>Ga0302270_10000497_pt1 | contig 42150 bp, 36 predicted proteins | sample III_Bog_E2_3_FD_198773 | JGI IMG/M metagenome (GOLD analysis project Ga0302270, IMG submission 198773) | Peat permafrost microbial communities from Stordalen Mire near Abisko, Sweden - III_Bog_E2_3 | ecosystem: Environmental > Terrestrial > Soil > Wetlands > Peat | place: Sweden: Abisko... | reverse complement strand
ATCGCCGGTATCGGGCCGCGACGGCGGCCCCGCGCGCCCATGCGCGCGAAGCCAAGGGCGCGGATGCGCCCGCCCGGCGTCTGAGGGCAGCCTTGATGAGTCACCATCAAGGCTCGATGGTATCAGGGCTCGCCGGTATCACACGGACAGATCCCGAGCCACCCGAAACCCGATATCGCCGCTACGGCCATCGGCGGTCCCGCTGAAACGGTAAGCCGAGCGCAGGCCACTGGGGACAAAGTACCAGCAGCCGCCCCGGACCACTCGAGACGTCACACTCCCTCCCGTGACCCAGGCGCTGCCATCATTCGGGGCTCCGGTGTAGTCGTTATGCCAGCTATCCTCGACCCACTGCCAAACATTGCCGGCCATTTCGCATAAGCCGAATGGGTTGGGCCGAAAGCTGCCGACTTCCACCGTTTTTTGTCGAAAGAGTCCCCGGTCCCCGTTGTTATAGGCGGTGGAACCGTCGTAATTCGCCTGCCGGGGGGTGATCGTCGAGCCCCACCAGAACGGCGTTTTACTGCCGGCGCGGGCCGCATATTCCCACTCGGCCTCACTGAGCAAGCGATAGGGTTTGCCGGTCTTGGACCTTAACCATTGCACGTAAGACTGCGCATCATGCCAACTGACATTGATCGCCGGACGGCGCCCCCGTCCCCAACCGGCATCCGATGGCCGATGGCCGTTACCGCCGCCATCGGCTAGGCATGCATCCCATTCAGCAAAGGTGACGGTAAAGCGTCCGACGGCAAAATCAGCACGGATTTGCACCGGATGACGGGGGCCTTCATGGGCCAACCGCTCGGGCTCCCGATCCGAAGAGCCCATGACAAAGGCCCCTTTGGGAATCACCACCATTTCGGGAAAATCAGGGCAATCCATTCCGTCCAGTCGCAAATCCCGGAAAACCGATAGCGGTTGCGGCCATGTGCCGACCAGCGCGCGCACCCCCTGCCGCACGGCTCCGGTCATGGCGCTTCGAGCCTCGGTGGCTGGCACGGTCGGTGACAGTGTTGGCGGCAGCGTGACCTCATCAACCGCCCTCCGAACAGACACCACGGTCTCTGTCAAGGCCGCATCCGAATGCTCCACAGCCGGGGGCTTGGGCGAATCAAGCTTGGGAGCTGGAATAGGAGTGGGAGTGGGAGTGGGAGTGGGAGTGGGAGTGGGAGTGGGCGCTGGCGCCGATGTTCGCACGGCCCCACCGGCTCCAGTCCCTCTCTCAAAAGCGGCCCGCCATGCCGCCGCGCTCTGCGGTCGCTGCTCGGGGTCCAATCGCAAGACCCAATCGATGGCGGCCAGAAAGTCGAGATGATAGCGACCGGGCGTCGTCGCCTGAGCGGCTGTGACGTAACGATCCTGAAAGAGCCGTCGTTGCAGGCAATCCGGCGGCTTACTGCCGGTGATCATCCGGTAGGCCGTTGCCCCTAAAGCATAAAGATCACTCCATGCCCCTTGATGGCCATCCCGCGAATACTGTTCCCATGGGGTGTAGCCGGCACTGACAAAGGCGGTCATGGTTTGCTCTATGGTTTCGTTGGCAGCGAAACGAGCAGCACCGAAATCAATCAAGACCGGCGATCCATCAGCCCGAATGATAATGTTCTGGGGTTTGATATCACGATGAAGAAAGCCGGAGGCGTGAACCTCCTCCAGATCGCCCAACAATGGCAACAGAATGGCTTTGGTTTCGCCTTCGCTGGTCGGACGGCCAAGGTTGGTCAGCAGGCGTTCAAGACTAGGGCCGGTCTCGAAATCCATCACGATGTAACCAGTTCCATTCGCTTCGAAATAGCCCCGGACATTGACAATGTTGTCCAGGTGGCCAAAGCGTAACAGAGTGGTCGCTTCGTCAAAGAATCGTTGCAGGAAGCGATCAAACTCGACTTTGGTGCTTTCAGAAAAAGCCCGCACCGTTGTCCCATCCCGACCGGCGAACACCGTCGGCAGAAACTCCTTGATCGCGACCGCCCCGCCCCGTTTGGTGTCTTCTGCCCGATAGGTGATTCCAAAACCGCCCCGCCCCAGCACCCTCACTAGGCGAAAATTACGAAGTTGATAATCGGGCGGCAGCGCATCTACCGATGCAACACCCCGCTTGTCAGACATGCCCCCGTCTCTCCCTATCCCAGCCCCCAGCGCGCCATCCGAAAGGCCATCAGGGCTTGGCCCCTTATATCAGGCCCGCAAGCATCGGCATCGGGTCTACTCCTGGTCGGAACACCCGGCTTTTCGGGAATCGCACGGTGACAGTGGTTCCGACATTGGGCGTGCTTTCGATCTCCAAATGCCCACCATGGAGTTCCGCCATCGAGCGGGATAACGCTAAACCCAAGCCGGTTCCTTCATGTTCACGAGTAAACTCGCCATCCAGTTGATGGAAAGGCTGAAGCACCTGGCTCAGTTGGTCCGCCGGAATGCCGATGCCGCTGTCGGCAACCCGCAGCACAAACAATCCGGTTTCTTCGATCCCGGCTGAAATGGAGATGCTGCCATTGCGAGGCGTGAATTTCACGGCATTGGACAGCAGATTGCCGGCAATGCCGCGCACCGCCCGGGTGTCGGCATACAGCAACGGCAAATCTCCAGGCACATGAACTTCGACGGTCTGGCCGCGTGTTTTCACCGCATCCGCCACCGACTCCACCGCCGCCGCGATTTCCATTTGAGGATCGACGATGGTTTCAACCAATTCAAAACTGCCCGATTCGGCATTGGCCAAATCAAGAATATCATTAATCAACTTTAACAGATGGGTTCCGGCTTCGAAAATATTGGTGGCGTACCGTTGATACCGTTCATCACCCAGCGGACCAAATGGCGTGGTCGCGATACAATCAGAAAAACCGATGATCGCATTCAATGGCGTGCGTAACTCGTGGCTCATCGCTGCCAAGAATTGTGACTTGGCAATACTAGCGGCTTCAGCCCGCTCTTTGGCCGCCAATAACTCCTGTTCAACCCGCTTGCGTTCGGTAATGTCTTCCTTAACCGCAACATAATGGGTTACTGCCCCTTGCTCATTGCGAACCGGAGCAATGGAGGTTCTCTCCCAAATCAATTGGCCGTCGCGGCGCCGATTATGAAATTCGCCGTGCCAAACATCGCCGGCGGTGATGACTCGCCACATCACCCGGTAATCCGATGGCGAGGTATAGCCAGACTTAAGAACCCGCGAGTTCCGCCCGATCACCTCTTCGGCTGGATAGCCGGTGGCGGTGGTAAAGTGAGGGTTGACATACTCGATGAACCCATCAAGATCGGTGATGACGATGGAAAGCGGCGTCTGTTCAATGGCGCGGTTCAGCTTGCGGAGATTATTTTCAATGCGCTTGCGGCCCGTGATGTTACGGGCAAAAACCGCAACCCCGATGGGGCGACCGTCCGGGCCAGGAGCCGGAGCGCAGTGGGTATCAAATACCAATTCGTCGCCGTCTTCGGCCTTTCCGTGAACGGTTTCCTCCAGATGGACCGAAACCCCACTCTCTGCCACCTGATCAAACAACGCCTGCCAGCGCAATGCCGCATCCGGGGGCATGAAGGCCTCCAGCCGTTGCCCGACAATCTCGGACACTGGACGCCCGTAAATCTCAGCCACCTTGCCATTGGCCACCTTGACCGTGCCATCGGGGCTAGCCAGCAGCACCATGTCATGTTCGGTGGCGTTGATCACAGCCGACAGAGACGCGTGCCCTTCCAACAACGCCTGTTGAGCCGCGTAGCGATCCGAAACATCAAGCGCGGTGCCGAAAACACATGTGATGGTGTCAGCCGCATCCCTCGTCACCTGGAGCGTGACGTGAACCCGCCGTTCTTCACCATCAGGCCGAACCACACGAACTTCCTTGGCCACCGGCATCCCGCCGCTAGCCAAAGTCTCTGGTAACATCGCCACCGCCGCCCGTTCGTCAGGATGCACGCGATCCAATAAAGCCTGCCAACTCGGCTGAACCTCGGCTCGAGAAATGCCCAGAATCCGATATAATTCCTCTGACCAAAACTGACTGTCCTGAAGAGGCAGCCATTCCCAATGGCCAAGATGAGCAATCCGTTCAGCCTCGATCAGTCGGGCTTTAGCGGTCGCCAGCCGGGTCTCGGTCGCTACCCGTTCGGTGACATCCCGCACCGCCATGACCAACACCGTGCGACCGGCCACCGGCGCACGGGCCAGATTAAATTCCACATAGATTTCCCGACCATCTTTGCGTTTATGGCGACGCAAGACCACAAACGCCACCCCGGCCTGCATAGCCTCGCGCGTCCGTTCCGGCTCGGCAGACAAATCGGTAATGGTCAAACGGCAGAACTCTTCGGCGCTGTAGCCGTAAATGCGCCGGGCGGCTTTATTGGCTTCCAGAATGGCGTGGCTGCCTTTATCGACCAAACAGATTGCTTCGTGAGCAACCTCAAAGACTGTGCGATATTTCTGCTCGCTTTCACGCAACTTCAGCTCGGCATCGACCAGATCCGTAATATCCAGAGTGGTTCCGATCAGCCGAACCGCCCGACCATGGGTGTCCCGCATCACTTCCGCTTGGGAATGAACATGGCGAAGGCTGCCATCAGGACGCACCACCCGACAACGGATATCATAGGTGTCTTGTCCAGCCTCGACCTCCATGCGAACCCGTCGCATGGTCTCGCGATCATCCACATGCAGCAGCGCCAACAACGCGTCGAGTTCAGGAGACGACGAACCAACCGGCAAACCATAAATACGAAAATTTTCGTCGGACCAATATCCTTTCCCGGTGGTCAAGTCCCGTTCCCAATGACCGAGATGAGCGATCCGTTCGGCATCGACCAAACGTTCATTAACCTGGGCCAATTCTTCGGTGCGCTCCCGAACCCGTTGCTGCAAGAGCTGCCGTGATCGGCGCTGTTCGCGGATATGCAGCAAAGACAATCCAATCAGCAGTAGACCGACAAACAGGCCGAACAGCCCGTCATGCCAAGCCCGGCTGTAACGACGGGCCGCTAACCCATCGGTTGGCCAATCTACTGCCACCAAAACGGGAAATTCAGGTAATCTATACAAAATTTCAAGGCTTTCGTCGGCTTCTCCCAGAGCCGCCCACCTGACCACCGGATGCCCTGACTGTGGCGCTTTATCGAGCAAATGCGCGGCCTCTTGCTCGGCGAATCGAGTCTCGCCCCGAACACCGTCACGAAACAACACCGCCCCGGTTTCGTCAAAAACCAGAACCCGCCGGTCCAACGGACCCGGCAGAGCATCCAGCACCCCTCGCACCATCCCTAAGTCTAGCGCAACGGCGATCACGCCGATCACGCTGCCGCCGACCCCGATCACCGCCCGACTCAAGACGATCGTCCCCGGCGCCAGACGAACCACCCCCACCCGGCCCGATGCCCCAGAGCCCGATGCCCCAGAGGCCGCCTTAAGCAGACTTGCCCCTGTCGCTTCGGTCTGGGCCCACGCCACCGATCCGGCCCCTGCGGTGATCGCCCCGGTGCGGTCTAAAACCGCCACGCCCCGCACCATGGCCCGATCTAACGGGAAATGGCCAATGACTGCATTGAACTGCGCGAGGTCAGAACCACCCCACAAAGCCGCCTGTTCAATGAAACGCTGAACATCGGCCAGGCCATCAGCGACCCTTGTTGCAACCACTCGGGTTACGCCAATGGCCTGCTCTTCGGTAATGACCCGTTGATGGAGATCGTCTTCCCAACTGTTCTGTCGTAGAGAAACAGCCAGCGCAATCAGTGAAATCAGGATTAAAAGGGCGACGAAGCTCCCCACCCGCGACCGGATATGTCCGACCGGGCCCTGAGCGTGGAAATCATGAGGGTCAAACACGGGTTCGATCGGAGGGTCGCCAAAAAAGCCGTCGGAGCCACAGCCCGCCGCCCCACGGGCCGGCTCCGGACTCTACCAGACTTTGCCATAAAGGGCAAAGGCTTTAAGAGACAACCAAGATCACGAGGCAACCGCGCCAAGGACTTAGAAGCCAACCTATACTTTTACCACCGCAAGCGGGCCGGTAGAAACCGCACAAGTCCCCCGGTCATCTGAAGCGGTGCATCGGTTACGCTGAGGCACATACAACCGGCTTCACGCTCGGCAATCGGGCGATGATCCACGGTATTATCGTCAATCACCAAGTCCCCCCGATGGTAATGCCCGCGATGATCGGAATAACCGCCAAACAACACTAAATTAATCTCCAGGCCCAAATGGCTGTGACGCGGCACCGCAGCGCCGGCTTGAAGGCGCAACAGCCGGGCCTTGACCGGCCCCATATTGAGCCCGAAGTCAGCCTCATCCATCCCACGCGCCACGAACCGCCAATCCAGCCTAGCCAGCGGCACCCCCAGATATCCACGCAAAGGCTCTGGAATCTGGATCAATTCGGGGTCTAACGCGGGATATGCTCTTCGTCCCGTTCCAAAACCACCTTGAACTTGACCATGATCAAGGCGGACAGGATCGGAATCGGCGTCCAGTCGGGCCATCACTTCGGCCAAACACTCCAGAGACACGGGCTCTGGGGCTTCATCGTCCAGCAACGCTCCGCCGATGGCCTCCATCTCGGCCACCTGACGGCGGCATTCGGGGCAAAAGGCCAAGTGCGTCGCGACCACCAAAGCCTGCGGCTCGGCCAGACTGCCGCCGGCGTAATCCAGGAGAATCTCCTCTCCGGGATGATACTTCGGCTCGATCATACCGGTTCCCTCAGAAGTCGTCGCAACCGCTCCAGCGCCAATCGCAACCGGGACTTGACGGTTCCCAAAGGGAGTCCCCGTTCTACCGAAATGACGCTGTGCGGTTTGTCATCGAAATAAGCCAGACGCAGCAGCTCGGCCTGCTCTTGAGGCAGAGAACCGATGGCCGCGCGTAAGCGAGCGGTTTCCTGGCCGGTTTCAATGCTGCGATCGGCGGCTTCTGCCGCCTGCGGCACCAAGGCCGGGTCATTGGGGTCGAATTCCGGGCGGCGCTCGCGGCGAATCGCATCGATTCGCTTGTTCCGCGCAATCGTGAACACCCAGGTGCTGGCATTTGCCTGAGTCGGGTCGAAGGTTTCTGCCCGATGCCAAACCAGCAACATCACCTCCTGCACCAGTTCTTCGGCCTGAGCGGAGTCCGTCCCCAATCGTTTCAGATACGATTTGAGACGCGGCGCAAAATGCCCAAACAGCGCACCGAAAGCCCGCCGGCTGCGCTCGCGGGCCACCGCCAGCACCAGCTCATCAAGGCTTTGCCTCAAGACAATAGGATCCGTCAGACCAGTTTCAACCATGACCCCCAGCGTGGCAGCACCCGCCGGTTGCAACGAAGCCCACCATTGGCACATCGCCACCCCGACGAACGGCAAGTCTTTGCTTAGGGCATTTATCATATCAAAGCTAGGTACGCAAAGTCGTCCTCTTTGGACCACCACGAAACCCGAAAAAAGGCCGGACACGACCGATGGCTGAGGGCCGACGGAAACAACATGCACGAAACCATGCACGACGCTGGAATTGCCGCCCGGATATGGAGTACCCTCTGGTCGTTCCGAAACGAACCCCCCTGTCTCCTCATGATCGCCTTTGCCCCCTCCCGTTTGCTTATCCTTCTGCTGGCCTTGGTGCTGGTGGGCGTGGCCGGATCGGCCAGCGCCGCAACCAAGACCAGAGTCAACACCAAACTTCTTGGCACTTTTGACGACTGGCAAGCGTACTCTTATGAAGAGAACGGCCAGAAGGTCTGCTTCATTTCGGCCAAGCCGAGCAAGAAAGAGCCCAAGAACAAGCCGCGAGGCGATAGCTATGTTCTAATCACCCACCGCCCTGCGGAAAAAAGTTTCAGCGTCGTCAGCGTCGCTGCCGGTTACACCTATAAGAAGGGCTCCGAAGCTCTCCTTAAGATCGGCCACCGTTCCTTCAAGTTGTTTACCAATGGCGATACCGCCTGGGCATCCGACGAGTCGACCGACAAAGAAATTTCGACGGCGATCCGGGGTGGCCAGACCATGGTGATCAAAGGCACGTCGGAACGGGGGACGGAAACCACCGATAGCTATAAGCTGTCTGGTACCGGGGATGCCTTCTCCGCCATCAACAAAGCTTGCGGCAAGAAGTAAGCCGAGACCGGACATGAACTCGCGCTCCCTTCCGGCCCGAAGCCGGCGGGGGCGTGGCGTTTGTGGCCCTTGTGGCGACTGCGGCCCTTATATTGTGACGCTGTCATGGAGTCGCGGGTTGTCTCGGGCCCCCTATCTTGATCTCGAGGACCGCACGATTCGAAGTGAGCTGAAATGACAATGGGTGAGCTGGACACAACCGGCACCGACCCGCGCAAGGCGTTGGTGGGTCTCGGGCGCGAGGCGTTGGCTGCTGAACTGGCGGCCTTTGGGTTGGAGCCATTCCGGGCGCGCCAGCTTTGGCATTGGATTTATCACCGGGGCGCCACCTCCTTTGCGGTGATGACCACGCTGGCCAAGCCCGTGCGCGAACGGTTAGCCGAGGCTTACGTCATCCGGCGACCCGACATTGCCCGCGATCTCCTGTCCGAAGACGGCACCCGCAAGTGGCTGCTACGGATGGTCGATGGCCACGAGATCGAAACCGTCCACATCCCGGAGGAAGACCGGGGCACCTTATGCGTCTCGTCCCAGATCGGCTGCACCTTGACCTGCTCCTTCTGCCACACCGGCACGCAGCGGCTGGTGCGCAATCTGGACGCCGCCGAGATTCTGGGTCAGGTCATGTTGGCTCGCGATGCCCTGGCCGAATGGCCGGCGCCGCCCGATGGTCGCTTGCTGTCCAACATTGTGATGATGGGCATGGGCGAGCCATTGCTGAATTACGATCAGGTGGCCACCGCCCTTAAAATCATCATGGATGGTGACGGGATTGCCATTTCCAAGCGCCGAATCACGCTGTCCACCTCTGGGGTGGTTCCGATGATGAAACGCTGTGGCGAAGAGTTGGGCGTCAATCTGGCGGTCAGCCTGCACGCCGTTACCGACGATGTTCGCGACCGGCTGGTACCGATCAACCGGAAATATCCACTGGCCGAACTGCTGGCCGCCTGCCGGACTTATCCCGGCGCCACCAACGCCCGCCGCATCACCTTTGAATATGTCATGCTGCGGGGCATCAATGACAGTCCCGCCGATGCCCGAGAGCTGGTGCGCCTGCTGAAGGGCATTCCCGCTAAGATCAATCTGATCCCCTTTAACCCTTGGCCGGGCACGTCGTTCGAGTGCTCGACCCCAGAAACGATTCAGATGTTTGGTGATCTGGTCAACGCCGCCGGCTACGCCAGCCCTGTCAGAACCCCCCGTGGCCAGGACATCATGGCCGCCTGTGGTCAGCTCAAAAGCGACAGCCTGCGAACCCGCAACATCCTGGTGGCGTGATTCCGCCAGTATCGGGCCGCGACGGCGACCCCACACCCTCGAGCCTTGATGTTGACTCATCAAGGCTGCCCTCAGACGCCGGGCGGGCGCATCAGCGCCCTTGGCTTCGCGTCCACGAGGACTCGGGGCCGCCGCCGCGCGCCCCATGCCGCGAAGCCAAAAGCGCGGGCGTCTCGCCCGCGCTCCCCGCTCTTCAATTTGGCTGACGTGACCCTAGCGACGGCTGCCGGTCAGTCCAGATGCACCACCACCGCCTTGAGATAAGCAGTTTCTGGCAGCAAGGGGTGGACCGGATGGTCTGGGGCGGCCCCGGCTTGCCGGATGATGCGGCCATTGCGTTGAGCATCGGCCACGCCATACGCGACCAAATCCACGAAAGTTCCGGGATCGATGTTGTGGCTGCATGATGCCACCAGCAACAGCCCACCGCGTGCAGTCACCCGTGCTCCTAGTCGCGCCAACTTGCGATAGGCACGGCTGGCGGCCGCCACGTCCTTCTTGGCACGCGCAAAGGGCGGCGGATCGGCCACCACCACATCGAACCGCTCGCCGGCATCGGCCAACCTCTCCAACTCGGCGAAGGCGTCGGCCCGGTGGAAGCCGCAGAGGGCTGAAACACCATTGGCCTCGGCGGCGCGAGCGGCAGACGCCAGAGCCGCCTCGGAACGATCCACCGCCTCAACCCGAGCCGCCCCAGCCAGCGCCGCCTGAATGGCAAATCCGCCGTGGTAGGTGTACAGGTCCAACACCCGAGCCCCGCCGGACAGCCGAGCCATGAAGGCGCGATTATCCCGATGGTCATAGAACCAGCCGGTTTTCTGGCCTCCCAATGGATCGGCAAAAAACACGGCACCATTCTCTTCCAGACGCACCAACCCGTCGAGCGTCCCCTTGATCAGTCGGGTCTCGGGTTCCAACCCTTCCAGCGCCCGCGTCGGGCTGTCGTTGCGCAATACCACCGCCGCCGGTTCCAGCACCGAATCGATGGCGGCCAGCAGCTCGGGTAACAGCCGATCCATCCCGGCGGCGTTCGCCTGAACCACCACCACCTCACCAAAACGATCAATCACCAAAGCCGGCAAGCCATCGGCTTCGGCATGGATCAGGCGGTAAAAAGGCCGGTCAAACAAGCGATCCCGAAGCGCCAAGGCTCGCCGAAGGGGGCGGGCAAAAAAGCTCCGATCGATGATCGCGTCGGTCTCCGAAGTCAGGCGGCGGGCCGCAATCAGGGTATGAGGATTAAAGATCGCTGTCCCCAACCCGGCCCCATCCGGCGCGATCAACCGCACCAATCCGCCAGCGGGCAAGGCCCTGGCAGCCTCGTTCATCCTGATCTCGTTGGAGTAAACCCACGGATGCCCCAGACGCAGGCGCTTATCCCGCCCGGCCATGAGATGAATGTCGGGACGGGCTGGGGCGTTGGCGGACTCGGCGAAAGCCTCAGCAGGAGCAGAAACAGATTCGGTCATGGCGGCGGAGCATAACGGCAGCCACGGCGCTTGGCCAGGGGCGAACCAACGGCGGCTTGGCACGTTGCGGGCTCGGGCTTATATCAAACCGCGATGACGGCAACTTTCAGGAATTGGAAGTCAGATACTGTTCCTATAAGTTGAATTATTTTGATTTATACTCGACAAAAAAAACAAAAAATCCAAAATCTTTTTATTTTTTAATGAAGTATACTATTAATAGTAAATTTAATGATTAGATGGACCGATTTGACATCAAAATAATTTTATCTTATAAACTAAAGGATCGTCTTGTGCATCATGATAACTTAGCACTCAGAATGCTCCCCCCCCCCCAGAGTCTTTACGTCATCAATATGTCTCTTACTTGTTAAGTTAATGTCATATTCTAAAGATAATACTATCCTAGTGATGCTGACGAGCCATGATACTCGCCAACCACAGGATTACCCAAATCAGACGAACTTGAGACAGGTTCGGTCTCTAGTCCTGAAATAAAGACTTTTACAGGAGTCTCAGATGATTCGTAAAATACCGTTGGCTTGCACGTTAATCGGAGTGTCTGGCATTATCCTTGGATCAATCTCCGTCCAGGCGGCTCCGGTGACGCTTCGTGTGTTTGAATGGGAAGGCTACATAGCACCATTCGCCGCTGATTTTGAAGCGTATGCCAAAGCTCAAGGCGTCGATGTCACGCTTAATTTTGTTAAAGATGAGAAAGGAAATGAAAAATTTATCACTGATGCCGATGATATTTATCAGGTTGTTCGGGAAGACGGCTGCGATGTGGTCACACCCACAAATAATTATTTTAAGGATTCGGGCGGACGACTGCTGAAAGTGTTGGCGCCAATCGATATCAAGCAGATTCCCCATTTCGGCGATTTGGTTAGCAATCTTAGAACGGCAACCTATGCCGACGAAGACGACAAGAAATATGCCGTACCGTTGCTGGGTGGCGGCTATTCCTTGGCCTATAACGCGGATCGGGTCAAAGAAGCCCCTAAATCATGGTCAATCTTGCTTGATCCAACGGCGCATGGTCACACTTCAATAACCAACAGCCAATATGAAGCTAATATCTATGTCGCTGCAATACTTACAGGAACAAATCCTGCTGATATTTATAGTTGGGATAATATAAATAAAGATAAAATTGCTGAAGTTTTGGGCCGAATGACTGAAAATGTCAAAGCCTACTGGGATTCCAATCCCGATATCAATCTTATGGCTACTGATCTTGATTATATCACGGACTACGGTTTTGGCGTCGCCTTTGCCAATCAAAAAGGCCAGCATTGGCGCTTTGCCTCTCCCGTTGAACCAACCACCGTCTGGCAAGACAATATATCCTTGACCCCGACCGCGCTGGACTCGCCAGAGAAGACCAGAGCCGCTTACTTACTGCTGAACTTCATGATCAGCCCGGAAATTCAGGCGCGGATTGGCCAAATGTACGGGGTCGTCGTGCCCAACCCCAAAGCCCTCGAGAAGGTCGCGGTGGATCAACGAGATCAGGTCCGGGTCGCCACCGATGCCTTTTTCAAACCGGATTTGATCTGGCAACCCCTCGATAAACGTACCCGTGGCGGCTTTAAAACGCTATGGGATACCGCTGTAGACAAAGCAAAAGAGAATGCTAAACCCTGATCGACGTTTATGCAACATGCCGGCGATGATACCATCGAGCCTTGATGGTGACTCATCAAGGCTGCCCTCAGACGCCGGGCGGGCGCATCCGCGCCCTTGGCTTCGCGTCCACGAGGACGCGGGGCCGCCGTCGCGGCCCGAGGACCGGCGATGTGTCAGTATCAGGGCTCGCCGGTATGACAAGGACAACCGGCATGTTGTATTCAAGCTACATCAAGCTTACCGACAAAACGGTCCACCTCGGTACGCAATTCACCAAATTGCTGGTTCAAACTGCCAATGGCTCCCAGCAAGCTCCCTGCGGCCTCACCATTGCGCTGGGCGGCAGAGGCTACGCTTTTCACATTCTGTTCAAGAACAGAAGAACCTTGAGCCGCTTGATCTATGGCCCGGCTAATCTCGCTGGTGGCCGCATTTTGTTGCTCGACCGCTGAAGCGATAACAGTACTAATCTCGCTAATAGTTCCAATGACGCCGGTAATTTGGCTTATTTCACGTGCCGCTGCCTGAGTTGAAGCCTGAATTGCTTGCACTTGGCTTGATATCTCTTCGGTGGCCTGGGCTGTCTGATTCGCCAGACTCTTGACCTCATGGGCAACGACAGCAAATCCTTTGCCAGCTTCGCCAGCGCGGGCGGCTTCGATGGTCGCATTGAGCGCCAGCAGATTCGTTTGGCTGGCGATGTTGGTAATCAACGTCACGACATCCCCGATGCGGTTCGCGGCGGCAACGAGGCCGTTGACCAAGTCCACCGTTTGGCCCGCGCGGGCTTTGGCCGAATCTGCAACCTGATTGGAATTTTGCGCTTGGCGGCTGATCTCCCGAACGGATGCCGCCAATTCCTCGACCGCCGCCGCGACGGTCTGGACATTAACGCCCACCATGTCAGCCGTCGCGATCGCCCCTGTGCTCAGACGAGTATTCTCTTCGGCAGTCTTCTCTACAATATCTGCAAAGCTGGACATTTTAGCCGCCGTTCCAGAAACCGAGGTCAGAACCGTTTTGACCTCAGCATCGAAGCTTTGCGCCAGATGACCGAGGGCGCGTTTCCGCTCAATCTCCAGTCTCTCCTGAAGAGCATCCTGTTCTGCTTCAAGCCGAACTTTAGCGATCGCATTGGCCTTAAAGACTTCTACCATGACGGCCATGCGACCGACCTCATCTGCCCGCTCTTGATCCGAAATCTGGACATTATGATCCCCTTCGGCCAAAGCCCCCATCGCGCGGTTAAGACGCAAGATCGGTCTGGTGACGCTACGGACAATCAGCGCCAAAGAGCCGCAGACCGCCAGCAAAATAATAGCCCCAATGATAATAATCATCACCCCTCGATCCCTAGCATGGGCCTCGGCGTGTGATGCTGTTAATCGCATTTCAAGCGTACCCATGGGCTTGACAGTTCTATTATCGACATTGTGGGTGACCGGAACACGGACAGTTATTAATTGCTCGGCCGCACCATCGTCGCCTTTGCCATGTCGCGCAAAAATCTTACCGTTCTTATCAAACAAAGCACTCCCGACATAGTCTGGATCTTGGCCAAGCGGTGCCAGCAGGGCAACAGCTTCACCCTGGTCCATATTCCACATTGCCTCTCCAGCCCCTCCGGATAGCACCTTCGCCGTTAGATTTGCGCGTTCCTCTATAGCCTCACGTGCGTCATGATTGGTTGCGTACACAGCTCCAAGAACAGCCAACACAATGGTTGCCGATAGCAAGATGCAAATGGGAACTACGATTTCAATCATTAGGCTCTTTTTCAGCACTGCGAACATTAAAGACTTCCTCACGCGGGAAAAATCGCCAAAGGCTGACCCGGCTGATAGGCTAGGGTCAATCGAGAAAAAATTTATGGCACTTTTTTGATAATTTAATGTCAATTCCACAGTGCACAACAGTATCATGCCGTTCGAATGATACCATCGGGCCTTTATGGTGACTCATCAAGGCTGCCCTCAGACGCCGGGCGGGCGCATCCGCGCCCTTGGCTTCGCGCGCATGGGCGCGCGGGGCCGCCGTCGCGGCCCGATACCGGCGATGTGTCAGTATCAGGGCTCGCCGGTATCATCAAGGCTGCCCTCAGACGCCGGGCGGGCGCATCCGCGCCCCCGAGAGTCCACACACTGGGGCTTCGCGTCCACGAGGATGCGGGGCCGCCGTCGCGGCCCGATACCGGCGATGTGTCAGTATCAGGGCTCGCCGGTATCATACATCAGATACGGAACAGTCACATTGCGATCCATTCGGATACAGACGGATTCATATCACGACTATCGCCCGCCCTTTTGCCGCTCCTGCAAGCCCTGATAAAAAACGAGTGGTTTTTTCAGTCCTTTTTAACCCAAGAATGTTCTATAGGCTTGACTTGGCGGCGCTGGCGCCCTGCCCCTTGTGCTCGGAGATGACCCCATGGCGGATATTCTTGTGGTTGACGACGTTGACGATCTTCGTGAAGGCATTATCGAGTTTCTTCAGAGCGCTGGCCACACCGTCGCCGAGGCCAAAGACGGTCGTGAGGCCATCGCACTGTTGAACAAACGGCGCTTTGATTTGGTGATCACCGATATCATGATGCCCGAACAAGATGGGACCGAGGTCATCATGCATTTGGCTGGTCTGGACGCTCGACCTAAGGTTCTGGCCATGTCGGGGGGCGCTCCGACTGTGCCGGCCTACATGGCTCTACACTTGGCCCGATTGAAAGCCGATGCCACCCTGATGAAGCCATTCCGCAATGACGAGCTCGGGGCGAAGATCACTCACCTATTGGCGCCCTGAGACCAGACTAGGCCGACGACCTGCCCCCCGGCCTGACCGGGAATAAGGTCTTTGACATCCGAGGCATTCCGGGGGACATACTCACCGACCGGCGGCAAGCGCCTTTGTCATGGTCGCCCGGTGCGTCCCCTGTTCATCAGCCCCTCCCGCCAGACGGTATTGCGCCCTTTGTCCACGTCCCGCTCAGTGCTGGTGATCAAGCTCGGTGCGCTCGGCGACATCATGCAAAGCCTGGATGCGTTCCACGCCATCCGTGCCCACCATCCGGTCGACCGGCTGATTCTGATGACCACGCAGCCTTTCGCGGCCTTCGGGGCGGCCATGCCCTGGTTCGACGCGATTTGGGTCGATTCCCGGCCCAAGGCTTGGCAACTGGCCGCCTGGGTGGCGCTGGCCGCCCGGCTGCGTCGGGAGCCGCTATCGCGGGTCTATGACCTGCAAAGCAATCAGCGCACGAGCCTTTATTTTCGGCTCCTGGCCGGCCCTCGACGACCGGACTGGTCGGGGGCGGTGGCCGGCTGTTCCCATCCCCGCCCCGATTTCCTCAGCCTTTCCGGTCACAACCGAGATCGGTTGCTGGCCCATGTCGCCTCCGCCGGGGTGCCGCTGATTGGCCCCGCAGACGTAACGTGGCTCGATTCGCCCATCGATCACTTCGGTTTGCCCGAGCGATTTGTGGTCATGGTGCCAGGCTGCTCGCCCCATCGGCTTTACAAGCGTTGGCCCGCCAGCCATTATGCCGACTTGGCCTGCCGGTTAGAGCGACGCGGTATCGCCGCTGTGTTGATCGGCACTCGGGCTGATCGAGAAGCGATTGCCGAGATTCGGGCACTGGCACCGACAGTCATCGATCTGGCTGGTCGGACCAACCTGTTAGAGGTGGCTGGCATCGCCCGCGCGGCCCTGGGGGCCATTGGGAATGACACCGGCCCGATTTTTATCACCGCCGCCGTGGGAGCGCCGACTTTGATGCTGATGTCCCATCATACCATCGCCGAACGTATGGCCCCTCTGGGGCCGGCGGTGTTGTGGCTTCAGCGGCAATCTCTGAGCGACCTTACGGTAGACGAGGTTGAAGCGACCTTATCGCTCCGCGACGTCGGTGTACCGATCCGCGAGCCCGCCTTTCCAAAGGACCAGCGATGAATCGTATCGGTCGATACCTGTTCCGAAACCTGTTCTATACGGCTTTGTTCTCGACACTGGCCGTGACCATGACCATTTGGGTCACGCAGTCGCTCAAGCTGATTGACATGGTGATCAATGCCGGCGCCCCGTTCACCGTGTTCCTGTGGATGATGGTGCTGACGGTGCCAACCTTTCTGGGTGTCATCATCCCCATTGCCCTGGTTGGGGCCCTATTGTTTTCCTATAACAAATTAACCGTAGACAGTGAATTGGTGGTCATGCGGGCGGTCGGGATGGGACCGTGGCGCTTGGCCAATCCGGCGATTGTTTTAGCTTTGATTGTGGTTATTATCGTTTATTTCCTGAATCTTTATGCCAGTCCTTATGCGAACCGCGAATTGGTCCGCCTTCAATATGCGGTTCGTCACGAATTCGCCACGGTCCTGATCCGCGAAGGCGCTTTCAACGACCTGTCCGAAGGCTTGACCGTCTATTTGCGTAAACGCTTGGACAATGGCGAAATGCAAGGTTTGCTGGTTCACGACACCCGCCAGCCTGGCAAGGATATTTCAATCCTGGCCCAACGCGGCGTGATGGCCGACTCGCCCGGCGGGATCAAGGTCATTATGCTCGACGGCCTACGGCAGGAGGTCGAGACCAAAACCGGCAAAATGTCCGAGTTGTATTTTGACCGCTATCTCGTTGACTTCCAGGTTTCGGACGACAAACCCCAGGATCGTCAGGCCGACCCGCGCGAACGCTCCATGGACGAGCTGTTAAATCCGCCGCCTGACGTTCAAGAAAGCCCTTATATGTTACGGCAATATGCCGCCGAATTGCATATGCGCCTATCGACGCCCTTGCTGGCGCTGGCCTATACGATGATCGCCCTGACGGCTTTGCTGTGTGGTGACTATAATCGCCGAGGCCAAACCCGCCGTATTGCTGTTGCGGCGGTCTTGGTGGTTGTCCTGCAAAGCGCATCGCTGGGGCTGACCGGCCTTGCGGGCAAAATATCATTGGCTATTCCACTTATGTATTTACTGTATCTTGCCCCGGTCTTTCCATGCGCCTGGTTACTCAGTCGACGGTGAGGCCATGATGTTGTGTCTTTTCTGTCGTTCCGTTCGTTTCGTTGAAAGAGGATCACGATGACCGCCCCAGCACAGGGTTCGGCCCCTGTCAGCCATGAGCGTATGGCAACCGCCGTTCGCATGCTCGCCGCCGACGCGGTTGAGACCGCCAAATCCGGCCACCCCGGCATGCCCTTGGGCATGGCCGACGTCGCCACCGTGCTGTTTAGCCGGTTCCTGAAGTACGACGCGACGGCGCCGCGTTGGTTGGATCGCGACCGCTTTGTGCTGTCGGCGGGTCATGGCTCGATGCTGCTCTATGCCGTGGGCGCCCTGGCTGGCTTCCCCGACCTCGACCTAGAACAGGTGCGCGCCTTCCGCCAGCTTGGCAGCAAGACCCCCGGCCATCCCGAAGTCGGCCATCCGCTGATTGCCGAAACCACCACCGGCCCACTGGGTCAGGGTTTGGCTAACGCCGTTGGATTTGCCTTGGCCGAACGGATGCTTCAGGCCCGCTTTGGCCAGGAGTTGGTGGACCACTACACCTACGTCATCGCCGGCGACGGCTGTTTGATGGAGGGGATCAGCCACGAAGCGATCTCGCTGGCCGGCCATCTGCGCCTTAACAAGCTGATTTTGTTGTGGGATGACAACCGAATCAGCATCGACGGTGCCACCGACATCACCGTGTCCGACGATCAGGCGCTGCGCTTCCAGGCCAGCGGCTGGAACACGGCGGCCGTGAATGGTCATGACCCAGAGGCCATTGCTCAGGCCATTGCCGCCGCACGCCAGAGCGACCGCCCGACCCTGATCGCCTGCCGCACCACCATTGGCTACGGCGCCCCATCCAAGGCTGGCAGTGAAAAGACCCACGGCGCCCCCCTCGGGGCCGCCGAGATCGCGGCTATGCGGGACCGGCTCGATTGGCCTTATCCGCCCTTCGAGGTGCCCGAAGCGATCCTAACCGCTTGGCGGGCCGCCGGGCGACGCGGGGCCGAGGCCCGCCGAAGCTGGGAAAGCCGGTTGGCCGCCTATGATCCGGCCCGGCGGGCCGAGTTCGAACGGGTGATTGCCGGAACCCTGCCCGTCGCTCTGCCCGAGGCTTTGGAGCGTTTTAAAAGCGGGATCGCCGAGACCAAGCCGACCAATGCCGCCCGCAAATCATCCCAAGACGTCCTCGACGTGTTGGCCGCTCAGATTCCTGAACTGATCGGCGGCTCTGCCGACCTGACCCATTCCAATCTGACCATTGCCAAGGGCATGAAGTCGGTTACGCCCACCGATTTCTCGGGAACCTACCTGCATTACGGTATTCGCGAGTTCGCCATGGCCGCCATTATGAATGGCCTTGCCCTTCATGGCGGTTTTATCCCGTATGGCGGCACATTTCTGGTCTTCTCCGACTATATGCGCAACGCCATTCGGTTGGCGGCACTGATGTCGCTGCGGGTGATTCATGTCCTGACTCACGACTCCATTGGTGTCGGCGAAGACGGCCCCACGCACCAACCCGTCGAGCATCTGGCTTCGCTGCGGGCCATGCCCAATCTGCTGGTGCTCCGGCCTTGCGATGGAATCGAAACCGCCGAATGCTGGTCGATTGCGTTGAACCACCAGACTGGGCCGAGTGTCCTTTCCCTCTCGCGCCAACCCCTGCCCACCGTCCGCAGCCACACCCCGGACAATCTGTCGGCTCGAGGGGCTTATGTGCTGGCCGAGGCTGAAGCCGGCCCTCGCCGGGTGACGGTGATTGCCACCGGCTCTGAAGTGACCTTGGCCCTGTCGGCCAGAACCCGCTTGGAAGCCGAAGGCATCGGAACCGCCGTCGTTTCGATGCCATCATGGGAGCTGTTCGCCCAGCAGCCCGCCGACTACCGGGCAACCGTGGTCAATCCGAACACCGTCCGCATTGCCGTTGAAGCCGCCGGAGCCTTCGGTTGGGAACGTCATGTCGGCACTGATGGCGCGATGATCGGGATGCCCGGCTTCGGCATTTCGGCCCCCCCTGATCAGGTCTATAGCCATTTCGGCATCACCGCTGATGCCGTAGTGACTGCGGCCAAGGCGCGGCTTTCGTCATAAGAAAAAGCACCAGGGGCCTTCGGGCCCCTGGACTCCGCCGGGGCCTCGGAACCCCGTTACGCTTAGGGCTTGGTCATGATCAAAATTGCACCGTCGATTCTGTCGGCGGATTTCGCTCGGCTTGGCGAGGAAACCCGAGCCATCGACGAGGCCGGCGCCGATTACATCCATATCGATGTGATGGACGGTCATTTCGTGCCGAACATCACCATCGGGCCGGCCGTGGTCCGGGCGTTGCGTCCCCACACCCGCAAGGTGCTTGACGTTCACCTGATGATCGATCCGGTTGACCCTTATCTGGAAGCCTTTGCCGCCGCTGGCAGCGACATCATCACTGTCCATGCTGAAGCTGGATATCACTTGGACCGAACGCTTCAGGTGATTCGAGGCTTAGGAAAGAAGGCCGGACTGTCTCTGAATCCGGCCACTCCGCCCGAGGCCGTGACCTACCTGTTGGATCGTCTTGACCTGATTCTGGTCATGTCCGTGAATCCAGGGTTCGGCGGTCAAAAATTCATTCCTGCCCAGTTGGACAAGCTCCGCCGTCTGCGCGCCCTGATCGGAGATCGCCCGATTGAGCTTCAGGTGGACGGCGGCGTCACCCCGGACAATGCAGGGGCCATTGCGGCTGCCGGGGCTCGCGTCTTCGTTGCCGGTAGTGCGGTTTTTTCGGCTCCAGATTACGCTCAAGCCATCACCGCCATCCGCACCGCCGCCGAGGCCTGCTGTCCCGAAGCAACCCCGTCAACGGCTCCTTGAACCTGCGCCGGTATTTTTCCCTTTCCTTATATTGCGCTGCGGTATAGAATTGCGCCCATGCATTTCCGGATGCTTCCTCCTGAAGCCTTGCACGGGCCGTCCGCAGCGTCGGGCGGCCTTTTTTTACGTCCCAAGATAGTCGGCGACCCGCCGAATCTCGGCCAGCGCATCCAGCGCCGAATGTTCGGCTTCGGGAAAGTCATGGGCCAACACGGCCCGCTCGATCGCGCTGCCAAAATCAGCCAATCTGCGGGCGCCCATGGTCCGGGATGAACCAGCCAGCTTATGCGCCGCCTGCCGCACCTCCTCCCAGTCGCGCTCGTTCAGAGCGGAAATCAACTCCTGCTCGATTCGGCGGTTGCACGAGACATATTCGGTCATCAACTGCCCAATCAGCGCGGCATCATCGCCAAACAGACTTGCCAATGCCGCGCGATCCAAGGGGGGGTCTTCGGCAACCGGGGGAGCCGCGCCTCCTTCGGCAGCAAAGACAACCGCCCCCGAAGACGACAAGAAATGCCGCAATTGCTCCCGCAACTCCGGGAGTCCGATCGGTTTGGCTAGGCATACGTCCATGCCCGCAGCAAGACACCGCTGCAAATCCTCGGCCATCACCCCCGCTGTAATGGCAATAATCGGAATATGCTGCCCTGTTCCCAGTTCGGCACGACGGATTTCCCGCGCAAGAGCATATCCATCCAGTTCGGGCATCTGACAATCGGTCAATAGCAAATCAAAACGTCCGCTACGCCAAGCTGTCAAAGCCTGACGCCCATCTTCGACCATCTCGGCGGCATATCCCAACAGCTCCAACTGGTGCTGTAGCACTTGGCGATTGATTGGATGATCCTCGGCCACCAGGATCAATTTTTGATCCCGCTCGGCATCCCCGACACCGGGTCCGGCGTCCCGCGACCGCGCTCCGCTTTCGATGGACAAGGTGGGAGCGTTCTCGGTGGAGGTTGGCGCAGGCGGACGCCCAACCGCCACCAGAACGGCGTGCAGCAATTGATTGGGCCGAACCGGCTGGGCGACCATGACCAACTTTTGGCTGGCCTCAATGCCGTTAGCAATCTGAGGTTGCTTAGTGATCAACACCAGGGGCAAGGTGGACACCATGCGCGCCCGGCGAATCTCCTCACGCACCCCCTCTCCGCCGCCTTCGGCATCGGCAACGACCAACACACTGGGCCGAGCTGTCGAGCTGCAATAGCCTACCACCGCCTCCCCTTCCGCCACCGTCACCGCTGTTATGACGTGGGCCCCGGCAGCCGCCAAGGTCCGTGTCAGTGTTGCCCGCTGTTTGCTGTCGCCTCCGATCAACAGAATCTGCTCACCCTCCAGCCTGGGACTGGTTTCGGCCAAAGCCAAGGCGCCGGGAGCCAACTCCAGATTACAGCGAAACCAAAAGGTCGAACCACGCCCGAGTTGGCTTTCAACACCAATCCCACCGCCCATCAGCTCGGCGATGCGGCGACAAATTGAAAGCCCGAGACCAGTCCCACCATATCGACGCGCCGTCGATGCCTCGGCCTGGGCGAAGGGTTCGAACAATCGCCGCTTGGCCGCTTCGGATAAACCGATTCCGGTATCGGTCACGGTCAAGCACACCGTAGCCCATCCCCCGGAAATGGCTTCGACGTCAGCTTGCACTGTCACCGAGCCTTTTTCAGTGAATTTCACGGCATTACCGGCAATGTTGAACAACACCTGCCGCAAACGAACCGGATCGGCCAGGACCGGGACCGGCAACGATGGATCAATACCGACGTGAATCCGCAACCCTTTCTTGTGGGCACCGGGGGCGAGCGTCTCGGCAACACCCTCCACCAGGGAATCCAAAGCCACCGGAACCCGTTCAAGCTCCAGCTTACCGGCTTCGATCTTCGAAAAATCGAGAATATCGTTGATGATGGTCAGCAGAGTCCCCGATGATTCCCGCACCACCCGGATCAGCTCGCGTTGATCTGGAGCCAGAGGTGTGTATTCCAGCAACTCCAGCATGCCTTGAACGCCGTTCATCGGGGTGCGAATTTCATGGCTCATCGTGGCCAGAAACAACGACTTAGCTCGATTGGCGGCCTCGGCTTCGGCGCGAGCAGCCTCGGCGGCCGCAGTGGCGGCACGAGCTTCTTCAGTGCGGGTCAGAACTTGCGCTTCCAGGCTGCGATTCAACCCGGCCAACTCATTGTAAAGATGAACATTGTCGAACCCGACGCCAATCTGGACCGACAACAGATCTAACAACCGACGCTGGTCTAGTGCCATGGACTCTGGCACCCGAAGATACAGCGCGGTCGGATGGTTGGTGCCTGATGGGAAGACCATCACATAATGTTCGCCCAGAATTTGGCTTTTATATTCGGAAAGGGCTTGATCCAAAAGCCGGCAAATTTCAACAGGCAGGAAGTTGCGAACAGGCCGCCCGGCCAAACCCGTAAACAGACCGCTGCCAGCCAGCACCATGACTTCGTCGCCAAATCGAGAGGCTGCCCCGGCGCCTCGACAGCACAGCAGCGAGCCTTCTCCCCCTTTCAGCAAATCGGCCAGTTCAGCCACCACGCCCTGGGAGAAATTTGCAAGATCCCGTTTGCCGAACAAGGCCGCCGAAGCCCGCAACACCCGTTCTACACCATCTCGGTGCTGCTCGATCACTGAAATATCTTGAAAGCTGCGAAGAGCAGCAACAACCGAAGTAAATAATTTTTGAGTGGTCAGTTCTGTCTTTGATTTATAGTCATTGATATCATAGTTCAGAATAACATCACGTTCCGGCGCCTGTCCCGGCTGTCCCGTCCGCAAAATAATTCGTACTCGTTTATTAAGAAGCTCGTGGCGAATGAAATGAACGAGACGCAAACCAGCGTCATCGGATTCCATGACCACGTCCAGCAGGACCAGGGCAATATAGGGATACATCCGCAGGGTCTCGCGGGCCTCTTCTGCCGAAACTGCACTGAGGCAATCCAGCGTGCGGCCCTGAAATGTCACCCCACGGAGGACCATTCGGGTCGCGGCGTGGATCGAGGGATCGTCATCAACAATGAGCACCAACCAAGGCGGCGGCGGTGGCGGCACCTCGAGCGGCGGTTCTGGGCCGTCCTCAAGCTCATCGGCAAACAGAAAATCATCGCTCATCACAACCCGTCTTCCAGCGGTCTCCATCCCAACGCAGCATAGCGGAGCAAGCCCCTTCCGAGCGAGCTTCTGTTTCAAGATTGCTCATGAAGAAATCTGTCCTCGGGGAAAACAAACACGAAAAGCGGTCCCTTTTTCCAAAGGTTCCAGCGCGACACTCCCTTTCAGGAGGTTCCTAGCAATCGTGCTGACAATATGAAGACCGAGACCCGTACCGCCTTCATTGCGGCGAGTTGTAAAAAATGGGTCAAAAATATGTTTTTGGTGACCTATTGGCACACCTTTTCCATCATCTGCATAGTAAAGCTCTAACTGATCAGGGTCTATTTCCCGAACACTGATTTGCAAAACCCCGCTCTGACCACGATCATAGCCATGTTGCATCGAGTTCATGATCAGATTGGTTAAAATCTGCGAGAGCGCCCCCGGATAGCTGTCCACTTCGATGGTCTCGGCGCACCCGATCGAAACTCGGTGGCCACCTTGGCGCAAACGGGGGCTCAGGCTGATCAGAACTTCATCAAGAAGGTGTCTGAGATTAAATATTCGCCGCTCTGACGATGTTTGATCAGCGGCCATTCGCTTGAATCCGTGCATCAATTCGGCAGCACGGCGAGCATTGGCCTGAATCACATCGGCAGCCTCGCTAGCCACCTTCAAGTAATCGTCAAACTCTGTCTTGCGAATCCGCCCTTCGGCGACCACGCGGCGCAAGGCTTGAGTCTGTTCAGCCAAGTAAGAAGCCGCAGTCAGGGCGACCCCCATCGGGGTACTGACCTCGTGAGCGACACCGGCAACCATACCTCCCAGAACCGCCATCTGCTCGGCTTGGATCAAACCCTTTCTGGTCTGTTCCAGTTCCTCGCCGGTCCGCTCGATCTCGGCAGATTGTCGGGCGATTTCTTCCCAGAGATCATTGATCTCGAGCCGAACCAGGCCCTGCACCCCCAAGAGCCGCCGCCGAGCCAGGAGGCGCCGACGGTAGGCATCGACCACCTGCTCCAAAGCCCCCCGGCCCTCACCATCACCAATCTCCAGACGCCCCAACGCCTGAATCGCTTGATTCAGGATAGCGTCATCATCCTCAAACGGGTTTCCCCCGTCCGACGGCGCATCGGTCAACGTCACGGCCAACGGCGATCACCCATTCAGATTGTGATAGCGTTCTAATCACTATCTACAATCATGAGCGAAAACCAAGACTCCGTCAAGAGCAGGCGAATCAACCGAAAAGGCCGCACCGAGATCCCTCTTCAGACGAGAGTCCGGTGCGGCTTCTGTTCAACCATGCCGCCCTAGAGCCGCAACCCCCGGCAAATCCTTTCCCTCCAACCATTCCAGGAAAGCACCGCCAGCAGTAGAAACATAACTGAAGCTATCCACCACCCCAGCATGCCCCAAAGCTGCTACCGTGTCACCGCCACCGGCCACACTCAACACCACCTTAGCCTGTGTCAGTGCCGCCACGGCTTGTGCAACGGCATTGGTCCCCAGATCGAAAGGCTCGATTTCGAACGCTCCCAGCGGACCATTCCACACCACGGTTCTGCAGGACTGCAATACGGCGCTGATGGCGGCCACCGAAGCGGGACCGATGTCGAGCATCATGCTATCCTCCGGGATCGCATCCACCGTCACCACTCGATTCTCAGCCCCAGCCTTGAACTCGCTCGCAACCACGGCGTCCACGGGAAGGATCAGGCGACAACCGGACTCCCGCGCCACTTCGGCAATGGCACGCGCCTGCTCGGCCATATCCCGTTCGCACAGACTTTTCCCGACCGCAACGCCTTGAGCATACAAGAACGTGTTCGCCATCCCGCCGCCCAACACCAGATAATCGACACGGCGAACCAAATTCCCCAACAGATCGAGCTTGGTTGAGATTTTAGCACCGCCGACCACCGCCGCCACGGGCCGCTCGGGCTTTTCCAAAGCCCGGCCTAAGGCTTCCAACTCTGCCTGCATCAATCGCCCGGCCGCACTAGGCAACATCCGGGCGATGGCTTCGGTTGAAGCGTGGGCGCGATGAGCGCAAGAGAACGCATCATTGATGTAAATATCGCCAAATTCAGCCAAAGCAGCGGCGAATTTCTTATCGTTTTTCTCTTCCCCTTGATGAAAACGTAGATTTTCCAGCAAAATGACGTCGCCAGGCTTGGCGCGACTGATGGCCACCTTGGCTCTGGGGCCAATGCAATCACTAGCAAAAGCAACCGACCGACCAAGCGCCCGCTCTAAGGCCGGCACCACTTGCCGCAGGGAATTTTCGGTATCGGCCCCCCCTTTGGGTCGGCCAAAATGAGACATCACGACCACGATCGCCCCTTTTTCGGCCAACTCGGCCAAAGTCGGCGCTAACCGATCCACGCGAGTCGAATCGGTGACAAGACCATCCCGAACCGGCACATTCAGGTCGCCCCGGACCAGCACGGTCCTGCCTGTTACGTCAAGATCGTCCAAGCTTCTGAATCGAGTCATTCTGCGGTTCCGCTTTCTTTATGATTGGCCTGCCGACGAGCACGAAACGCCCCCCTAAGGAGCTTTGCCCCACAGGCGCAGAATAAGGCTTTTCGTGGGCTCTGCCCACACCTGCGAAAGGGCCGTCGGCCCTTGCGATGCGCACCCCCAAACCGACATCACGGCGCCACCGCCCCGGCTGCCTCCAGGGCGGTTCGGACCCCGTCCGGGTCGATGAACCAACCGACCATCTGGCTAATCACCGCCAGCGCGGCGGCCTCATCCCAACGGGTGAAATGTCCCGCGAAAAGGCGATCCTTGGCCACAACGGCAACCACAACCCCAGTCAATGCACACAAAAACAGCAAGCCGTTAAAGGTGGCCAAAACCAACCCTGGTGGGGCGGTGGACGCCATCAGCAGGGACAGCGCCAAAGCCATGGCAAGGCGAAGCAGGCTGTGCCGATTCTGAGCGTCAAACTCCGGGCGAGGCCCGTTACGAAGCGAGTCGTGCGGTGAAGGCGTTTCCATGGCTGTCCTCACAGAGAGCAACAGGCGGTCCACTCCACCCCGCCCATCGGCACCAGGAGCCCAGAGGCCCCTGCCCTCGAAGCGCAAGAACCAAACGCCGATCCCCCGGCGTTTGGTTCAACAGGCGGAAAAAAGAGATGTGGGCTCTTGCGAGCGATAATACGAGCCACATAATCCAAGGGCGCTCACCCCCTTAGCACCGCCCCGGTTGCCTTGACCACAGCATCGACGATTTTTCCCGCCACATCTTCAATCTCAAGATCGGTCAAGGTCGAGTCCTGAGGCTGAAGCGTAACGGCGAGCGCCAACGACTTTCGTCCGGGCTCAATTCCCGGCCCTTGATAGCGGTCGAACACCACCACATCCCGAACCAGAACCTTGTCAGCTCCCCTGACGGCTCGAACCAGGCGATCTGCCTCGACTCCCTGATCGACCACAAAGGCAAAGTCCCGGCGAATCGGGTGGAGCGGCGACAGCTTCAGCAGCGGGCGCGCGGTGCCGGTCTTCTTCTTAGGCAGCGCCACCGCATCCAACAGCAGCTCAAAGCCCACCACCGGCCCCTTGACGCCTAAACGATCCAGCACACCGGGATGCAGCTCGCCAAAACGGCCCAGAGCCAAGGCTCCTAACCGCAGCACCCCCGAACGCCCCGGATGGTACCAGGCTGGTGCATCGGTTGTCACCTGAAGGGCCCCGACCGGCGCCCCTGCCGCCTCTAGCGCACCCAGAGCATCGGCCTTGGCATCAAACACATCCACCGACCGGGCGCCCCCCGCCCAATGGCGCGACACCAAAGCCCCCGCGCGAAGCCCCGCTGCCACCAAATCCTGCCCCTCGGGCGAGGCATCGCGGAACGCCGGCCCCACCTCGAACAAACCGACATCCGGCCAGCCCCGATCAGCGTTACGGCCAGCGGCTTGCACCAAATTGGGCAACAGGGACGGACGCATCACGTCCAGATCGCTGCTGATGGGATTGATCAATCGTAACGCCGGCCCTTGCCCACCGAACAGCTCTGCCGTTGTCGAAGACAAGAAAGACCACGTGACGGCTTCGTCCAGCCCTCGCGTCGCCAAAGCCCGCCGGACCTGCCCGGTTCGGCGCTGGCGAGGCGTCAAGGCCGGGCGCGTCACCGCATGGGGACGGACCAACGGCACGGCTGGAATGGCGTCATAGCCATGAACCCGCAACACCTCTTCGACCAGATCCGCTTCGCCCTCGACATCACCACGCCAACTCGGCACTCCCACCGACAGGGTGCCGCAGGACTCTAGAACGGGCGAAAAGCCCAGCGCGGTCAGTATCCGCTCCTGCTCAACCACCGGCACATCCACGCCGCCCAACTGGTGAACACGGGCCGGGCGCAGCCTCACAGTCCGCTGCCATGCGGGCTCGGCGCCGGCCACCACCACATCCGATGGGGTACCGCCGCACATCTCGAGAATCAGCCGGGTTACGCGCTCCAGACTGGCAAACACCGCTCCCGGATCCACACCCCGTTCAAAACGATAGCGGGCATCGGAATCAATTCCCAGCCTGCGCCCGGTGGCTGCCGTGCGCACCGGGTCGAACAAAGCGCACTCGATGAAAACATTCACCGTGTCTTCGGTGCATCCCGACGCCTCTCCGCCGATGACGCCAGCCAAACCCAGCACGCCATCATGATCGGCGATTACGGTCATGCCGTCGTCAAGCCGATAATCTTTACCATTCAACGCCTTAAAGGTCTCGTCGGCCCGAGACAAACGCACAATGATGCCCCCCGCCAGCGTATCGGCATCAAACACATGGAGCGGGCGGGCGGCATCCAGCGTCAGGTAATTGGTCACGTCCACCAGAGCCGAAATTGGTCGCAACCCCACGGCTCGCAATTTTTCCTGAAGCCAACGCGGGCTTTCGCCGTTACGCACCCCCTTGATGGTCCGCCCGACGAACAACGGGCACGCCCCGGCGGGTGCCGCGATTTCAACCCCGATCCGGCTGGGACCATGCCCGATCACCGGCGCCTGCTCCAGATGACCGCCGGTCAAGGGCTTCAAACGCCCCAGCCCTGCCGCCGCCAAATCCCGCGCGATCCCACGCACCCCGGCACAATCAGCCCGATCCGGGGTCAGAGCGATTTCAATCAGCGGGTCGTCAAGGCCGCGCAGCTTGGCAAAAGAGCCCCCGACCGGAGCCTCATCCGGCAGTTCGATGATGCCGGCATGCTCCTCCGACAAACCCAGCTCACGCTCCGAGACCAGCATACCGTTGGACTCGACACCGCGAATCACCCCTTTTTTCAACAGCACCTCGCTGTTGGGCATCCGGGTTCCGACCGGCGCGAACACCACCTTCAGCCCGGTTCGGGCATTGGGCGCACCGCAGACCACCTGAAGGAGGCCATGGCCGGTATCAACAGAACAGACTTGCAGCTTGTCGGCGTTGGGATGGGGCTCGGCCTTGACCACATGGGCCACAATGAAAGGCGCCAGCGGTTTGGAAGGATCGATAACCCGTTCGACCTCGAGCCCCAGCGCGGTCAACGCCGTCGAGATGCGATCAAGACCGGCATCGGTCTCCAGGTGATCTTTGAGCCAGGACAGGGTGAATTTCATTCTCGAGAGTCCTCGAAACGACGGCCTCGTTCTAGCGCGAAAGTCCCACCGCCAGCGACGGCTGGTCTAGGGCGGCAAAGCCGTAATGCTTCAGCCAGCGCGAATCGGCCTCGAAGAAGGTGCGCAAATCGGGAATGCCATATTTCAACATGGCAATGCGCTCGATCCCCATCCCGAAGGCAAAGCCCTGATAGCGGGTGGGATCAATGCCGCAGTTCGCCAGCACCTTGGGATGAACCATACCGCATCCCATGATTTCCAGCCAATCGCCGAAAGCGCCGATTTTGAGTTCCCCGCCCGACCGCATACAACCGATATCTACTTCTGCCGAAGGTTCGGTGAAGGGGAAGAAACTAGGGCGAAAACGAACCGGCAAGTCGTCAATGTCGAAAAAGGCCCGGCAAAACTCGACGATGCACCCCTTGAGATGGCCCATATGAACCGCCTCGTCTACCACCAAGGCTTCCACCTGATGGAACATCGGCGTGTGGGTCATGTCATAGTCGGAACGGTAGGTCCGCCCCGGCGCAATGATCCGAATGGGCGGCTTAACCGACAGCATGGTCCGAATTTGCACCGGCGACGTGTGCGTCCGCAGCACTCGCTGAGTCCCATCGGGAGCATCGGGCAGATAGAAGGTATCGTGCATCTGCCGAGCCGGATGCTCGGGCGGAATGTTCAGGGCGGTGAAGTTATAAAAGTCACCCTCGACATCGGGCCCTTCCGCCACCGCAAAGCCCATATCGGCAAAAATCGCGGTGATTTCGTCGATGGTCTGGCTGATCGGGTGAATGCGGCCTTCGGACGTCGGGCGAGCGGACAGGGTGACATCGACTCGCTCGCTCTCCAGCCGAGCCGCCAACGCGTTATCCTGCAACTCGAACTTGCGCGCATCGAGTGCCGCAGCGATCTCTGTCTTGAGCAGGTTGAGCGCGGCACCGCGAATCTTGCGCGCCTCGGGGTCGAGACCGCCCAAGTCCCGCATCAGGCTGGTCACCCGGCCCTTTTTGCCGAGGACCGCGACCCGCACGTCCTCGAGGCTCGCCGGATCCGTGGCTGCCGCAATCGCCCGCAACGCTTCGGCCTTAAGGGTATCAACCATGAGTTCCGTTCCGGGAAGGGAACCGGAGCCATTCGGCCCCGACACTGAATCGGGGGGCGTTAGCCCCCCGATCAATCTGCGAACCGTCAGGCGAGAGCCGCTTGACTCTGCTTGACCAGCGCGGCGAACGCCAGTGGATCCCGGGCGGCGATATCAGCCAGCACCTTACGATCCAGATCGATCCCGGCCCGCTTCAGACCGTGAATGAACTGGGAGTAAGTGACGCCGTACTGACGGGCACCAGCATTGATCCGCTGAATCCACAAGCCGCGAAAATCGCGCTTCCGGTTGCGGCGATCGCGATAGGCGTAACGAAGCGCCTTCTCGACCTTTTCGATAGCAATCCGGAAATTGGTGCTATTGCGACCACGATAGCCCTTCGCCAGCTTAAGGATCTTGCGATGACGGGCATGGGTGGTAACACCCCGCTTAACACGTGCCATGATGCGCTCTCCCGATTATGCGTTGCGCAGGAAGTTTTTAAGAACGATCCGCGCGTCGGCGTCGCACAACACCATGGTGCCACGGGCATTTCGCTTCATCTTTTGGGTGCGCTTGACCATGCCGTGCCGCTTGCCGGCGGCTTGCGCTTTGACATGGCCGCTGGCGGTCACCTTGAATCGCTTCTTGGCGCCGCTCTTGGTTTTTAACTTGGGCATTTCGGTTCCTTCGGGCTTGAGGGTTGCCGTTCCGAGCGGTTGGGCATGCCCCAGGGGTCCACCGACCCGGCCTCGCCGCTCGTGAAGAGGCCGTGTTATACGCAAGCCTTGCTGACGACGCAAGCACCATAGGTCACGGCTCACCGATGTAAGACGCCCGCCCGGAATGGTGACATCGAGTCCATTAGTTTCAAGCGCCCTGCCCGATCAATAGCCATCCATAATGGCCTTGAAATTCTTACCGCTTTACCCCCTTGACCGTTTTTTGTCCCATCTTTCGGTGCGCTAAAAACTCCATCAATTTCTTATCGAACGCCGGTTGAGGGGCGGCAAATTGGGCCAGCAATCCGCCCTTATCCGAAATCTCCCGCACCAACCCAAGGGCTGTGCAGGTAAACTCTTCATTATCAACCGAAACGGTTAAGCTGAAAGAAAAATTCTGTCTTTCGATCAGATCACCACTGTAGGGTTGTATCCGAAACGTCCTGACCCCCAAGTCAGCCAATCCATAGTCCTGCCGACTGATGACCACCCTGGCTCCGGCAACCAAGGCGCCGCCCCGACCGCTTGCAGCCGACGGACCGGCCTCTTTGATCCCGACCATCTTTCCTAACCACGACATCGTGTTTTGGACCTCCCAGGAAAAACCGCCCCAATCGGGCAATACTATATATCATGGCCACATCTTTAGTTTTCTTGCCATATTTTTATCTTGTCGAAGCTGCGGCCTTTTGTAACCGTCTCATACCATCGAGCCTTGATGTTGACTGATCAGGGCTGCCCTCAGACGCCGGGCGGGTGCATCCGCGCCTCGGCTTCGCGTGCCCGAGCCCCAGGCGTAATTTGGCTATGGCATGAGCGATCGCAACCCTGTAGGTAGACCGCACATCTTGACCGACCTGACTGGCCGCCTCACCGCTTACACTCCATGCCCTTGATCTCGCCCCCTCCCGTCATAGGCCATCGTTGCGCCCGGGCTTTTGCCCCTGAAAACACCCTGGCGGGGTTGAGCCGTGCCGTGGCTCTTCGCGATGCCTGGCTGGAACCCACTTCACCACCCGGTACATGGACGGCGAAACCGTCATCCCCCCCTTTGTGGGTTGAAGTTGATGTCCAGTTAACGGCTGATGGTGTGCCCGTCCTTCTGCATGACTCTACTTTAGAGAGAACGACTGACGGACACGGCTCAATCGCTGATATGAAATGGGCCGAGATCCAGCGACTCGACGCAGGCCGACATTTTGATGCGGTTTTCGGCGGCGAGCCGATTCCCTCGCTGGAGGCTTTTCTCAGGGCTGCCCTGGTGTCCGGCGTCGGCGTCAATCTTGAATTGAAGGCCACGCCGGATCATGCCGAATTTCTCACCCGCATGGTCCTAGAGGTCGCGCGGGCTGTGTGGCATTCGGACCCATCGACCCCTGATGCCTCTCTGCCCACCCCACTGTTCCTTTCCAGTTTCGTCCCCGATGCCCTGGCAACGGCGGCGCGGCTCGCTCCGGACTGGCCTCGGGGCCTGTTGCTGGATCGGATCGAACCCGGCTGGGCCGACAACGCCCGCCGAGTCGAAGCGGTCGCCATCGTCGTCGATCACCGGCTGTTGACGTCCCCGGACGCGGTCACTGCGCTCGGCGTGGACGACCGGGCTGTGTTGGCCTATACCGTCAATGATCCGGCTAGGGCTACGCAGTTGCGCCGCTGGGGTGTGGCGTCCATCATGACCGACCGTCCTGATGCCGAAATGGCGGCGGCGATGGCCGTTAAGATTCGTCTTACGGAAAATAACTTCATATATGGTTCGATGGTGACATCGTGCGACGGTCGCGGCCATAACAAACACCATGGAGTGACCGGCTCCGCACTGTCGGTCACCCACTCAATGATCGGGAGGGTTCCTTGAAGGCGCTGAGGCCGTTGCTGATTTCCGGTCGGGAGGTGCTGCCGCTGGTTGAAGGCGGCAAGGGGATTTCGGTGTCGAACGGCGAAAGCTCCGGGGCTTGGGCCGCCGCAGGCGCGGTCGGTACCTTTTCAGGGGTGAACGCTGATAGCTACGACGACCAAGGCCGACTGATTGCTCAATGCTATCACGGCAAAACCCGCCGCGAGCGCCATGACGAATTGATCGCCCATTCCATTCGGGGCGGCATCTATCAGGCACAGGTCGCCCACGAGCGATCCAACGGCCAGGGCCGCATTCATATGAATGTCCTGTGGGAAATGGGCGCGTGTGAAAGCATCCTGCATGGCGTGCTGGAAGGGGCCAAGGGGTTGATCCATGGCGTCACCTGTGGCGCCGGTATGCCGTATCGGGTTGCGGAGATCGCCGCCCGTCACGGCTGCTATTACCACCCCATCGTGTCCTCCGCCCGCGCGTTCCGGGCACTTTGGCTGCGCGCCTTCAGCAAGTTCCACACCAATCTTGGCGGTGTGGTCTATGAGGATCCGTGGCTGGCCGGCGGTCACAATGGCCTGTCCAACAGCGAAGACCCGAACCGCCCCGAAGACCCGATGCCTCGGGTCAAGGCGCTGCGGGCAATGCTGAACAGCTTTGGCCTGAACACCACGCCGATTATCATGGCGGGCGGGGTTTGGTATCTGCGCGATTGGGCCGATTGGATCGATAACCCGGAACTGGGTCCGGTGGCCTTCCAGTTCGGCAGCCGTCCGCTGCTGACTCAGGAAAGCCCGGTTCGCGAGACCTGGAAGCGCAAATTGCTGACCCTCCAGGAAGGAGATGTCTTCCTCAATCGGTTTTCACCAACCGGATTCTACTCCTCGGCGGTCAATAACGGCTTCATCCAGGAATTGCGCGCTCGTTCCGAGCGCCAGATTGCCTATATGAGCAAGCCGGTGGGCGAACACCACGCTGAGTTCCCGGTTGGACCTCGCGGTCGGCCTGTCTATCTCTCCGATACCGACAAGGTTCGCGCCGAAGCTTGGACCGCAGAAGGCTACACCACTGCGCTGAAGACTCCTGACAACACCCTGATCTTCGTCACGCCCGAAAAGGCCGACGAGATTCATCTGGATCAAGTCAATTGTATGGGCTGTCTCAGTGCCTGCCTGTTCTCGAACTGGGCGCAAAATGAGCACGGAACCACCGGCAAAAAGGCGGATTCTCGGTCTTACTGCATTCAGAAGACCCTTCAGGCGGTTGCCCATACCGATGACTGTGAACAACAACTGATGTTCGCCGGTCATAACGCCTTCAAATTCGCTACAGACCCGTTCTACGCCAACGGCTATATCCCCACCGTGCGCGAGTTGGTCGAGCGCCTCTGCACCGGAGATTAAGGCCGGATTTGAGTCTTTCTGAGTGGCGATACTGCAACGGCCCTCCCTGATTGGGAGGGCCGTTTTGGTGACGATGTTGGGTGGGTAATGCTGTCGTAAGCTCCCGACCGTAGGAACTGTGTCATCACAGACTGACAATCGGGAGTCCGTCCCATGCATCTTGAACTTCTTCACCCAATGATCATCCACTTCCCCATCGTGCTGCTGCTACAAGCGGCTCTGATCGATACGCTGGTGACTGTCCGTGGCGGCAGCCTGAGCGGCGCGGGGGCACTGCCGTTGGCAGGTCGGCTTTCACTGCTAGCCGGAGCCGCCGCCGCCGTGGTGGCCGTGACCTTTGGCTATCTGGCCCATGATATCGCCGTAGACAAAGGCTTTTCCGACGCCCTGATTGAGCAGCACGAAGGGCTGGGCGTCACCACCGCCAGCACCTTTGCAATCCTGGCACTGGCGCGCTTTGCTGCACCTCGCTTCGGTTTTCCCCTTGATGGCTGGCGGGGTCGGGTCGCAGCGGGACTCACCGTGGCCGGGATCGCCCTGCTGCTCACCACCGCTTATTTCGGCGGCTCTTTGGTCTACGAGCACGGGGTCAATGTCGGCTTGGTGAAGCCGTCTTGATAGGGTGCCGGCGGAGCCATGACACTGACACAGTGCCGGTCCTCGGGCCGCAACGGCGGCCCGGCGTCTGAGGGCAGCCTTGATGAGTCACCATCAGGGCTCGAGGGTATGATACCGGCGAGCCCTGATACTGACACATCGCCGGTATCGGGCCGCGACGGTGGCCCCGCGTCCTCGTGGACGCGAAGCCAAGGGCGCGGATGCGCCCGCCCGGCGTCTGAGGGCAGCCTTGATGAGTCACCATCAAGGCTCGAGGGTATGAAATGTCCCTTTTGGCTTTCAAAGGGCTCCGCCCCAAACCCGCAAGAAGGCACAGCCTCCTTTGACCTCATGACGTTATGGATAAAACATCACGGATCCAAAAGGCCGACCGGCCCTTTGCGGGTGTGTGCAGAGCCTACGAAACCCTATCCTAGGGCCCATGGGATACCCCTCTAAACAACCAAGAGGGGCTTTTCCTCCCTTTATTTCAGAGGCATCGCCTCATCCACCAGCCGCGCGGTTTCCTCTGGATCGTGCATGATCAGGGTCAACAACACCCGCTCGGCTCGGGATGGCCGCCCTCCGGCTTCCCACCGCACCACATCGTCAGTCTCCAACCCAAAGCACCGAGCAAACTCGGCCTGAGTCATGCCCAAACGACGGCGAGCCCGCGCCAACTGCTTGGGCCGAAACGAGCCACGAGCGGCATGCCCAACGTCGTCCTCCGAGTCGTCCTCCCCCCCAATCGCCCGTTGACGCCCAGGCGCCTTGGCGGCTGCGGCAGACGGCGGAACTTCGGGTTCCGACTCGCGCCCGATCCGAGCCGCCAAGGCCGTTTTAATCCGGCGAACCCGCTGATTCAGCCGACCCTCGCCCCGTTCAGCCGCGACCGGCGCTTCGTCTTCCTCTTCCTCCAGATCCCGCCAGCGGGTCGACTCGGTACGGGGCCGAGACGCCCCACCATGCGGCCGACCGGAGTCGGCATAGACCGGCGCTGGATCCGGGCGTGACACCACAGGAGCCGGGGGAGGAGTCGGCACCGGCGCGACGACTGGGGTTGGAACCGGCGGCGGCTCAACCTTCGACGCTTCGGCACGGCGGCGCAAGAACTGGCTTGCGCTCAGGGCCTCCAGATCATCCGATAAGTAAAAAAGATCATCCTCGTCCCGCTCTTCGGCACGGGAACGCTCGGACGGATGGCTTGAACCCGAACCATTGCGCTGCGGCGACGCGCTTTTCACTTTCGCCAGTCTGGTCAGGGCTCCGGATACGCCTTTCACCATCTTTTTCTCGCCTTCCGTCTTCCGAATTGCACGCGACACGCGGCGCCCTAAACCAGAACGCCAAATTCACGGGACCGCAGCGACCTGTCACGAAGCGGGCGGCCTACGCCGGGGGCGCCGCGACGCATGTCACGGCACCGGTCCCCGAAAAACCGCGACTGGCCGGGAGTATACTCAAAACGGTCGGTGTCGCAATCTCGACCGGCGACTCGTTGATGGGAAATGCTATGGAATCAGAGCATCAAGCCTGGACGTTAACCCGTCAAGGCCATCTTCAACGCCGGACGGGCACATCCGCCTTCCTGGTGAGGGCTTTTGCGCGCGCGACCACGCGGAGCCACCGTCACGGTTCGATAGCGGCGGCCTGCCATTGTTGCGGCCTGCCATGTGTTACGGTGCCGGTACCAGAGCGTTCGACCGCAACGCCCACCAGCCCGCCGAAACCATAGCATCGAAAACACAGCGCCGACCTTGTTCCGCGAGCGCAAAGAGGCTAAGAAACCGCTCAATGGTGATCGGCGCCGCCAGCCACGAGCGCCACCAGCGGCGCCCGCCGGAGTCGGACGGGACGAGAGCCCGAACCGATACGCAAGGTGATTTGCGATGCCTCCCTTTTCCCTTTTATCGCGTTATTTCGGGCGCCAGTTCGTTATTTGGTTCATTATGCTGCTTGGGATGCTCTTATCGGTCATCCTCGTGATTGACACCATTGAGCTGTTGCGCCGTGCCGCTGGTAAGCCCGACGTTACAATTGGCTTGGTACTGCGCATGGCGCTGTTCAAACTGCCTGAAGTCGGCCAACAGGTGGTTCCGTTCGTGGTTTTGTTCAGCGCCATGTTTGCATTTTGGCGGTTGACCCGGAATAATGAGCTGGTTGTAGCGCGAGCGGCGGGTGTTTCTGTTTGGCAGTTCATGACGCCGATGTTGTTGGCCGCTTTTGTCATCGGCATTGTCAAGGTCGCGGCGATTAATCCATTAAGTGCTAGCCTGATTGCCGAATATAATCGTCTTGAAGATTACTATCTGAAACGCCACGGCAGTATCTTTGACGTCACGCACACCGGCCTTTGGGTCCGCCAGGGCACCGACGACGACAAGTATCTGATCCATGCCGACTCGGTGGTTCCAGGGACCGGGCTGTTGAATCGGGTGGTGGTGTATCGGTTAGGTGAAAATGACCGTTATCTGTCCCGGCTCGACGCCAGCAAGGCGCAATTGGTGCCGGGCGCGTGGAAAATCCCTAACGGCATCTTACGCCAACCCAATCGACCTCCCCAGCCAGTACCCTATTTGGAAATCCCGACCGAATTGACACTGGATCGAATCGAGGAAAATTTTGCACCTCCTGAAACGATTTCATTCTGGGAACTCAATAGATTTATCCATACGATGGAAAGCACAGGATTTTCGGCGATTCGACATCGCTTACATTATCAATCATTACTCTCTCAACCCTTCTTATACTGTGCTATGGTGCTGATGGCTGCGGCATTCTCTTTGCGCCAAACCCGACGGGGCGGCACCATGATGATGGTCACAGGCGGGATTCTTACCGGATTCTTTGTCTTTATTACCACCGACATTGTGCTCACTCTTGGTGTCTCTGAAACGATTCCGGTGCTGATGGCTGCCTGGACCACAGCGGCGGTAACGCTACTGCTGGGCATTACCGCCTTGCTGCATCTTGAGGACGGCTAACCAAACGGTCGCGCGAAACTGAAATGACGGATCGCGGGAACGTCTCGATTAGACCCGCGAAATCGGTATACTTGCGACGGGGACGCCTTTGGGCCGTCCGCTGCAACGGGTTTGGAGTGAACAAGGCAATGATCGTAACCAAGGCCCTTCGATCCCTGCTGATCGGTGCGGGCGTCTTCGCCGTCCTCGCCGCAACGCCTCCGGCATTTGCGCAGGACCGAAAGGCACCGGCGAAGGCAGACGCGCCCGCCGGAGCAGCGGAGCAAATCGCCGCCGTGGTCAATGACGACGTCCTTTCTGTGCTTGATCTGGAAGCGCGGTTACGGCTGGCTCTGTTGTCTTCGGGTCTGCCCAATACGCAGGAAACCCAGCAACGGCTGGCGCCCCAGGTGTTGCGCGCCCTGATCGACGAAAAGTTGGAGCTTCAAGAAGCCAGTCACCTTGGCGTTTCCGCCACCGACCAGGAAATTGAAACCGCCCTGTCCCGGATCGCCGAGCAGAATCACCTGCCCCGCGCCGAACTGGATCATTTCCTGAGCCAGCGGGGCGTGCCGATCAGCGCCCTAAAGTTCCAGATCAAGGCCAACATCGCCTGGACCAAGCTGATCCAGCGTAAATTGCGCCCGACCATTCAGATTGGTGACGAGGAAATCGACAATGCGTTGGAGCGCCTGCACGCCAACGCCGGCAAGCCGGAATACCTAGTGGCCGAGATTTTCTTGGCGGTTGACCAACCGTCCCAGGAAGACGAGGTGAAGAAATTCGCCGACCATCTGGTGGAGGAAATCCGCCATGGCACGGCCTTTCCGTCGGTGGCCCGACAGTTCTCCCAGGCTGCTGGAGCCGGAAACGGCGGCGATCTGGGCTGGGTTGAGCCCGGTCAGTTGAGCGACGAACTGGATCGCGCGCTTTCCGGAATGCGGGCAGGGCAACTCAGCGCTCCGGTGCGCGATCCCGCCGGCTACCACATCCTGCTGGTGCGCGACCAGCGGGCCATCAATGGTGGCGATCCTAAAGAAACCCAGGTCCATCTGAAACAGATGGTCTTCCCGATTACCGCCGACGCCGACCGCAAGACCCAAATCGCCCGCGCCAGCGAATTTGCTCGCCGGGTTCAGGGCTGCGCCGCCTTTGACCAAGAGCTGAAGGCCGTCAACCAGGAAAAGCAGGGTGATGTCGGAACCTTGCGGGCCGGCGATATGCCTCCCGAACTGGCGCGTCTGGTGGTTGACCTGCCCATCGGTCAAGTCAGCCCGCCCTTCGGCGATGACCGCCATGTGGTGGTGGTGGTGGTGTGCACCCGCCAAGCCCCCGCTGGCAGCCTGCCGACGCGGGAAGCCATCATGGTCAGCATGGTCAACGAGCGTCTCGACATGCTGCAACGGCGTTACCTCATTGATCTGAAGCGCGCCGCTTTTGTGGATGTGCGGATGTGACGGAGGTCGGCATAAAGACCAAAACGCCGCCGATCCTCGCCGTTACCATGGGGGAGCCGGCGGGGATTGGGGGGGAGTTGAGTCTGAAGGCTTGGGCGGCACGGCAGGCATGGGGCTTGCCGCCCTTTGTCGTTCTGGATGACCCCGAGCGATTGCGGGCTCTCGCGGCCTCTTTGGGCCTAGCGGTGCCGATCACTCGGGTCTCTTCGCCCCAGGCAGCCGCACAGACATTTCCGTCTGCCCTGCCAGTCTTTCCGATTCCCGTGGCCGTGCCGGTTTCACCGGCCCACCCCGATCCTGCCAATGGCCGCTCGGTGCTGGCCAGCATTGAACGGGCCGTTGAGATGGTCATGGCCGAGACCGTCTCGGCGATCGTCACCAATCCGATCCACAAGGGCGTGCTGTATCAAGCCGGATTCCGCTATCCCGGCCACACCGAGTATTTGGGCGTGCTGGCCGGAGCGGCCCCCGAAGCGGCGCCCGTCATGATGCTGGAAGGCGGCGGCCTGCGAGTCGTGCCGGTGACCTGTCATCTGTCGGTACGCCGGGCGCTGGAAACCCTCTCGACCAACATGATTCTCCATTGCGCTCGCGTGACCGCAACGGCTCTGGCCCGCGACTTCGGCATTCCCCATCCCCGATTGGCGGTTGCCGCGCTTAACCCTCATGCCGGAGAGGGGGGCGCCATGGGCGACGAAGAGGACCGGGTGATCATGCCAGCCCTGGTTCAGCTTCGGGCCGAGGGCATCGATGCCAGCGGCCCTCACCCCGCCGATACCCTGTTTCACGCGGCGGCCCGCAGCGGTTACGACGCCGTGCTGTGCATGCTCCATGACCAAGCGTTGATTCCTTTGAAAACACTGGCCTTTGACACCGGGGTTAATATCACCCTAGGCTTGCCGTTCATTCGAACCTCTCCTGACCATGGGACGGCTTTTGACTTAGCCGGCACCGGACGCGCCCGCGAGGCCAGCCTGGCAGCCGCCATCCTCACCGCCGCCCGACTAGCCGAACAGCGGAGCTTGACCGCTCGATGACCGACGCACCGTTACGGGAGGTCATCGCGCGCCACGGCCTGTCGGCGCGCAAGGGGTTGGGGCAACATTTTCTGCTTGACCTGAATCTGACCGGGCGTATCGCGCGGGCAGCTGGAGATCTGGCTGGCGTGACGGTCATTGAGGTCGGCCCTGGACCGGGCGGCCTGACCCGCGCCTTGCTGACCACTCCGGCTCGTGCCGTGGTGGCGGTCGAGCGGGACGAGCGATGCGTGGCTGCGCTGGCCGAATTGGAGCAAACGGCAGCCGGGCGGTTGCGGGTGGTGAGCGGCGATGCCTTGGCCGTCGATCTGGTGGCCCTGGCTGAAGCGCCCCGCGCGATCGTGGCCAATCTGCCCTACAACATCGGAACCCCCTTGTTGCTGGGCTGGCTCCGCCAGCTTGACTGCTTTGAAAGTTTAACCTTGATGTTCCAAAAGGAGGTCGCCGAGCGCCTGACCGCGCTCCCTGGCAGCAAGAGTTACGGACGCCTGACCGTGATCACCCAGTGGCGAGCCGAAGTCAGAACCCTGTTTACCCTGCCCGCCCGCGCCTTCACGCCGCCGCCCAAGATCGATTCGGCTGTGGTTCGCCTGACCCCTCGCCTCCACCCCGAACCGGCCCCTTGGCAGACCCTAGAGCGGATCACCGCTGCGGCCTTTGGGCAACGCCGCAAGATGCTGCGGGCCAGCCTGCGCGTACTCGGCAACCCTGAAGAACTCCTGGCCGAAGCCAAGCTTGCCCCCACCCTGCGGGCTGAAGAGGTCGACGTCGCAGGCTTCGCAGCCCTGGCCCGCGCCCTGGCGGCTCGGGAGGGATAGGCCCCCCACCCGGATCAGACTGTTCGTGAGCTCCGCCCCTGTGTGGACGCCCCCTGGAAGGCAAGAGCTTTTTTTGCAGAGACGACGGCCGCATCGAGAGCGATCATGTGTCCGGCCTGTTGATGCGGCTTGAGAAGTCCAGGGACACGAATTGGGGAATTCCAGGAATTCCCAGGGACGATAAGGCGAGCGAGACGAGCCATGCCCAAGCCTAGCTTGCCGAAGTATCGCTGTCAATAACTGCACTGTCACCGTAATCGCAATTCCATACTGTGTCCCTGGAATTCGAGGCTTGATAACTAATTCTGAGGTAGTGTTCGACGCGGATGCTCGGCAAAGAATTTTATCAGCATCTCTCTGGGGATACGGACAATATTAGATCTTTTATCGCTTACCAGAGCCCACAGGGCACCGGCCCTGATATAAAAACAGAGATCTCGGGGAGAGTCTCGAAGATCGAAATCGAGAATCGTCGGCCTTTGCCTAATTGGTTGTTTGTCGTGAGAAAATGAGCTGAAAGCAGTATGGTAGTGATAAGGACCGACTAACTTATCATTTTCGTATTTATCTCCAGAAATATGCACCCACTTATTATCATACCGATATAAAGGAAGGCCGCCAAGTCCTTGAATATCCATATCCATTTGATCGCAGAAATAAAACTCAACGTATATATATCGTCCTTTGTCAAGTTTCATGTAGTTTCTATTTGTAACAACTTCGACATCAATCATTTCACTATATTTCATTTGTTCTTGCGTGCGGTTTCCGTAGGGACCGTCCTCAAGTTTCAAGTTCACCAATCGGACGTCATCCGGGACATCATAGAGTGTCATGCAGGCCGACAACAAACAAAGCAACAGGGCACAAAACCACTTCACAGCAACCTCCGGCACAACCCCAGCGAGAGGGGGGCCGAAGGTCCCCCTTCCCGAAAAGCTATCACTCCGCCGACGGGAACACAATCCCTTCGGTAGTTTTTGGCAGAAGAAGTTCCCAGACATCTGCATGGTTGATATTAGCACGGTAATGCCGATCGGCATAATCTTTGGGATCATCATCAGCGGTTCTCAATGCGACTGAGTCGTGATCGCAGAAGGGCTCTGGTTGGCGGGGTGCTGGGGTGCGACAAAGCGACTCTGGCAGGATAGGGGTGTGGCTGACGGGAGATAGATCTGATTCTTAATG
>Ga0302270_10000490_pt1 | contig 42466 bp, 36 predicted proteins | sample III_Bog_E2_3_FD_198773 | JGI IMG/M metagenome (GOLD analysis project Ga0302270, IMG submission 198773) | Peat permafrost microbial communities from Stordalen Mire near Abisko, Sweden - III_Bog_E2_3 | ecosystem: Environmental > Terrestrial > Soil > Wetlands > Peat | place: Sweden: Abisko... | reverse complement strand
GGGACAAGCTGACGCGCTTCCTCGACTATCCAGAGTTGGAGCTGAGCAACAATCTCGCTGAGAACTCCATGCGCCCGGTAGCGATTGGCCGCCGCAACTGGACGCACCTGGGGCACGAGAAGGCCGGGCCACGCGTTGCCGCAATACTCTCCATCGTCGAAACCTGCCGCCGGCTCAATATCCCGGTACGTCAGTACCTCGCCGCAGTACTGCCCGGACTCGCTAACACGTCCATCCAGCGGCTGCCAGAACTCACGCCTGCAGCCTTGGCAGCTAATCATCAGTAAGTGTCAACCGTGATTGTGAGCCTACCCGCGATTGCGAGCGCCTCTCCCGGCACTTAACCCAAATTGTATAAAATCCGGTTATACGTCTCTTCTCTTGTGCGTCAGGAACATATGCCCGATCATTCCGCCGGCAAGCCAGACAAGCCGACACAGCAGCGCATCCATGTGGAGCGAATGCTTGCCCGTGCCGAGCGGCGCTCTCATCAGGCAGCGAAGCTGGTCGACAAATGGAAGTCGCGTCTGGCTGACCTCGACCGCGCCGGAATCGCCGCCAAACAAGCGAAGTTGTGGCCCGACGAACACACGTGAAGACTCATCGCGTCGTCTCCAGATTGAGCCCCAAACCCGCCTGCTGAATCTGTGGCAGGCAGTCGGTGACGCTCTTCATCACAATCTCATTCCGCCGAACAGGTGCTTTGCTCTGACGCATACAGAAAAGATGGTGGGCGAGGCAGGGCTCGAACCTGCAACCACCGGCTTAGAAGGCCGGTGCTCTATCCAATTGAGCTACTCGCCCGCGACTTTCATTCTAGCCGACGACGCCTGTTGCAGGCTTGAGAGTATCTCCCTCGTCATGCAGAATCTGCGTAAGAGCGCCGAGGGCCGCGGACCAGTTGGCCTGTGCGCGAGCTGCGTCCTGACCAATTGCATAGAGAAAAGCGGTGATGGAGAAACCGTCGCGGCCATTTGCAATGCAGCGCCGCAGGGTGAGCTCCAGCAGTGCAGTTGCCGGAGCATGTTGGGCCGGAGGAGGCTGCATAGCTACCTGCGCAAGGCGGATCAGGAGCTCGCGATGATGCTGCAACGAGGTGAAGAGTGCGGTATCGCGGTGATAGAAATCCACGTAGGAGCCGATGCCGGCATGGGCAAAGCGAGTATCCCGGGCTAACGCCAGATCGAGAGCAGCGGCGTCCAAATCCTCTTCATCCAGCAACCAGCGATCACACTTCGCAGTGGCCCAAGGTGAATCCGGCGCATTCAACTGCTGCAGTGCGCGGGTCAGTGCGGGCTGATGCAGTGTCTCCGGAATGTCAGTAATCCGCTCAGGATGACGGTACAGGTCAACGAAGGCAAGACAGCCTGAATCATCGTGCCAAGGAACCACCAACACAGGCGAATCCGCGGCCAAGGCAATGGCCCAAGTGGCCTGGAATGCAGGAGAATTCTTATTGTCAGAGCCGGGTGCCATGGGAATTGTGTCTGAGTCTACAGGATTAAACACTGTACGGCACCGCACCGAACAACTTAATTCATAACGGATTGCAGGAATTTGAGAATGGTGTACTCAGCCCAATAGCCGTCATCGTCTGCCGATGGATTGGCGTCTGCAAGAAATGCGCAGTGGCCACCGTGCGGCGTCTCAATCAAGACGGTATTAGGGTTATCGTGCAGGCGCTCGCAGGTCAGGGGCAGCAAACGGATAAAGGGATCGTCCAATGCATGCAGCACCATGGTGGGCATGGGTACGCGGTCAATTACTGCAGAAGCAGAGGAACGCGTGTAGTAATCTTCTGCACCGGAGAAACCCATGTAGTAGGCCGTAATCTGCTCGTCGAATTCGCGGATGGAGTGCAGATTGTACAGCCGTGCGGCGGAGAACACATCAGGGTAGAGTGCCACCTTGTGCAGGTAGTGACGGCTGAGTGCGCGCATGAATCGCCACTCATAGCCACGATTGATGGTGCGATGCAGCATGTCTGCGCTGGCAGCGAGATCGGCTGCGGGAGAGACGGCGACGGCGGCACGAATCTGCGGCAGGGGATCATCGCCGAGTTCTCCGGCGAGCTTAAGCACCATGTTGCCGCCCATGGAATAGCCGAGGATTGCGATAGATTGGAGGCTGCGCGTTCGCACAAAATGCTTTGCTACAGCGCGAACATCGCCGGAGAGCCCGGAGTGATAAAGCGTGGGACAGATGGTATCGGGATCGATCAGGGTGGAACCGGGCTGGAAAATATCTTCAGGGCGTTCGCCATCCCAGTAGCGAGCACCGCCGCAGTTGCGCATGTTCATGCGAATGATGTTCCAACCTGCGCGCCACAGCTTATTGGCGTTGCCGACGACATATTGCGAGCGCGCCGAACCTTCGAGGCCGTGCACAACGATGGCCGTGGGACGCTGGGCACACACCTCTTCCGGCTGCCAGTGACAGAGGCAGATCAGGCTCGCGGAAGGAAGCGTGGCGGTGGATGGAGCAACTTCAACGATCTCCTGCAGCGGCGTCGGCAAAGCATCGACGCGTGCGAGAAAACTGCCGAGCACAGTCTGCAGATGGCCATTCGCCAGCAGGCGGCGGGGAGTAAAATTCGTAAGCCACGCGGGACGCGTGCGAGAGACCACCACGGATGCCATGCTTATGCGACTCCTTTCGCGCCGGGCTGGGCGCCAGATACTGCGGCGCGCAATGCAACAGCACGCAACGCGCCTGTTGGTTCTTCCAGATGCTTGAAGTAGGTGAATATGTTGTGTGTGGCTGACAGTTTTTTGAACTTGCGGGCCAAGTCAGCGAGTTCGGCACTGCTGTAATCAGTGCGGCGCAGGCGGTAGGCGACGTGATTCGCGGTAAAGACTTCGGGAGTTTTCAGTTCGTCGCTGGCGGCAATACAGAGAGCGCAGCCGTGCTGGCGGAGCGTGATGTAGGTTTCATCGCAGAACCAGGATTCGTGCCGGAACTCAAACGCAGCCAAAGGAACTTGCGGAATGCGGCCTAGCTCCGCCAGAAAATCGCGCAGGCGTGGCTGATCGGCTTTGAAGTTTGGCGGCAACTGAAAGAGCACAAGCCCAAGCTTACCCTCTGCGCGGAAAGGTACAAGCGCCGCGATAAACTCCGCGAGCGCATCTGCCGACTGACGAAGGCGCTGAAAGTGGGTGATCCGCTGAGGTGCTTTGAAGGTGAACAGGAAGCCAGCGGGCGTATCAGCAAGCCAGCGCTCGCACATCGCGGGTGTGGGCAGAGCCCGGAAGGTGTAGTTCACCTCAACGGAATTCAATTGAGTGGAGTAGAAGGAGAGGAACTTCTTTGCGGAGACACCGGCGGGATAGAATGCGGGTTTCCAGGAGGCGTAGGCCCAACCCGAGGTGCCAAGAAAAATATGCTGCTTCGTGGGGGAAGGAGTGGCGAGCTGGGAACCGGGCTGTGAGCACGGGGTCACGAGGGCGCTGTGGGAGAGGATTGGGGCGGCTAGTGGGGGTCGAACCCACGACATCCGCTGCCACAGAGCGGCGTTCTGCCACTGAACTATAGCCGCCGTATTGAGATAATTGTAACATCGCAACCGGTGGAGTCATACCCGGTGAAGCAACCATGCAGAAGCGCAGCCCTCAACCCGAAATTCTGCTTCCCCGGCCCGGTGGTGGAGGACGATTATTTGACGACGAGAGTCTGGACCTGCTCTCGCGCGTGCTGGACGACTGTTTCCGTCTTCCGGGAACTGGCATCCGCTTTGGCATCAGCGGCATTATCGGCCTGGTGCCTGGCGTGGGAGACATACTTACCGGGCTGGCGGCGTGCATTATTGTGGTGGCGGCATGGTTCCGCGGTTTGCCATACATCACGCTGGTGCGCATGCTGGTGAACCTCGCAATCGATGTGGTGATCGGCGCAATACCGTTTTTAGGGGATATATTCGATATTGCATGGAAGGCAAACCGGCGGAACTACAAGCTGCTAACCCGCCATCTGGCCGAACCGCGCCGCCATACCTGGCGCGACTGGTGCGTGCTGCTGCTGATGGCCACCACAATTGCGCTGATGCTGCTGGCTCCAGTGGTTGTACTGGTGTGGCTGATAATGCATTTTGTGTATGGGCTGAGGATACGCTGAGTGCCAGTACCGCTGAGGGTACGGTAAGATTGAAGAGAGTCGGGGCGTAGCGCAGCCTGGTAGCGCATCTGCTTTGGGAGCAGAGGGTCGGGGGTTCGAATCCCTCCGCCCCGACCATTACAACCCTTTAAGATTCAATGCGATGCGCTGGCTCTGGCTAGCGCATCTGTCTTTTTGAGCAAGTTCACTGTTGTAAAAAATGTAGCTGGGCGCGCCTCCGAGTCTTTTCACTGCATTCTCCATAAGCATTCCATTCAGCATTTTTTAAGACCACTCAGACCAAAGTTCACAAAGAATCCAAGCATGCCCATCCCATAAAACAAGAACGCCCCGTCTTAGGGGGCGTTCAAAAGGTCGCTCAATGAGCGGAGCCTTGCGACGAATATTGCTTACTAAGAATTAGCCAAGGATTCGCCGCTCAAGTACACTGCTATACTTCTACCTCTTCCCAAAACTTAGGTCAAGGCGTCTGGAGTGAACTGTGAACGAGTTCGTACTTGGATTAGACCTCGGAGTGGGCTCCGTCGGATGGGCTTTAGCCGACGTTCAGGGCCAAAATATTGTAGATGCTGGCGTAAGAATATTTGAAGTACCGATGGACACGGCCAAGTTTGAGGCGGGCGATCCAGGCGGCTCTCACGCAGTAAAACGGCGCACAAGTCGCCATCAAAGACGCCAAACCAGAAGACGGCAGGCGCGGCATCGTGATCTTTACCTCACTCTTCAGTCCTCTGGGCTTCTTCCCTTCGCAGGTAAAAAAGCAGAGCACCGTCATAAAGAGCTGACCATCCTTGATGAGAGCTTGATGGCAAGATGGAGACCGCGCATTCGCGCAGAATCTCCTCTAATCGAAGATCCTGACCAAGTACTCTGCTACTACCTTCGGTCTGCCGCAATCAACACCCGTCTCGAACTGGATGAGCTGGGACGTGCCTTGTATCACCTCGGCCAACGTCGAGGCTTCAAGAGTAGCCGACGCGAAGGCCGTTCGGGGCTGAGTTCCGCCGATGCGAAGGAGCAGGCAAAAGAAAGCAGCGAGATAAAATCTTCCATCAATGATCTTGAGGCAGCATTAGCCTCAAGCGGGCTCACATTGGGCCAGCATCTTTCGCTAATAAATCCTCATGAGTCTGCTATTCGGAATCGCAAGCGTAGCGATATGAAGCCGATCTGGACTGGGCGAAAGATGTATCAGGAAGAATTCGAGCGGATATGGGCCTCTCAGCGTATTCATTACCCCACCGTGCTCACAGACGTATTAAAGCCGCGCATCGAGAGGTTGATGTTCCGGCAGAGGGCTATCACTGCCGGCAAACCGGGAAATTGTGAGCTTGAGCGTAACCCACCGCTCCCCCGCGCACCTCGTTCATCGCTTCTCTCTCAACATTTTCGAGTAGTGCAGGCGGTCAACAATTTGAAGATTGTTGACTACCCGTCACCTGATAGAAGGTTGACCCCAAGCGAGAGACAGGAGTTGATTGCTACTCTGTCCACAATCATTACTGAAATAAAAGGGAAAAAACGAAAATCCGATCTATTTGGCCTTCGCTTTCCCGACGTGAAGCAACGATTGAAGCTACCAAAGCGCGCAAAGCTCAATTTGGATGACGAAGATACAGAAAGCTATTTGCGAGGAAATCGCACAAACGCGATTATGGCTCGCGCATTCGGCGCGGATCGTTGGAATGCATTGGAAGAGCTGGAGAAAAGGCGCATCGTTCGTAAATGGATGACAGAACAATCACCGGAGAAGCTGCTCCAAATTGCGATTACGCAATGGAATCTTGCCGAACAAGCAGCCGAACAGCTTGCCAGTATCGAAGCAGAGGACGGATACGCCGCTCTCTCGCATGTAGCAATGTTAAAGTTGCTTCCTTCAATGGAGCAAGATGGCCTGCCGTACTCAGAAGCAATTGCAAAAGTCTATAAGAATAGCTTTTCGGGAAATCACGTACACGAATATCTTCCAGCAGTGGAATCCGTATTGCCACGCATTCCAAATCCGGTTGTGAAGAGAGCTCTTTCCGAGATGCGAAAAGTCGTAAACGCGATCATTAGAAAGCATGGCAGGCCTGCTCAAATCCGCATTGAGTTAGCTAGAAGCTTAAAACGCAATGCGGAACAACGGGGGCGCGATCAAGAAAACATCAAGGCGCGCACGAGAGAACGCGCCTCAGCAAAGTCTTGGATAGAGGAGCGCGGTCAACGGGCGACCGGTGATGCAATTGAAAAAGTCTTACTTTACAGGCGCTGCAAGGATTGTCCCTATTGCACAAAACCACTTGGACCCTGTGAAGTTTTATTTTCGGAAAGTTCTGCTATCCAAGTTGAGCACGTCCTGCCCAGGCGTTGCATGGACAATTCATTCTCCAATAAAGTTCTAGCTCATCGCGCCTGCAATTTGCAGAAGGCTGACAGAACTCCATTTCAGGCCTTTGGATCAGCTCCCGAATGGGATGCAATACTCACGCTCGTTGTGTCCTTGAAAGACAAGGGTCTGCTAGATCGCTTTCTCATTTCCAAAGAAGAGCAACTTCAGGAGTTCACTAAGCGGCATTTGTCTGATACCCGCTACATCAGCAAACTTGCCGCCCAGTTTGTGGAACAACTTTATGGGGGGAGGGATGCCGCAGTTCCTTGGGAAGACCGTAATCGGCGGTGCGTTTACGCATCGTCCGGGGGTCTCACGGCAGAAATGAGAAAACGTTGGGGCTTGAACTCGGTATTGAAGGAGCCTGGAACTGTTCAAAACCTCTCCGACGGAAAATCGAGAACAGACCATCGTCACCATGCCATTGATGCCATCGTGATCGCTCTGACAACTGAGTCCATGATCCAACAAGCGGCCTTCGAATCACAAAGGCATGACCGCACGCTTGGATATTCGCAACCTCGTTTCTTCTCCCCTCCGTGGCCCAAAGTAGGTGACCGTGAAGAACAAATCGCAGCTTTCCAGCGAGAAGTTCGCCAGATCGCTAAGGGGATTAAGGTCTCTCACCGTGTGGAGAACGGACTCAACGGCCAGCTACATGATGAAACATTTTACAGTCCCAAAAAATCGGATAGTAATTTTGTGTACTCAAGTACATTCGTGCATGAACTGACGAAATCGCATATCAAGAATCTTGACACCATTATTCGCGATAAAAACATTCGTGACGCCATACAAAAACAATTAGAGAAAGTTGGTGGCGACCCCAAAAAGCTAGAAACCGACCTTCCCTGTTTAGTAAAGGGCGATAAGCGAATTCCCATTCGTAAGGTGCGAATTGCGGTCCCTGGATCAAAGGCTATCGCGGTGCGTCAAGGAGAGGACGAGCCTTCCATCTTTACTGCAAAAAACCATCATGTTGTAATTTTTCAGCAGATTGATCCCCTCAAGGGGCCGTATTGGTATACGCCGGGTCCAGTAACAAGACTTGAAGCAATGCAGAAACGAGCCGAAGCCAAGCGCAAAAAGCTGAATCAGCCCTATCAAATCGTCGAGAAGACGGATGGACCAAGCTCAGAATACATCATGCATTTAATGAAGGGCGATGCTGTCGAAATGCTCGACCACGTAAATGACATGCGTGATATCTACATACTGACAAGCATGAGCGATGGAGATTACGCATTCCTTCGCCATAGTACGGCGATTCCATCCGCCAAAGCGGTAGGTCTTTCTTTGGGTCAGATGCGCCGACAATTGCACGACAGAGGAGATCGAGTCCGGGTCCGAATGAATCTCGATAAACTCCGTGAGTGGGACTGTAAGAAGGTTGTTCTCGATCCTCTAGGAAAGGTTATTTACCTAACATGATTGATCGTATAGTTGAAATCGCTAGCCCTGCCCGCCTGAGCATCCGTGATGCGCAGCTCGTCATCGAGCGTCCGAAGGAGGAGCAGCTAACGCTTCCCTTCACTACACCCATCAGCGAGATCGCGGTGCTCTTGCTCGCGCATCCGCAGATAAGCCTGTCTCAGGCCGTCCTATCGCGTATCGCCGATGCCGGCGGCTCCGTTGTCACTATCGACGGAAATTTCCTTCCAGCCTCCATGCTGCTCCCCATGCAAAGTCATTTTGTGCAGACGGAGCGCTTCGCAAAGCAGATGCAACTCTCACTTCCGACCAGCAAGCGACTATGGCAGCAGATTGTGCGGGCCAAGATCAAGGCTCAAGGTGAACTCCTTCGAGAGATACATGGCAACGACCACGGATTGATTGCGATGTCGGCGAGGGTTCGCTCTGGGGATGCGGGCAACCTCGAAGCACAGGCTGCTCGCAAGTATTGGGGTCTCATCTTCGGGGACAAGACCTTTCGGCGAGGCTCCGACAAGCCCGACCAGAACCGCCATCTGGATTACGGCTATATAGTGCTCCGAGCGGCGGTTGCCAGGGCGTTGTGTGCCGCCGGGTTGCATCCTTCGATTGGCCTCAGGCACAAGAACCGCTACGACGCCTTCTGCCTTGCAGCAGATGTCATGGAACCATTTCGCCCTCTCGTCGATAGACGTGTCAGCCAATGGATCGCCAAAGAAGATGCTGAGGGGTCATTCGACTCAAAGACAAAAAGCTGGATGATCGGTGCAACGACTTCGCGCTACATCCTCGACAGGGAGGAGCGGTCTCTCTTCGACATTATTTTGCGAACCGCGAATTCACTGGCAAAGTGCATTACAGGGGATGCTCGTGATCCTGAGATACCGAGCCTGTTGGTTCCTTGTGAAGAAGAATTTTCCATGAAGCGTGGAGTTCGCCGAGTGGAAGCTGATGAAGTGAGGGCCACTGCTGCCAGATAGCGCCAAGTTTACGGATTCGGCCATTGAATGCCATGAAAGGACAGCTTCTTTCAGCGTATCGGTCATTGTGGCTCATCGCCATGTTCGACCTGCCGGTGGAGACGCCGGAGAACAAGCGCAACTACACGCGCTTTCGCAAAGGCTTGCTCAAAGATGGCTTTATGATGTTGCAGTTCTCGATATATGCAAGGTATCTTCCCAGCGAGGAAGCAGCGGATTCGCATCGGAATACTATCCGCGCAATCATTCCGCCGCTCGGGCAGGTTCGATTAATGACAGTGACCGACAACCAGTTCGGCAAGATGGAGGTGTTCTATGGAAGAAAACCGCGAGAACCGGAGCCAGTACCGGATCAAATTCTGCTTTTCTGAAGAGAAAAGCCGCGCCAACCTGCTGCTTTTCAGCAAGTTCGGCGCGGCCTAGTGTACTTGAGCGGTGAATCCCGGCCATCCCTAGCCGGGAGACGATTGGCAACCTTGTTAATTTCAGTGTACTTGAGCGGTGAATCCCGGCCATCCCTAGCGTGTCTGGGTAGATGTCGGAAATTCGATTAAGTGTACTTGAGCGGTGAATCCCGGCCATCCCTAGCCATTTCAACACTCTGACAAAGCTGAAATATAGTGTACTTGAGCGGTGAATCCCGGCCATCCCTAGCACGCCGTGACGCGCATACAGACGGCCAATGAGTGTACTTGAGCGGTGAATCCCGGCCATCCCTAGCCGGTTAAACGTCTGTTCGATTGCGTTTCGCAGTGTACTTGAGCGGTGAATCCCGGCCATCCCTAGCAGTGATCCGGCCCGCGTTTCACGCGAACCGGATCACTGCCGGAAATGCAAATACCCTAACAGGATTTAAGGATTCAAAGACGCTTATCTTTCGTGCTGGAAGGAGGCGAGTGGTCTGGGTCCAACAACGGGTCAGTTTGCATTTTCAAGAGCGACTGCTAAAGTTAGCTCATGGCTATCAATGCCGATAAACCCCAGCTTTGGAAGGCTGACACGCGCGCTTCTGTTGATCAATTCAATCAATGGTTTTTGAAGTTCGCACCAAAAGCCTACCGTGATACGCGCAAGCAGACCGTAGAAAACGTAGAAGAAGGTCTCTCTTTGACCAGCGACCTGACGGTTATCACTCCCGACATCATTCGGACCAACCCAGGAATCTTGCCGACGCTTAGGATGTCCATGTGTCCACCTCTCGCACGTGATCGACTGACTGGTCTTGCGGATTCTACCAAGAACCTCATCGGATCACTGGAGCAGGGGAAAATCCCGCCATTTCTCCCTGCCGAGTTGCTCCAGACGCATCTTGAAAAGATTGCCAGCATCTTCTCTCAAATGCTTGATGTGGACATTTTCCCGTGGCTCGCAGAGAAACGGCGGCCCACAGAGGAAGAACGCTACCGCTCATCAACAATTGTTGCCGACAGACTATGCGGCGCAGTGGCAGATCCGATTGTACGCAACGCCCAGGAAAAGCGGCAGCTTGCTCTCATAGAAGAGTACCTCACCACGCGTGGGTATAAGAAGGTTGTGCATCCGAGCGCGGCTCCGATCACACAGATGGAGCCCGGCACTTTCTCATTCCGAACGAACGTCATTGTAAAGCCTTCGAAAACCGACGATAAGACCGTCAGAATTCCTGTTGATGTTGTCATTCAGCCCAAACACGCTACTCTTCCACATCTACCTTTGTTCATCGAAGCGAAGTCGGCTGGGGATTTCACCAACGTCAACAAACGCAGGAAAGAGGAAGCCACCAAGATCAATCAACTCAAGGCCACTTTCAATGAAGAGGTTGTTTTTACCTTGTTTCTTTGCGGCTATTTTGACGCCGCATACTTGGGTTACGAAGCAGCTGAAGGCATAGACTGGATATGGGAACATCGGATCGAAGACTTTGACCAACTCGATATCTGAGATCGCATGAAAACAAAGAATGTCCAACATATTGAAGAAAGCCGACTGCAGGAGCAGGAGCGGCTTGACGCGCTTAAGACAGCTTTAGAACGCAACAAGTTGGGTCAATTTGCTACCCCTCCAGAACTAGCGAAGAGCATCGCCCGCTATGCTTTGACACTGATGGGCGGGAATCCTGTGCGGTTCCTTGATCCTGCTGTGGGCACAGGATCGTTTTTCTCCGCACTCTATCAGGAATCTTCCTCGCATTCCATTGAGTCGGCGGTTGGGGTCGAGCTCGATCCGCTCTTTGCAAAAGCCTCTAATGACTTGTGGGCCACATCAGGCCTTCAGGTGGTGACAGGAGATTTCACCAAGCAACCCCGGCCCGAAAAACCATTCAACCTTGTGCTGTCCAACCCTCCTTACGTTCGGCATCATCATCTGTCGACCACTGAAAAAGTTCGCCTCAAAGAACGGCTCGCTCAATCGCTCAATCTTGATATCAGTGGCCTTGCTGGGCTTTACTGCTACTTTCTATTGCTGTGCCATGACTGGCTAGAGGATGAGGGTCTTGGCGTATGGCTCATTCCTTCGGAGTTCATGGATGTCAATTATGGTGTCATCCTTAGGCGTTACCTCACGGAATCCGTCACGCTTCTGCACATTCATCGCTTCTGTCCGACCGACGTGCAGTTTACCGATGCACTGGTATCTTCCGCAGTCGTAATTTTCCGGAAATCATCCCCACCAGCGGGACACAGCGTACGTTTCTCTTTAGGGGGATCGATTGAGAACCCTAAAAGTGAAGCCTCCATACCACTTGATGTGCTTGTCAGGTCTGGTAAATGGACCCAGTTTCCAGAAGGCACGATGGCCGAACGTAACGGTGAACCAACGCTAGGCGATCTCTTCGCCATTAAGCGGGGTCTTGCCACTGGTGCTAACAGTTTTTTTATACTGACCGATGCAGAGATTGAGCATTGGGATATTCCGCGTGCCTTCTTGAAACCGATTCTGCCCGGCCCACGCCATTTGGCTGAGGATATTGTGGATGCGATGCCTGGGGGCACACCGGAAGTCTCGCCCCAACTTTACTTGCTCGACTGTATAGAGGATGAGGACGAGATCAAGGCTTCTTGGCCACGGTTCTACGAATACCTACAAAAAGGCCGCGAGCAAAACATCCACTCTTCCTACATCACCAGCCACAGAGCGCCTTGGTACTCTCAGGAAAAACGCCCGCCCGCTCCTTTCCTCTGTACATACATGGGGCGATCAAGGAATGGCAAGAACCCCTTTCGGTTCTTATGGAACCGCTCGCAAGCGACAGCACACAATGTGTATCTCTTGCTGTACCCTAAAGGCCAATTGCGCGACGCGCTATCAAATCATCCTGAACTTGAAGCCAATGTATTTCGTGCGTTGCAACACATTACCACTGCGCAGATGCTCTCTGAAGGGAGAGTTTATGGGGGTGGACTGCATAAGGTTGAGCCAAAGGAACTGGCTCAGATTCCTGCACGGTCAGTAATCGAAAGCATGGCTTCTCATGTGCAGATCACTCATCAGGGACAACTTTTCGGCTAATTGGAAAGTAAAAAGTGCTATCTAACTCTGGCGTTCCGTTGTGGCTTGGCTCCATCCTTATAAAGCTGCTCCGCCAGACCGCTCAGACACAAACCACTACAAAGGATGTCGCGGTTCCGGATCCTACGGAAGGCTGGGAGGTGCCTCATTAGATGTATGGGAAACTATTTGACCGCTTCGATCTGTATTTTCTCCGCGCTATACGACAGATCAGTATAATGTTTCGCAAATAGCACTGGAGAAGACTTATGGCGCGCACGCGAGTTGTTGCGTTTACTGCAGTCTGTCTTTTGTCGGTATTCGTAGCTTCCTGCGGCGGTGGAAGCTCTAGTGGAGGCGGTGGCAGCAACTCCACCATTGCTTCGGTAAACGTCACTGCATCACCGGCTTCGATCACTACTGCTCAGACGGCAACCTGCATAGCGACGGTCGCTGGTACAGGAGCGTACAGTTCAAACGTCACCTGGACAGCGACGAACGGCACGATCACTTCTTCAGGGGTGCTCACTCCGAGCGGCGTAGGAACCGCAACCTGCACGGCAACCTCTACGCAGGATTCTACGAAGTCTGCCAGCGCAAGTGTGACCGTCACTGCAGCACCCACGGTTACGTCAATTAGCGTGGTGGCATCGCCAACTTCAATTACGACGGCTCAGACGGCAACCTGCACAGCTACGGTAATAGGTACAGGCGCATACAGCACGAGCGTTACATGGACGGCCGTAAATGGCACGATTACTTCTACAGGAGTGTTGACGCCGAGCGGCGTTGGCACGTCTACGTGCGTTGCGAATTCAGCACAAAGCGGTTATACCAACGTGTCCGGCAGTGCGAGTGTTACGGTGACGCTCGCTCCTCCGACGACGACAGCGATTACTCCGGCAACAGAGTACACGGATGATCCTTCGTTGTTTGGCAATCTTGTCCTCACTGGCACCAACTTCACTTCTACGGACGTTATCCACGTTACGGGATGTGGCTTGATGTCGGCAGGATATCAAAGCTCAACACAGATTGTTTTCACGCTCAGCTGCCTGGGATCGCTTTATACTTCCGGCTACATCGGCGCCTATGTGTGCCGTTCATCCGGAAGTCCCTGCTCCAACACCAGCTACTTTGCCTCTTTGAGCTATGGCTATAAGAGTCTCGCCCAAAACAACGGGGAGTTCTATTGGACTCATGGAGGAACTCTCTATAAGTACAAAGCGAGTGGAAACTCGCTTGTCGCGGACGGGAGTTTTACCGCTAGTAGCCCCGGTGTTTCCGTAGATAACACTACGGGATACATCGTCGTGGGAAGTATTGCCTATGATAGTAACGGTGTTGCTAAGGGTCAACCCGCAGCAAGCGGCGCTACTGATGACTGGAGTGATTTGAGTGTTAAGAATGCGGTTGCCTGCGCCACACGTCCAAGCACAAATTATCTTTCGTGCTTCGCCGTCAATCAGGGGACAAACGCACCTCTTACCTCTCAAACGGTAGGCAGTGAGCCCATTTCCATTGTAATGGCAAACTTTGGAGGCTCCACGAGATACGACTACGTGGTGTCACGAGGCGGAACGCCAACGTTGTGGTTGCTTCTTAACGAATCAATGTCGAGCAGTGTACAGCTCACGGGCGTTACGCCTGTGAACAGCTACCCGACCGTTGGATCGTTGGGCGGTTGGCCGATCGTGGTGTTCGAATCTGGACCTGCGAACGGCACCGTGGCCGTACTCTCCGTTGCAGACTCGCTGCTGCTCCTGCTCGATAAGGGTGCAACAAAAGTGGTTCAAAGCGTGAAGCTCACGGGAACGCCGGTCAGTATCGCAAAAGATGAAACCAACGGCAACGTGATCGTGGCTTATGCCAATGCACCGGCAACGGCAACCACCAGTTTCTCGGCGGTCAATGCCACAACCGGCGTAGTCGCTTCCCGCACTTCAACCTCGGGTCAATACCCGAAGGGCCTCCTGGTCTATGGCAATTACATCTATACCGCCCAGACCACGGTGGACGTACAACCTAACCAGTAAGGCTGCATTCTGTCCGATCCTATCGGACAGAATATCCAACCCCTTGACAAAATCCGTAGCAGTTGCAGAATGTAGGCAGACCCTTCACATATCATCTCTTACTGAGTGATTGCCAGATAGCAGCATTCGAGCGCTGCCCTACAGGTCTTTCGTAAACTCGCCGAGAGACATCCCAAAGGCTTTGGCGATGGCATGAAGTGTGCGTATGCAGACTTCTTTCTTGCCGATCTCCAAATCTGAGATGTAATTCTCGTTCAACCGCGCGTGCTCCGCTAAGTCAAGCTGACGCCAGTTGCGAGCTTTTCTCAACTCCCGAATTCTTCGTCCGACCGCGATGCAGATATCCCTTGCCATTCCTACTATGGTCGGATTATCTTGACATTCAAATCCCTACTATCGTAGGGATTTACGGAAAGCCGAAGACCTCGGGATGCTGTGCAGTCCGATCAACGGCGGGACCGTACCGGTGCCGCTCACCCAACAAACCAAAGGAGAAACGCTATGAACAAGCTCACGATGAGTATCGTGGCTCTCTCCCTCACGCTGTGGCTTACGGGCTGCGGTGGGGGATCCTTGGGTGGCGGCAGTACGCCATCCTCAACCCTGACTTCGGTCAGCGCAACCTGCACACCGAGTTCGATCACCACAAACCAAACGTCGAGCTGTACCGCTACCGCCCACTATAGCGACGGAAGCAGCGGCACGACGCCTAGCGTCACCTGGTCCGCAAGCAGCGGCACAGTCAACGCTTCAGGATTGTTCACGCCATCCGGCGCGGCAACGGTAACAATTACCGCAACCTCCACGCAGGACGCAACCAAGTCCGGCAATGCGAGTGTCACGGTAACAACCGTCCCTGTCACGATCACCGGTGTTTCGCTCTCATGCAGCCCGTCGTCCATCAACGATATTCAGACGACGAGTTGCACACCAACGGTCACGGGAACTGGAGCATTCACCAACACAGTGAATCTCTTGGTCAGTCCGTCATTGGCGGGAACGCTGAGCTCCACCTCGGGCGTAAGCTCGGGAACGGCGGTCACCTTCACTCCTGCGGGTACGGGCGCGGCAACCGCAACCATCACGGCTACATCGACGGCGGACGCAACCAAGTCCGGCTCGACAACAGTCACCGTGACGCTACGGACCATCACGATCAACTCGACTACCGGGAATATCTGGTTGCCCTACTGCTCATCGCTTCTCTTCTATAACGTCACCCAGGCGGGGATCATCAAAGGCGATACGATCCACAACGACCCCTATCAACCGGCGACGTTCACCAGTACTCCGCCAAGCACGTTTACGGTCAGCATGGGAATAACGGACACAGGCTCGGTCAATACCTGCTCACCCGGCGCGTACTCCGAGTACGTGACGGGAACCGATGGCGCACAATCGAACACGCACTACGTCCCTATGATTGGACACTGGAATATGTGGGCGGGCTACAACTCGACCGACGAATTCCAGGCTGATCCGGCAAGCGGCGTTGTCTGCAAGTTCAAACTTGCAGATGGCTCTGCGGATGGATGCATTACGACCTACGGCTATCCTTTCGCCGCAACGGTGGATGGAAATTACTTAGTGGCAAGCCCGCTTGGGAGTGATGGAGGCTTCGACGTACGCAATGCGACAACGGGAATCGACACTGGGGGAACCAATCGTAACGGTGATGTCGTAACCGGCATCACCGCAAAGAACGGAATCGCTGGCTATACTCAATCAACAAAACAGATGGTTTCGTTCTTCAACTATGGTCAATCTGTTCCCGTCATTTCCGATGCCACTTTCGGTACGGCGCCTGCGTCCATAGCGATGTCAACGGGCTGCAGTTCAGACCCGAACACCGCAAGCGCATTCGCCTACGACGAGGAAGGTACGACGCTCTATCGCATCGACGCCGTCAAAGCATCGAGCGGTGGCAACGTTACTGCCAGCACCATCGGCAGTGTGGCGCTCACCGGGTTTTCTCCGGCGAGCCAGATCCCTACCATTACCACCCTCGCCCGATTCGTCGTCACGTGGGACAGCACTTGCAAAGCTGCGGTACTTGCCCCCGTTGTCACCGGAACCAACTCAGACGGCAGTAAGAACTACAGCGTAGAGATGGCGCTCGTCGATATGACAGCGGGAACGATGCACCAGATCGGCACGTACGTATCTGATTCAAAGATTCCCTCTACGGTAATCCGTATTGCCGCAGACCCGGCTGGTGGCAATGTCATCATCGCTTCAACGAATGAGGGCACGGGGACAACCAACCTCGTCAAGGTCTCGTGGACAATGGATTCCTCGGAAAATCCAACGTTCACTACGACCGCTCTTTCATCCGCTCCTCCCACTGGCGTCTACGGAGTCTCGCTCGGCGTTCTCCCCAACGGCAAAATAAGCGTTGGACAACGCCAGCAACACTACGTGCTCGCCAATCAGTAACGAAGCACCGCTGCTTCACGTGCATCATTTCGGCCTCTCATGTTTTGAGAGGCCTTTTTCTTGCCTATGGATTTATTTCTATCCGCCCAGGATTCGTAACTGTCACTTGGAGTGGCCCGCCAACGGTATCACCGCTATGGGTTCCTGTTCCCTTGCAGCTCAGGGTGTAAATTGTGTTCTGCTTCGGCGTCACGGATTGGTAGCCGTCAACCGTCGTCCCGTTGGAGGGGAGCGGTATGCCACTCGTGCCGAACTGACCGCCGGAGAGCGTACATGCGCTTACATTCATACAGTAATAACTGAGCTGCGAGGATTGCGGGGGAACAATCGACATCGGGTTAGCAGTGAACATATCGCACACCGGCAACGATCCGGTTCGGGGCGTTGATGTCGGGGTCGATGTTGGATTGGGTGTACTCGTTGGAGTGCAGTTCCCGGTACAGGGGTTACTGCCGCCGCCTTGACCAATGGTTAATGTGACACTCACGGACTGAGGAATAACCTTTTTATTATTGATATTCACCGTGGTTCCATTAAACGTCACCGTGGTCTGATATGTTCCCGTTGCCATGCTGCCAATATACGAAAATGTGGCACTATCGGGCGATCCTTTCACAACACCATTCGGATTGGCACTCGCAAGCGGTGTAACCGAAAGCCAAGAGCTCGCGTCCGCAGGGACACTCGCCGTCCATCCAAGCGCTGATCCTGGAGCATCGCTCGAATTTGCAATGGCAACCTGCTCACTCGGACTCGCAGGGGTAAGCGAGACCGAGGTTGGCGTAACACTCATGCCTGCCTCCGGGTCCCAGAGGATAGTAAAGTTTGCGGTATCGTTGGGATTGGTAAGCGTTATGTAATTCACTCCAAGACCAAGGTTCGGTGAAGAAGTTGAAGAGCATTGAAGACCCGCTGCGCCAAGGTAGCCGCAATAGTCCTGAGCATTGGCGACGCCGATGAGCAGGGTCTTCGAGAGTGCAAAGAAATTGGAAAAGAGGTTGTCACTCTTCTTCGCATTGGCGAATGATCGCTCTTCCACTCCTCGCAATGCCATGTACGGCCCCGCAGAACCTTGGATTCCGTCAACGCCAACAATGTCATCGTTGGTTGGCAGATTACCGTACGATTGGGATTTCCCTGAGCATGGCAGGTTGTCGAATAAACAGACATCCATACCGGGAACCGCGCTCGCAGTGAGATACCACGATGAGGTTACCTCTGCGCCCGTCTGTGAATTTTTCGATATGACGTTCGCAGCTCCTGTAGCTGCTCCCACCTGTATCATCTGAGTGAACTGTCCGCCTGCCACCGGACCGTCGGCGTCGGAGAACGTCCACGTTTCGGGATAGCTGCCGGTCGTCGATGGCGCGGTCAGAGGATTGATGCCGAACATAAATACGGTACCAGATGCAAGGCTGGGAAAACTTTGAGCATACGTTCCGTTATAGTACGTGTCCGTATGGGCCGGATTGGTACTGCCACGTTTGGGATTGAGACAATCGCCCGTCACGTGACTACCCCCTCCTAAACAGAGGATCGCTACGGTTGCGGGATAGGACTGAGTCACCTTGGTCACGTTATTCAATGTGTAGGGAATGGTTTGTGGCGTGGTAAATTGACCGCTGTGCGTCAAGGTGATATCGCCGAGGGTAAGATTGGTCTGAACCGTACAGGTATTTGTCGGAATCACCGCCGGAGGATCGTCGTCAGGCCAAATAGTAATCGTGCCAGGCACACCGGGAGCCTCATCTGGAATTCCGTCGCCATTCGAGTCCACGCACTTGCCCGTGCCGGGCGCAAGGTCGGTTTCCTTCCAAGAAGCCGCTGAGGTGTGCAAAGCCGCAGTGCCGACGTTCGTCATGGTGATCGTTGACGTTGTTATCGTCGCTCCGGGATCCATCTGGGATGGGATCGTGCCCGATCCGCTGACCGACCGGATTTGGGCCGAGATGAACGTACGATACCAATCAGCCTCACCGCTGAACTCGCTGCAATTGCCGTAACGATATGCAGAAGCTTCTGGAGAATATCCGCCGTTGTAAGGCGTAAATTGCGGACCGCACGACTGATTAATATCCAGGTCTGCTGGAGGAGTCGCACTATCGCTGTCGGTAAGCTGGATACCGAGTACTACGTTATCGAGTTGCTCGTTTGAAGGCAATGGTCGGGTAATGATTTTCTGAACATATAGGTTTGCGCCCGGTGCTTGGAAATAGTTGGGACCGCCCGGGTTCGTCCAGGCCGTATACTTGCCTGCGACGCCGGCTTCCGAAGCCCACGCCGTAGTGGCGCATACATCATCATGGTGCACTTCGTGGTCACCGTTATATTCCGTAGGATGCAAACACACCACTATTTGAAAATCTTCATCGAAAGGGCCGGGAGAATCGATTCCTATTGATTCGCCAAGAATATCGCCCGATCCGTTACGCGTCTGTTGGAGCGTCACCGTAGGAATGTTCTGGACAGCAGCATCTGTTTTCTTTGCTGGAACGTGAGTATAGACAACAACAATGATGGCTAGCAAGCCAGCCGCAGCGCTCACCCAGAGCACAAGTTTCTTTTGCATGTTTATTGTTGTAAGGAGTTAGTTCAGGAGGGAGACAACGGCGTTTCATAGATGTCTCTATGCACCTATGCCATGCTGTATCTTCAGTTTAGCAAGTGCCTGCTTCGTGTCAATCGACTGTACTGTGAGGTAGTGTGAAAGCCACAAAAGCAACGCTATTCTGCATGCAGAAAATACGCGCTCAACATCAGTTCATAGCCGATGAAGATTTAGATGTAATCAGATGAGTTTGCTGACGACAACATTTGGCAGCGACACAGATCCAGCTACAACTCCTTTCTTCGGCCCCTCATATTTTTATTGTTTTGGCGAACCTCATAGGGTTATGCGCCACAGGGGAGGGGCCGAAGGAAAGAGTCAACTAGCCATCATGAGATTGTGCAGTAGCGGGTTCGCACTGTTCCCAACATGCCATCCCTAGCGCAACCGCGTCAAAGATTGCAGTCCGAAGCCGCTCCGGTTGCCATGGACGCTTCTTAGGAGGCAGTTTCCATTGAAGCTGAGGGAATCTCTTGGCGATGGCTACCGCAATTTCGTATTTGTTTCTATTGCCAGAGCTACAAAACGTTTGCCGTACATCAGATCGCTTGACCATGTGGACTTCAATGTAGCGCTCTGCCAGCTTATGCTTCACTGCAAGAATGATCCTCCGCCTGTCGGCTCTGCGACTACGATTCATGTTCTTTAAGACCACTACGGAAGGCGAATAGAACGCAAGCAACGGGTCAATATGGCCCATCGCCGACTTTGCTGGACTGGTATCCGAATGCCAGCGTCTGGTTCCCCAGTCCAGCAACCGATTCGATCCTTCGAGCACAACGAAACCCAAATAAGATATCCGTACTTCTATAGCTAGCGTTCGTACTTTATGCATGGCATTTTACACTACGCAAGTCCGGTGCCAGTTCTACTTCGTCGCTCATTAATCCACTCGAGCTTGCGCGCTATGGCATTTGATCCCCGGCCTTTTATGTCGATTTGTTGTAATTCGTATTCCATCGCCGCCAGATGCTCTTCCACTCCACGTTTCGCTACGTCATAGAGTCTGGGATAGAGTTCGCGCACGGACGCACCAAAGACTGCTTCATATCCAAGCGCGGCAATAAGCGGCGGTATCACTCCAGCCCGCTCGTGCCGCGATATCTGGGCCACATCGATATCGAGAATTTTCGCAAGCTCTGTCTGGCTCAAGCCAGCCTTCTTACGATGGCTTCTTGTGTAGCTCGCGAGATGCGAATACTTCATGTTGTTGTCAAAGATCTATTTGTTTTTCGACTTTACATAAAGGATACAAAAGCAATTCGTAACTTAAAAGGCGCACTTTTTTGCGCGTGGCGCAAATTTTCGATGTCGTGAGAACAAGAAGCCCTGGCAGTCCGTTGACCACCAGGACTTCTTTAAATGGACACCTATTTCTCAAATATCGCGGAGAAGGCTATGATCTCTTCCGCCAACTGATTCCAACTCAGCCCTTCGAGGGGCACCCAACTTGACTCGCGGGTATCAACACGCGAAATCAGTGAGAAAAGACGGCCCTTCTGGGCGGTTCCAATTTGACCAAATACATACCCAGCCGGAAGTGCGAGCTGTTGGAACCCGCGCTGTTTTTTGATGGGAAGACCCGCCCAAGATTCTCCCAGCTTCATCAGGGGTTGGCAGATTGATTGAATTCCTTCGATAGTCGATTCAACCTTCTCGTCATTGTCGGGTTCCTGCCTCCCCAGATTTGCTAGCTGCCCGTCCAGCACAGACCGTTGCGCAACAAACTCTTCATCGGTAATCAATTGTTCCATCTTCATGCGAATGAGTTGCTGTTGCTGCTCTTTGAGCCTTTTGATTCCCAGGGTTCTCTTTTCGGAAAGAGTACGCATTAGTCCATGCTGCTCTTTGGCCATCTTTGAGACCCACATTTTGATCCGCTCCATTGAGCGCAGGTTCGGGCTTATCTTGTTAAGAAACGATATAAACTCGTCATGCGCTTTCACGGGGGGACAGTATGTTGGGTTGTCGCATACTCTATTGAAGCAATGGTAGTAGGGATACTTCTTTGAACGTCCACGCGACATAGATCCCGAGAGCGGATGCTCACAGCACATACATCGCAAAAAGGTGCGTAGTGGAAAATCAGGACATAGGCTTAAATGCGGCACCGAGTGCTTGCCCCTGCCGATGACTTGCTGAACTCCGGCAAACGTCTCGCGGCTCACCATGGGCAAGTGACGCCCCCTATACTCTTCACCAGACCATGGATCGCGAATGGTTCCTGTGTAAAACGGATCGCGAAAGATATTATCCAATGACTGTTTTGAGAGCTTCTTCCCACTAGCGGTTAGCAAGCCCCGGCTCGTCATCAAGTCAATAATCTGAACCTTTGTGTAAGCACCGGTCGCATATTCATTCCAACCCTGTTGAAGCAGGCTAAAAGCAGGCTGATGAGGCTCGTCTGGCTCAGTTTTCTTGTCGCCCGACTGTCTCACCGTGCGGTACCCAAATGGAGCCTTCCATGGGAAGATGCCTTCCTGTATCTTTCGCCGCATTCCTTGCACGGTTCGTGTCGCTCGTACATCGTTATCGAACTGGGCGAAGCCCGCCAATATGGTCTCCAGAAGTTTCCCTTCTGGCTTGTTGTCGATGGGCTCGGTTACAGAAACTACCCGGATGTTGTATTTCAGCAGACCAGCTTTAATGTTGAAATGGTCACCTACATTCCGTGCAAGTCGATCCACCTTCCATACCAGCAATAGGTCAATCCCATGCTCCCGCTTGGAGCAGAAAGCCATCAATTCAAGTAATTGCGTCCGGTCAGCATATTTAGCCGATTCGCCTCGTTCGATAAACACGCGGACAACATTGATCTTGTTGTGCGCGGCGTACTCTTTGCAAGCCAGTTCCTGGGATTCAAGGCTGGTCCCATCCACCTGCTCCTTGGAGGAGACACGGCAGTATATTACTGCGTTCATTTTTGATACTTAGTTGATTTGTATTCGACCTTTCGTTAAACACTATGGATTAACGAATTGTTGTCAATGCCATCATCTGTGCTGGTTTTACGCTGCTGCTCGAGCTTCCAGCGATGGACATCAAGCAACCACTGTGCCAAAGCTCGGAACTCCGGCTCAAGCGATGGATCGTCAAGTTCCAGTAGCGGGTCTGCTTTAAAGTCATCCGGTGAATGCCTGCTGAATGGCCCTTGAACATCATTTTGCTTTTCCATGAGCCAGGTATTATCAGCAAAAACAAAAGACAATAAAAGGCTGACTAATTTGCGCACCGCGCAAAAAAGTACGCCTTTTTATTTTTCGCCGCCAGCTTATGATGACGTGACGCTTCGATCAATCCATAAAGGTCGAGATCGGAGCGAGTGGTGCTGAGCCGTCCGGCGAACGCTGGCCGCCGAGGAGCGAAGGCGGTCGGGTTGCAGCCCCATTCGGGGCTGTTCCGTTGCCCGTTCGTGCTCGTATGGACGGGCGGCTCAGTTCACCACGCGATTATCCCTGCGAAATTCTGCGCAGCACGGGATAATCGGCGCTTCATCAACCACGGTCGAGGGAAGCGAAATAAATTTCATCCATCGAATGACTGGACCGCTCAGCTACATCGGGGGCAAGAACCGGCTCGCCAAGCAGATCATTGAGATATTCCCGGAGCACCGAACGTACGTCGAGCCCTTTGCCGGAGGAGCGCAGGTCTTCTTTCACAAGGAACCTTCCAAGGTTGAAGTCCTGAATGATCTCGACGGCGAGATCGTCAACTTCTACCGCGTATGCCAATGGCATCACGAGGAACTCATCCGACATTTCAAGTTCGCGCTCGTCAGCCGCAACCAGTTTGATCTCTTCAAGGAAACCGATCCCGCTGCGCTTACGGACGTTCAGCGAGCAGCGCGGTATCTGTACCTTCAGAAGACCTGCTACGGCGGGCTCGTGCGCCGGAAAAATTACGGCGGAAACGTCACCCAACCACCGGGATTCAATCTCGAACGCCTTCCCGAGCAACTCGAAGCAGCCCATGCCAGACTTATGCGTGTGCAGATCGAGCGGTTGCCCTACGAAGAGATTCTCAAGCGGTACGACCGCACTGGTACGCTCTTTTACCTCGATCCGCCGTATTACGACAAAAAGTTGTATCGCTACAACTTGGAGCCGGCAGATTTCGTCGCGCTTGCGGGCCGTCTCAAGACTCTCAAGGGAAAGTTCGTGCTCTCGCTCAACGACGTGCCAGAGGTCCGTAAAATCTTCTGCGATTTCACGATCAAGGGAATTGAACTCTTCTACACCGCTCAGCAGCAAGCAGGACGACGCTTCAAAGAAGTTCTCATCAGAAACTTCTGATTCCAAAGAATCAACCATCCCAGCAGGGCGTTCGCGGCTACTCCCGCGCTACGCCCTGCCATGTCTTCCGCCAACACTGCGCCTGCCCTTGTCACCGATAGTGTCAGCCACTCAATAACAATCCACTTGCAATGCTTGAATTCATCGAAGAACTCGTGAATTTCACTTGGGGCGCTATCCATCGTGGAGGCGCACAAACGCAGGCGCGCGGCGTAACGCTGGGGCATTTGGTGCGGGATGAAAGCGTCACGACGCAGCCTCTCGCTCTCAGTCAAACCCAGCGCACCATGCATGTGGCAACGCTCGGCAAGACGGGGAGCGGCAAGAGTTCACTGCTCCGCCATATGGCGGAACAAGACATCAAAGCTGGACGGGGATTTCTGTACTTCGACCTGCATGGTGATGCGACGCAGTTTCTTCTCCGCACGATTGCCCATCGTGAACTCACGATACAGGAGGAATTACACGAACAGGTGGTAGTTGTTGCTCCCGGCGACCGGGAGTTCTCAGTCAGTCTCAATCCGCTCGACCAAGGAGAGCCGAGCTTCGTTCGCATCGGAGAATTCACCCGACTTCTCATGCAGCGATGGGGACTGGACCGCTTCGGAGCACGCACGGATGAGCTGTTACGGAATTCCCTGTATGTTCTCGCGGCGAACGGTCTCACACTCCTGGAGCTCGCGCCCCTTCTTACCCACGCTGCATTCCGTGCGAGTTGTCTCAAGAAGGTACCAAACTCCGAAGTCCGCCAATATTTTGAACTTCGCTACAACAAAGCCTCGGAACCTATGCAGGCAACCATGCGTGAGCCCATCTTGAACAAGACCTCCGCATTCACTGCCGATCCGAGCTTTCGCCCCATCGTTGGGCAACAGCGATCCACATTTTCGATGGTGGAAGCAATGGACGAGGGGCGGTGGATCATCGCCGATCTTCCCAAGGGCAAGCTCGGCGATCAATCGCTTACCCTCGGAGGGCTCATCTTCACAATTGCGAAGAATGCACTGTTCACCCGCAAGAAGCGAACCCTCTTCACGATCTACGTAGACGAGTTCCAAAACTTCACCGTGAACGATTCCGGTATCGAGACCGTGCTTTCGGAGGCGCGCAAGTTCGGCGTCTCCATTGTGAGTGCCAATCAATACCTCAGCCAATATCCCGATGAAATGCGCGCGGCGATCCTCTCGGTCGGCACACAAGTTTTCTTCCAGCTATCGCCCCCGGACGCAACTCATATTGCCCAGGCGCTCGATGGCGGGAAATCACTTGCCGAGCGGCTGAAGAATCTGCCGCAGCGACACTTCATCGTGAAGAGCGGCGCCAATCGCTGGCAGGAAGGCCGCGTTCCCACCGTGGACGTTCCGCAGGTGAGTGCTACCGAACTTCTGAATCGTGCTCGCAAGCGTCATGCGCGATCCCACGCAGTAATCGAACAGGAAATCAATGAACGCCACAAAGTACTTACCCAACCAGCCAATGAGGTCCGCGATGTCTGGGAGTAACGGAATCATGATTCAGCCGCGCGACCTGCATCTCTTGCGGGAAGTCGCCGTGATGCGTGTCGTTGACCGCGAGCAGGCAATGCTTGTAGCGGGCTTCGGCTCCATCACGCGGACGAACACGAGACTGCTTGCGTTACACCGTGCGGGACTTCTCAGAAGGTTCTTCCTCGGTACCGGCGGCGGTAGGAAAGCGATTTATTCAGGTTCGATCAAAGGAGCGCAGCTCGCCGACGCTCCCTACCGTGGTCCGCGAAGGCCGCAAGGCGCGCTTCTGGCAGCCGACAACTTCGTCCAGCATCAGCTTGCCGTGAATGGCATTTACTGCACGTTGAAATATCGCCCCATCCCGGTTCTCGGTGTGACGTTCCGACGCTGGCTCCCGTTTTACCAGCCAATCGTTCCCGGCCTTGGCCTTATACCCGATGGCTATGTCGAGTTCACGGTGAACTCCCGGATCGTTCCTTGCTTTCTCGAAGTGGATCTCGGCCACGAATCGCTTTCCATATGGAAAGAAAAAGCCAGGAACTACGTTGCCCTGTCGCGCTCCGAGGAATTCCAAAAGCAATTCGGCCAAGAAGCGTTCGGGGTGCTTGTCATTGCGAACTCGGAGCGCCGGCTGCATTCCATACGGAAGGCGGTCGCGGCTGTCACCGAAAAGCTCTGCCGCTTTGCGACGCTTGAAGCAGTTCGGGATGGGTTTTTCGGTCCGGTATGGTGCCGTCCCACGGATGAAACAAACAAACCAATTTTTGAGGCCAACCAATGAGGTACTGCAATGAATGTGGACACATGACTGAGGGCGAGCCGCTCTTCTGCAATTCCTGCGGCCGCAGCTATGACGTTCGCCTCTGCCCGCGATTGCATGAGAATCCGCGCGGCGCGGAATGCTGCTCACAGTGCGGCTCTCGGGAGCTCTCGACGCCACAGCCGAAGATTCCCGCAAGCTGGCAACTGCTCGCAATTCTTATCCGCCTCGGCCTCGGCCTTTTACTCTTCTACGCCACACTCAAACTCATCGTGGCTCTGCTCCTTACTCCGGTCTTCCAAATGCTTCTCGTCTATTTCGGAATCATGCTCGCTGGACTTTGGGCACTGTACCGGAAGCTGCCCGAATGGATGCAGGATGCCCTGCGGTCCTTATGGCACAAGGAGCACAACGATGACTAACCGACTAAGTGGAATGTCTGGTTTTGAAGAAGACGACAATGCCGCGCCAATACAGGGCTTTTCGGACGCTGGCTACGGGCAGAGCTACCCGGAGCATTACCCGGGGGTACGGGAGCCGAAAAATGGCCCACTTGGACCACCCCTCACGATTCGGGAGGTCGCTCGGTTGATCGGGTGTTCGGACTGGACGGTACGGCATCGGTATCTCGGGCAGGGTTTACCGCATTTGCGCTCCGGTCCGTCCGGCAAGCTCATTTTCTACCGAGACCAGGTGATCGCCTGGATTCTCGCACATCAACGCCAACAGAAAGGAGGAAAAACGTTATGAGTCTCTACAAGCGTGGCAGTGTGTACTGGTCAACCATCATGGTCGATGGCGTGCGTCACCTGCGCTCGCTTGAGACTTCCAACCGGCGTGAAGCCGAGAGGCGAGAGCACGTCATCAAGGAAGAACTATATGCAAAGCGTTTTCAAGGTGCGGCATTCCGTCCTGAGATGCGCTTCGGCGAACTCTACGCGCGGTTCCTTGCGGAAGGCGATGTGAAGTTTCACCACCGGGACCGGGCAAAGCATTTCTTGCCGTTCTTTTCGGAAATGTCTCTCAGGGACATCTCGAAGAATGACATGGCTCGGTATCGCAAGTACCGCCATGAAGAGCATCTCGTGAAGCAGAGCGGAAAGCACCCAAAGCCGCTCTCCGACGCAACCATCAACAGGGATTTTTCCGTAATCCGCCACCTGCTTTATTGGGCGGTGGACGAAGGATTCATCCCACAGAATCCGCTTGCCCGTCTTCGTATGGCTCGTGAACGGCGGCAGCGGAGACCTGTGTTGTCTGTTGCGCACGAAATCAAAGTACTTCCTTTGTGCGCCACACATCTCCGGGCCATTGTGATTCTTGCACTCGACACCGGCATGCGGCGTGGCGAAATCTTCCGCCAGTGTTGGGAGGATGTGGACTTCGAGCGACAACTGCTCTTTGTCACGCACTCGAAAACACCTGAGGGTGAAGCACGCGAAATCCCGCTTACCGGCAGGGCCTTCGAGCTTCTCAAGGCGCATCGGCAATCGTCCGGGCCTCTCTTCACCTACAAGGGCGCTCCCATGAAGACCCTGAAGACTTCCTGGACTGCGGCCCTGCGCCGTGCAAAACTGCCCCACACTCGTTTCCACGATCTGCGCCATACGTTCAATTCGCGGCTCGTCGAAGTAGGTGTCGTCGAAGCGACTCGAAAAGCATTAATGGGCCATTCGAGCGGCGGCGATGTTCATTCGATCTACACTCACGTCGAGCTGCCACTTCTCCGTGAGGCAATCCACCGCCTCGAAGCATGGCATGCGAAGCAGCAGCAATTAGCACTTTCACAACTGAATGGTGAGGCCCAACAGTCTCACTCCAACCTTAATGCACCCCAACCCACGGAGGTCTTATGACCACACAGAAAGCAGCACCGACTTCAGCCGAAGCCCCGCAAACCAATCGGAAAGCGTGGGTCCCCAAGACCCCCGTCACCATCGTCCTTGAACAGATCGATAAGCAGGAGAAGAAGGTGGCCGGTATGCGCACCGAACTCACCCGCGAAGAACGAGAGCTTGGCAAACTGCAACAGGCTCGCAAGGTCCTTGAGGCGCAGTAATCAATCAACCCGAGGAGCACGCAAACCGTGCTCCTCATTTTCATACTGGAGGATCTATGAAACTCAATGCCAAGCCAAAGATCCAAGACCTAGATGCATTTGCGTTTTATCAGGGAGCACACGATGTACCTCTCAATGAGACTTTGCTGGAGATCGCATCCGCCCATAACATGGAACAAGCCAAGCTCCAGTTGGAGTCTATTCGCCGGGAGAAGCCGCTTGAAGCTACCATCGATCGTATCGAGCAGCGACTCCCCGAAACAAAAGCCACATGGGACACCTTGGTACGGCGGCTCGGACATACCACGCCGCCTGTCGCAACCGCCGTGATCGTCGGTCTCCTTGGACTTGCCGCGCTTCTGGTTGATGCCCTTCTCTTAGGCCCTGGGCTTGATGCCGTCGGCATCAGCGATCCCGTGCTTCAGTTTGCGGCGGCGTTCGGTTTGGCAGCACTATCAGCGACCACCTTCCACCTCGCCTACGAGACCTTCGGACAAACGCGCCATTCGACCGAGATCACCGTGGTGCGCCGTGGACTCGGAGTGGTAGCTATCCTTTCCCTGCTTGCATGGGGCGTTCTGCGTGGATACCAGGTCAAGTTCGGTGCCGACCTGAACGGCAATCCATTGGGAGGCTTTCTCGGTGCGCATCCACTTCTTGCGTCCATCTTCTTCTGCTTCGTCACGCTCGCCGCGCCGCTCGTTGGCGCTGCGGCATTCCATGATGCCGCCCCACGCATCCACGACTGGAGAATATGGAAGCAAACAAAGAACCTCCACGAGACCCTATCCAAGGAACTTGCGAAGGCCCGCAAAGGTCTTGAGGAAGAACGACTCACACTCAAGCAGGGGATAGCCCAACTCGATGCCCAGCAGCAAAACTGGCAGTCCGTCGCTGCCCAGTACCATGAACGCGGCCGCATCCACGGTGCCCGGCAGAGTCCCCACTGGCTTGTTCTGCTGAAGGCTACCCTATGGTCGCTGGGCGGGCTTGCCCTTGGGTGCACCCTCGGCACCTTCTTCGCCCCGCTCTTTTTTCTGTTGCCCTGTGGGACGTGGGCGGGGGCCTTTCTCTATTACCGTCACCGTCGCTTCCACCCCAGCTATGACCAGTTCAGGCAGCAGGAGAACACCCAGTTTGCCATTCGGACTGACCGGCCTCGTATGACCCAGCCGGCAACACCCAGATTTCTCCCACCACCGGAGGACAAAGCATGAACCGCCTGATTGCATTCCTATTTCTCATGATCCCGCTTATCACTCTCTCTGGCTGCAACCATGAATCGCCAACGGATACTGTCTGCCTACTTGACGTATCAAAGAGCATCACCGCAGAAGGAGTGCAGACCGAGTTCAGAGAGGTGGATGGTTTTGTGGACCATATGCATCGGGGTGATCGTCTTGTCCTCATCCCCATCACTGGAAACACCATTGGGGAGACGCCGGGGCACATGCTGTCCTTCACTGCTCCCACGCACCGAGAACCATACGATCATGACATAATTCGTTTTCAGAAACAGGCTCATGAGCACATCAAAGCAGTGGAGGATTATTTCACCGCTTATCCATCTGACAGCACCGATATTCTCGGTGCACTCGATGTTGCCGAACAGGAATTTGGTAACGATTTTGCGGATGCGTCTACATTACGGGCGGAAAATCGAACACTCTATATCTTTAGCGATTTTCTCGAAGACGACGGGACGTACCGCTTCGCTACCGATAAAACACTGCTATCGGCACAGGGGAGAGCTGAACTCTCGCGTCAGCTTCAGAGGGAACGCTCTCTTAGCTTCATTAATGCTGCCAGCGTATATCTTGTTTGGATCGAGAGTACTGACCAGAAGCATCTGCGCTCCGAACGTCAGTGGGCCATTCAAGCATTCTGGTCTGCTTATCTTGCTCCATGTCATCCTCGGTGGACGACTGTTGATGTGTCTAGTGCTGCAATGATGTGACTACGTTACACATGCACCCCAAGCTGACCACCCCGGCCACCCCCTAAGAGAGTTGGAGGAATTTCCCCGAGCGGCAGCCCATCAACCGGGCCTTCTCCATCCTGCAAAGGCCAGTGTTCATAACTCACATCGGCCCATATACGATACCGCACGGCCCGAGTGCTACTCTCTTCAGAACGAATGATATCCGTCGCTCTGAGGTTGAGACCTTCGTCATCGATTAGTTTCTGTAGAACGGCGCGAATGCGCTCCACCTGTTTCCTCACTGCAGTCCGGCTTGTCCGAGCTAACCTAACGTTATGGCCTGGCGCATTGGTCCCGTGCTGCACGACAAAAGGATCGAGTTGCAATTGTGCAGCTATCCGCCAAGCATCCTGGCTGATCCATCGATGCCGGCAGAGGTAGTCCACCAAGATGAGGTGTGTCGGGGACCATGGAATCCAATACCTTTTTCCCCGATAAATCAGGATGATGGCAATGACTTCCTCGCCCGGCATGCACTCTCCCGGCGTCTCGGTGTAGTCGTGGATGATGATAAATTTCACTCGTTCAGGCTGTTTGTATTGCATAGTTGCTCCTTCCGTCACCACTATGAATCACTCGCGGCTGAATAGCGATTTCTTGCAGTCGCCTTAGGTCGTAAATGGAATACTGCTTGGAGTGCTGTCCCAATGCCAACGCCACTTGGAGATTGCGAACACAGCGCACAACCTCGATTTCATGCAAATTGCGAGGTCGGTTGTACCACGTGCCTAAGGCGTGATTGGGTAGAAAGAGAAGGTTGGCATTGAGGATTGCATACGCGAAAAGCAATTCCCAACTCGGCTTCGCGACGCATTCGAAGGAACACTCCGGGTAGGTTCCCACTGCATAGAACTGCTGACCGGCCATGTTCCCTCGAGTCACGCTCATGGTCGATCCACCCCATTCGCGGTGAAGCTCCACCGCGACTTTGGCTGCTTTGGCAAGGAGTGGGACCACACTCTCAAGGAAGCTCACATGAGCGCTGCCACCGCTGGTCGCCCTACGATCAATAACAGGAGTTTGGCTCATAACACTTCCTCACAACGGTTATTCGGGTTGAGCACCCGCAATCACCGAGGAAGTCCTTGGCCTAGAGAGGGAATCCATTGCGCCATGCCAAGGGAGGGCACGCTGGGAGCGAGTGCTCGGCAACCTTGACACCACCGCCGTATCGTGCATTATTAAAGCCATCCCGTACGACTGCACCATTGCGACAGCGGTGGCGGCGCGTTGGGTGTTCGCCTATTGCCCAGGTGAATACCTACCGCGGATCATTGCGGTACCCGAGGTGGCGCTGAAGCACCACCTCGGGAACGTTTTTCATTTCTTGATCACAGAGTAATGCTGAATTGGATTTGTGAGACTGAAGGATAAGTGAATTGTCATTGGTGGGCTTCGCTGAAAAATAACTTAATTTCAGGGGGGAGATCGTAATGCCAGATGAGGGCCAGCAATCTCTCAAGCAGGGAAAATTCGAGATCGATCCTTACTCTAATTGCCTTTTCTACGACGGTACGCCTATTCCCCTCGGGGCCACCGAGTACCGGGTCTTTAGGACACTTTATGTGGCAAACTCCGCATTCGTTCACCGAGACCAGATACTACAAACAGCCTGGGGAAATGGGAACTCCATTGTCTATCTGAGCCCCAACAACGTCGATCAAGCAGTAAAGAAACTTCGAATAATATTTAAGGAGTACGGCGGCCGGCTTTCAATACTGAGCAAGCGGAATAGCGGCTATCGATTAGCGTGGCCCGGAAAGGATACCGACCGCGACCGGTTTATTGGTGTCAGAAGTCGGAAAAACCCGCTTGAGGACATTTTACCAACAGGAGCAGTTGCCAACAGAATACGGCTCACCATACATCTGTCAGAGACTGAATTCATACTCTTTGACGATGCAGAAACCCGGCTATGGTCATATCCCTTTCCTCACCCTTTAAGACCACCTCTAGGATTCGACGGATGGAGATTCCGATTCATTCCTCCCACCGGGGAGAACGCCAACCTCCTCATAACAGCACGATTCGACGATTACAACACGCCCGATTCACTGCTGTTTGTCTCCCAGGGGAACCTCAAGTGGTCGCTCGATGCCCACGCGGATCTTTCCGACTACGACGGCTCACCGTTTTCCCATGAATGGACCTTCACGCACTCAACCGCTCTCGCGACCGCTCCCAGCGAGATAATCTGGGCGGCTCTTGCGCATGAAACAAAATGGCCGGGGTGCGTACTCAAGATCGATGTACACGGAAAAGCGGCGATGCAATTCGCAAATACCGGGCATGTCGAGTGGCTTCATTCCATCGCCATCGATGGCGAAGAATGCCTGATTGTGTGCGGCTACAACAATGCCTACGAGGCCCCATTCGTCGCCCTCGTCGGCTCGAATGACCCGCCGAGCCGCAGTCCCGATGGAACGCGGCTTCAGTATCGTTATGCGAACGGCCCTTCGGGAAATGTCAGAAAATACATCCTGCTTCCCATGATGCAGATCGCGAGTAGGCGCGATGCGCCTTTTTCGTACGCGAAGCGGATAACCCAGCGCGGAAACATCATCACTGTTTCGGTTGCGGTGAATACAGAAGGAACTGAATTACGGTATTGTTTCACGCCTACGCTCGAGCCCCTGTACGTGTATCCAAGCGAAGACTACTACATGAGTCCTGCTGAATTCGAATGTGCACCGCGCCTGTCACCCCATGGGCCTATAACCTCGCCATTCTTGATTTACTGGACTCCGCGCACCGATTGGCAAACCTACGAAATCGATTGGCGTGAGAATCCCATGCGATAGCGGAATAGCCAATGAAGATCGGGCCTATTCATCCTGCAATCATCGTGCGTTTTGTCATACTGTAAGAGTCCATTTAGGTTGGTTCTAGACAAGCACGGGGTTCGAACGCCAGAATGGGACAGAAAGCGAATCATGGAATTGGGGCGGGTCACAAGCCAAAATCTCCACCCTCCTTCGGCTTAGTTATCCGGGGCGGGTCAAGTCATTACAGAACATTCCGAACATCTGCTCAATAAAGCGCTGACTACGCCAACTGAAATTCACCCTGTCGTTCTCCGTTTTGCGGAATGGGGATCCCATCGGACAGACCGAACTATGTATATATAACTGGATCCCCGCGAAACTTCAGAAGCAGAACTTCCGACCTTTTGCCCGTCACTTGAATAAACTATTGCCGCAAAAGCTCCAGCTTCTTAAGCGCCGCTACGATATTCTCGAAATCGCGCAAACTGATTTTCCAAAGATGGCCTTCCACTTCCTCTCTTGCGGGCTTAGTAAAAAAACTTGTGGTGGCAACGACTCCAACATGCGCCTGAAAGCGATCTAGTACACCCGCTAGTGCGCGGATTGGCTCAGCGGTGATCTTCCTAGCGGCTGCATATCGCTTGCATTGAATAGCGTATCGAACTTGGAACCCTGCAATGTCACGTCGGACCGCGATTATGTCAACGCCTCCATCGGCCTGATTCCATGACTGGATTAGTTCTGTGACGTACCCTTCACTCTTGAATATCTCTACTATGAGATCTTCAAAAACCTTCGGATGCAATCGATACAAATCGTCTGGGTTTCTGCGAAGACGTTGGACCAGTGTGTCGTTTATGCTCTTAAAGAACTCGATTGCTGCGGTATTGCCGGGATCACTAGGTGTGAGTGAATCGAGGGTGATGATTTTCATCTCAGCTTGGAGGTGCGGGCCACCGTTGCGTTTCACCTTGACTGCAGCCAGCCATTTCTTACCCTTGATGTCGAAGTGGGCGATGTCGAAGTGTACGACATCGCCCACTTCGATCTCATCGAATATTATTCCCACCATCTCGCTCGAATGAAAGAAAATATCCTCTATTTGGCCTTCGGATGCGATGAAGCCGAAATCCTTCCCCGTCAACTTTTTGATTATTCCCCATCCCGATTCTCGTTTAGTGTTCGGATTGTCGTGAGCCATGTTGATCACATTCCTAAGAATCTAGCAGAAGAACTAATAACGAGGATGCAGGAAGCCAGAGGAAACGTCGGTAGTAGAGATAGATATTTCCTCCGATTGATTGGCGGGCATACTGGCAAGTCGTCAGGTTCGTTAGGCCACCGGGCATCTTCGCTAGGTTTTCGGAACTGACGCTTCCAAAACGACCTGAAGTTCACGCAGGGACACGTTCTGAAAATACTCGTTGATGCAAGCAAGCTGGCCAGACTTTACGTAGCTATCCCAACAGCTTTCGAGAATGAGCGACCTATCGGCAAGTTTCTCGGGCATCTTGTAAAGAAGAATAATTCTATTCCGTTCGCACTCTTCCAGCCACTTGTCCAGTTGAAAATTAATCGCTGTATCGCCCCATCCATAACCGGACATGACAATTTGATCTGACGTACGAAGCAATTGATGAAACCTGAAATGTACATCCGCGTAAATGCCGCGCTGATACGAAGTAACCTTATTTATGCCTGACAAGAATGATGGCCGACCAAATATCGGGGTAAGCGGCTTTCCTGTGCCGTCTCTCGCAGTGTAGGGATTGTTTCCGAGCAGGATGGCCGTTTTCGGAGAACCGGAAAAGCGATACCAGTCCACTGAGCCATGCAGTTTTAACAGCTGCACGCGTGTTTTCGTGACATCGAATACTTTGTCATCACTCCATCGCACATCGCCATCCGGCGGACCAAAGCCATTGACGAACTCTACTCCGTGAACGGACAGAAACTGTTCGACAAGTGTATCGTGATTGAGCGTAACGATATTCAGTTGTTCAATTTGCGGAGTCGTCGCAAGTTCGAGCAAAAGGTCAAGGCCCGTGAGGTATCTGCCCCGCAGCATATCGGCAATCACAGTCTCTATCAAGTCACAGGCCTGACTTCCGAGCATCGCTAGATCCCACATACGCCCTTTGATGGTGCGCCCGACGAGGCAATGACGCGCCTTCCGCTCGATAGCCTCCATAAACGGTGTTGTCAAGGAATTGTCGGACAGTCCGATATTCCATAAACTGACTTGCTGACACAAAAAAAATACATCTTCATACGTTGTTTTGCCACGATAAATCGCGCCAGAACTCTTGAAGCCGTCACCGACTCGGTGATAGCCAACGCGCCCTATATCACGGAGGTCATGTGCCATGATGACCTTCAGCAGCTTACGGATTCTGGGTGTCAGGTCGGTGGCGCGGAGTGCTGGATCAGTATTGGAACCCGGGGCGTAGATGTGGCTGCTCTCCTGGTGATAAGCGCCGTGCATGATCTTATCCATCAAATCGGCGGCGGTCGGTAAACCCGATGGTACGGAAACTCCGGCCCCGAGAAACAAGATCAGCTTCATTTTCCCTCCCGTAGACATGTACTGGTTCTACGGAGATCATGCGGAGCGATTCGGACAAATCCGCATTTGGCAACTGCCTGCCGCACAATCGACGATATAAATTCAATCGTGAACCCATTTCCCCGCACTCTGCCGGCCTGATAAATTGGCTTATGGGAGACGATAGAGTTATTCGTTATGCCTAGCCCAGTGTAGGTAAAATCGTAGCTGTCAGAGCATCCAAAATCCTTAAAAATCAATGGGCTGGAATCAGCGCGATGCAACTCATTCAACAACAAGCACTTGCGGACATAAAATTTCCATAGACTTCAATAAGCGATGCAAACTGCTTTGGGAGCAGAGGGTCGGGGGTTCGAATCCCTCCGCCCCGACCATTGAAAACACAACGATTTCGTGCCAGCGAAATCGCCGCTGCTCAGAAATTGGTGTCGATTTTGTGGGCGGGGAAAATTGCACGACCTCCGCAGCGTAGATTCCCCGTATCTACTGCGCACCCTCCGCAGCACCGCTCCTGCCGCACACTTCCTAAACATCCTGCACGCGGGCTATTGCTCGACCTCGCCCCTGCCTCCGGCAGGGCCTCGGTCTTCGCTTCCATCCTGATGGGAAATTGGTGGGGTGGTCAGTCTTCAAGCGTGCGCAGTCGGTCGTCTGCGGATGCTTGCCAGCAGGCGGGGAACATAGCTTCCGCGCCTGCTGTTTCCGGCTGTGGTGCAAACCAGAAGAGCATTCCCGCGAGAGGATCACATGCCGCGAGCGAGGCGGCTACTTCTTTGCACTGTTTGGCCCGCTCGGTACTGTTGGCCTCAACAAGTACGGAGCGGATGCGTTTCACTCCGAGCGCAGATTGACGCCCCTGCTTGATGTATTCAAGGTGCGCGAGGAGCTTCGAGCGAAAGCGCGTGAGATTCGTCGTGCCGCGATCCGCTTCGTAGAAGAAGTTGCTGCGCTGCTGTCCGGCGGGAGCATTCGGAAAGAGGAGGGTGAAGAATGCGTCGGGGCGATGGGGGAGCACTTCTTTTGATGGAGTGCGCACGTGGCTCCAGAGGGATGCGCCCTGCATCCACTGGAGCAGTTCGACCCGCCCAGCCGAAGCGCGGCAGCAGGTCTCAATCGCGGCATGGAAATCCGAGATCATCAGCTCATGGCGGATGAAGAGGAGACTGCCATAGCCGTCCCCGTTGCGGATTTCACCTATCCCTGCGTATTTCTCGCGGTTGGACTGTATCTGCTTCCAGTCCACCGTGCCGAGCCTATGGGCGATTTCACGCAGAGCAGCCGCGTTCTCCAAAAAGTAGATGAACTCGCCCTTGTTGCCGTGGCGGGGGAGAGTGAAGCGGCTAATGAGCCCCTGATGATAAAGCTGCTGCAAGTGGCGGTACGTCACGTCCTCATTGCCACAGGCCACGCGCGTAAGCGTGCTTGTAGCGATGAAGCGGTAGCGAAGGATGATGCGGATGATCTCAATGCCGCGCTCGGTCAGCCGCTTGCCGGCCACAGCCTCAGGAACGCGGCGGAACTTCGGGAGGCGCGCCTGAGTTTGCATCATTCGCGCCCCAGAAGATCGGCCCATGGCTCGGACTGCGGAGAAGCATCTATCGCCGCTGGAAGCCGTTCGGTATTCCAGCGCTCATGCTCTTTGGCTATCTTCGCGTCCACAGTGAGCGCCGCCACTGCACCACACTTTTCCAGCAGCCTCGTCGTATACCAGCCGAGTGACTTGGCGGAGGTATATGGCGAGAGGACCAGCGGGACGCGAAGCGGCTGGGTTTGGCGGTGATGGATCTTTATGAAGCAGTGGCGTCCGAACTGCTCCTTGAGCGCGGCGGTGAGCTGGAGCAACTGCTCTTCGACGGGGAAATACTGGATGCTGGAAAGCTCCTTGAAGGGGACGGGCAGCAGGATCGGCACGTCGGACTTGCTCTCGGATTCTCCATCGAAGTCCGTCTCGTTTGAGTGATGCCCATGCATGGAGCTGCTTGACGTGCCCGACGACTCGCTCATGCCGACAAGCTGCGAGGCCCCGAACCACTCCGAGGGAGCGAAGAATGTCCCTTGGCTTGCGGACAGTCCGAACCCTGAGGAGTTGTTTTCGCCAATGCCTAAAGAACGCCCGCTCGACGTGCCGCGACTGTATACCTTGTCGCGGGAGTATTGCGGCCAGAACTTGGTCTGGTAGATGGCGACCTTGATGCGCATCGGATCGAGCTGCCCGATGAACAATTCCTGCGCCATCATCCGGGCAGCTTCCACCGGAAGGCCGCCGAACACCGCCTTGATCCGGCAATTGGTAAGGACGGCGTCTTGGAGGTCTTCGTCGAGTTGCCCGAACCGCTGGTGCGCAAGGATAGTGAACAGCTTGAACTTGCGCACCTGATCGAGCATGGCGGCGATGTCCAGGCCGACGAAGGTCTGGAACTCGTCCATATAAAGGTAGTAGGGCTTGAGCGATTTGCCCGGAGGGGCCTTGCGCCTGCGGGCGACCTCAAAGAATTCGTTAACCAAGAGCGACCCGAAGATGCGGCCATTTTCGTCTGAGAGGTCATCACTTGCCCCCAGATTGACCAAAAGCACCTTACCCTGTTCTATAACCTCCCCAAGGTCTATGGAGGCCGTATTGAAGAAGCGCGAGAGCGTCTGTGAGGTCAAAAGGCGGAAAAGGCGGTTTTTCGCTGACATGACCTCGGAGCGCCAGTCTGCCGCTCGCAGCTTCTCAAGCTCCTCCCATTCGCGGCGGATAATCGGGGATGCGATCTGCTGAATGAGCCTTGAGCGAAGTTCCCCAGCATTGAAGTCGATGAGGTACTGCGCCTCGTGGAACGAGAGGTTCAGGTCCAGGAGGGTCGTGAAGATGAGGCGCAGTACGCGCTCAAGAGTCGGCGTCTGGTCGGCATTCTCGACGCCCCATGCGTGCATGGTCGCCCGAATCCGCCGGTCCACCTGTACGGACACGTCGCCGTGCTCTGCCTTGCGGAAGGGATTGAACCCGATGATGAAATCGGGCTTCGAGAGGTCAAGCAGAATGATGTCGCGCTTCAGTACCTTGTGCGCGGCATAGTCCACGACCTCTTTGTAGAGCGTGCCGTGCGGATCGATGAGGCAGAAGCCCTGACGGTTGTCCAGGTCCGCGCGGATCATAAGCTCAAGGAATTTGCTCTTGCCAGACCCGGAAGCGCCTATGACGTGCATGTGCGCCTCTCGCTCTTCAGGCGAGAGTTCAAGGCGACGCCCCGCTGCGTCGTGTCCGAGAAAGATGCTCATAGCAGCTTGGCGTACTCCGCTTCGAGGCTGGCAATCCGGTCCTCAAGCATGTTGATGAATCGCTGCTTCTCCTCATCGCCGAGATTGGGATTCGCCTCGGTCAGGCGAATCTCCTCGCGTATCTCGCGCATCCGGTTCTTGAGGCGTACCCGCTCCCGCTCCCGAGGATCGCCGTTGGGCTTCGTGGCAGCGGGAGCCTCAGGCTCCTTGCCTATGCTCAGGCGTTCATGCTTCTTGCGCTCAATCTCGGTCAGGATCGTCTCCCGCTCGAGATCATGTTTAAGCGTTTGCAATAATGCTTCGGTTTTCAACACTTCGGCTTCGATGCTTAATTTGAGATCGTTATTGTCTTCTTTCTTGCTGGTGCGCAAAACTTCCCGCTTGAGCTGGATATTTTCAATCCCGATCTTAAGTAGGTGATTCTGTCTCTCGAGGAACTGCGAACGGACAACGGCCGTCTTGCCTTCTTGCCCTTCGACGAAACGCGTTATAAGTTGCTGGACGTAGTGGTTGAGGACGCCTGTGAGTTGATTGTTGTCATTCTTGAACTTCTCGAAAATTCTAGTGATCCCCAACTCATCCCAGTGCTGTGGAGCGATTATCTCTGAGTTTGAATGGGTATCCGGTGCTTTTTGATTGGGAGCCATTGGTACTCCTTTTGCTTCTCTGGAATATGTGTTTCGTTGTTGATTCGTTACGCTGCCGCTGGATTACAACACCCTCTATTGGCCGAGGGTTCTTTTCTTTAGCTGTATCGCTCGCGGTCTGGGCGGCGGAATTTTCGTCCGTGTTCCTGCACTGCCGGTATATCCAAAATCCAATGACGAATACCCCGCTCCGCGCAAGAGCACGCCGAGATCAATGCTTGTCTGGGCAGGACAGATCGGGCTCACTGCATCCTCAGGTACGCAAGCTAAGCCAATCAGAAGCAAACCCCCGCCAGCGCTCATGGCAGCAATAGAGAAAAGCCAACCGAGATGCTTCATAGCCGCAGCCTAAGCGCTACGCCGTGGGTAGTACAACCCATGCTCCCAGGCCGCAAACCGGCACCAGAAACACCGCGGATTTCCGTCTAAATCTGTGGTTTTAGGGCAATCCGGCCGACCACATAGACTTATATTGTTGATTTTGCTAGATTTAGGTTGGGATCGCTTCGTTGAGCAATCCTCGAGTTCTGGTCTTTGGCTCATTGCAGTCACCTCCGTGAAAGGTGGTTCGTGAGCGCCAAGGCCTAGCTTTGGTGAGGTCGGCCGCTGATAACGGCCGACCTTTTTCCTTGGCACTCAGGCAGATATTCTCACAAAGGATAAATGAATGCAAGTCGTTGATGGGTAATGATTTAGATCTTATTTTGGGTATTGTTTTCCCGAAAGTTTTAGGTTTTTAAAAAGCAAAAGCTCTTCCGATTCTTGACGCAGAATCGAGGAGAGCTTTTGCTTTAGGACTAGCTACACAGCAGAAGAGGAGAGGCTAGAAAGCGGAAGCGACAGCGTTTCCCTCATACTCGCCCGGCAGGAATCACAATCACTTCCACAAGTTGCGTGGCTGTTCTCGGCCCTGACAGGGTGCAGGCTTTCACCAAAAACCTCTTTGTATACCTCAAGAAAGCTCTGCGCTCCGCTTGCGCTCGGGGCCGTCCTGCTTCTGCTCGTTGTAGGGACATGATGCACGAAGCCGCCGATGTACCGATCACAAAACTCAGCATATTCCCTCGTAAACAGTAGGAACGTATGCCATACAACATCGACCTGCCTGATTGGCATGTTCAGCTTTGAATAGCCAATGGCGTTGAGGTACATGAAGTCTTTGAATTGAGCGACTGCGGCGCTAATCTCCGAATCAGAAATCAGCCTGTCCTTTCTTAGCCTCTCTTCAACAAACCACATGTCGTACTGCCGTATGGCGTGCAGTAACGCCTCTCCATCCCCGCGACGTGGGGCCTGAGATAGCATGGCTTTGTTCATGATATTGTCCCTCCTCAATGCTGAAAATGTACCACTGTTTGCTAATTGGTGCTGGCAAACGGCCCTGAATATGAGACACCAGGCCGATACCCCGATGCGATAAGGGCTTCACTATCTGAAGGTCGCACTACCCACCTACTTTTGGGAAATATTTTCCCAAAAGTTAAATTAAAAATTGAAAGTGTAGCGATCCTCCCCTATGATTGCTCCCACCGGTAAATCTAAACAATGCAGCCAACTATTGAAGCTCCAAAGAGCTGGAACGAGTTGTGGGAACGAGAGGCTAAACACCTCTGCGAACATTTGCGCTGGCCGTTTACCGGAGGCGCTCCAATCAGCATTTTTTGTTTCCAGCCGATACCCGAGGAGAGATTTGTCTATCTCCAATCTAAGGAGCAAAGCCATAGTGAGGCGGATCGCCAAAGCCTTTCAAAAAGGCCGCCACTGTATCTGCATGCGGATAAATTATCAAAAGAACTTCTCTGCGACGAACACCCTCAATTGCCCTGGAGTTCAATAGTCCGTTGCGTAGATAAAGAACAAATAGTGGACTATCTGAAAAATGATCTTGCCATTCGCAAGCAGTTTTGCAGCGCAGACAAGAAACGATATGCAAACGAGCTATTTGATGGCCGCACTTATTTTCTAAAAGAAGGCACTGAGTACCGTTTGCAATTATTGTTTCCCTCACCGGTTTTCCATCATGCAAGCGCCTGGTGGAAGCGCTTGCCCCGCCTCGGAATCTGTTACACCATTGATGACCGACTAGGGAAACCCCATGCATGTAATGAAAAACACGTCATTGACCCCACAGATCATATGCTTGCGATCATGGCAGTATCTGCCGGAAACAGGATTTTGGCAAAACGCCTCAGATCAATGTTCAACAATTCATATGCTTGGGCAGAGGATGAAAAAACCGCAGACGAATATTTCATTGAACTAGATGTGGCGAGAAGATTGTGTACTGAAGAAATTAGACCATCTGACGACAAAGGCATTTTCTTCGTCGCTAAATTGCTATTAGCGCATCATCTATTTTTCCCACATAGTCCTGAGGCCTTAAGAGTAATACAGCTTCTTTCTGAGAATACGTGCAATGACGTTTTAGAAATGCATGGCTGGCCAAAGATGAAAGAGGCCATTCCTCCTTCCCCGAACCTAAAAGAGTCTATAGAAAATTTGACTATGGACCTTGCATTACTGACACACGCGCTAGTTAGGTGGACTGATCCGGGCGGAAAGGCGGATCCTGATAAGAAAGTTGATTTTACAGAAACGCTTTCGAATCAAATATGTTTTGTGCTGGCTTTGTTGTGTGGAAAGCCCATTTGGATTACAAAGGGCAGAAGCAAGCATTTCGCAATATCGCCCCCGGCGCTATTGCAGCAGTATGAGCCGATTGAAATGCCCGTATATAAGGACAGCCAAATCGCGACAAAGACTTCAGGGGAGTCGTCCTATTATCTAAAGATGTTGTCTCCCATAGAGAGCGAAGCCGGGTTGCCATCATGGAACAGGACCACCCTAAAAATGATTAAGTTCCCATCTCATATGGGCCTCCTTGATAAAAAACACAGTTCAGAGTGGGTAAGCAATTACATATTTTCTCGATATTTGATCTTCAGCGCGCCCAAAAGTTAGAGCCAATCCGACTGCGCTTGGGCCGTAGAGGTCGGTAGATATGGAATATGCGTAGAGCACATATTTCTAGCAATCTAGCGAGCGCTATCGAGTGCGTTGAAAGTAGATCAATCCTCCTCAAAGGTTTTCGTCAACTCTACCTAGAGCGTGTTTCATAAATAGGTACGGCCTCAAGCTGGGGACTTCTGGGTGAGGCGGGAGATTTGATGAACTTCTTGTATGAGCAAGAAGCGATTCCAGTTGTTGA
>Ga0302270_10000482_pt1 | contig 42827 bp, 35 predicted proteins | sample III_Bog_E2_3_FD_198773 | JGI IMG/M metagenome (GOLD analysis project Ga0302270, IMG submission 198773) | Peat permafrost microbial communities from Stordalen Mire near Abisko, Sweden - III_Bog_E2_3 | ecosystem: Environmental > Terrestrial > Soil > Wetlands > Peat | place: Sweden: Abisko... | reverse complement strand
TTGAGTTGCTCTAATTCAAGCACTCAACAAATTACCGCTTGAAACGTTAGTGACCGAGTTGTCCTACTGTCAAGCAACTTGGCTGTGCTGGCTCAACTGAAAGCTTCGCGCAGCTCCCATCCAGAGCTTGCCGCAAACCTCCAGTGCGTCGAGGTGCATAATAAACAGAGGCAATGTGCCTGCGCGCCATGCTTGAAGCTGGTGTGTAGAAGCGAATAAACTTTTGATCTACTTTAATTACAATGCGGCCCAGTGCGCGGAATCCGATTTCATCCTCCTCTTCCCTTGTCTCAAAAGGAATCACGAATGAATCCCATCGATCCTGCTGAACTCACCCAGCAATTTGCCAGCGATAACTACGCCGGGATCTGTCCTGAAGCATCGCAAGCCATGCAAGCCGCCAATCAGGGACATTCCACCTCGTATGGAGATGATCCCTGGACCGCCAAGGCCGCTGACCTGTTCCGCGCTCTGTTTGAAACCGAGTGCGAAGTCTACTTTGTCTTCAACGGTACGGCGGCTAACTCGCTTGCCCTGGCCTCGCTCTGCCAGTCCTATCACGGTGTCATCTGCTGTGACCAGGCGCATGTTGAGACCGACGAGTGCGGCGCGCCCGAGTTCTTTTCCAACGGTTCAAAGCTGCTGGTAGCTCCGAGCAAACAGGGCAAACTTTGTCCAGAATCCATTCATGAACTGGCCACCAAACGCCAGGACATCCACTACCCCAAGCCGCGTGTCGCCACCATTACGCAATCCACTGAGACAGGCCGCGTCTACACGCTCGACGAGCTAGGCGCCATCTCCGCCGCTTGCAAGCAGCATGGACTCTCACTGCACATGGACGGCGCGCGCTTCGCCAATGCTTGTGCGGCGTTGCGGTGCAGCCCGGCAGAGATAAGTTGGAAGGTCGGCGTTGATGTGCTCTGTTTTGGCGGCACCAAGAACGGCATGGCGGTGGGCGAAGCCGTACTCTTCTTTGACCGCAAACTTGCCGCTGACTTTGACTACCGCTGCAAGCAGGCCGGACAGCTAGCCTCCAAGATGCGTTTTCTCTCCGCGCCATGGGTAGGAATGCTCGAAAGTGGCGCATGGCTGCGCAATGCAACACATGCCAATAAGTGCGCCCATTACTTTGCCGAGCAGGTTGCGCGCATTCCCGGTGTGCGCATCACGGGCGCAGTGGAGGCCAATGCCGTTTTTCTTGAGGCTCCTGAAAGTGTGCTTGAGGCCATCCACGCGCGCGGATGGAAGTTCTATACCTTTATCGGTGGAGCGGCCCGCTTCATGTTTTCGTGGGACAGCGACACAGAGCGGATTGACCAGTTCCGCGATGACCTTCTCGCGTGTGTCTCCGAGCAATGAAGGAACGCTCAAGGCAGACGCTAGCGCGTCTTTCTGAGGAACCTTTTATTAAGTCAGTGTCTCAGAAGCGGTCGGCATTCACTGTGCCATAATGCTCAATATCCACGGGAGTTAGCCTATGAGGCACGGGTTCGTTCAAGACGGATACTTGATTGTAGTTTTAATTAACGAGATCAGACCTTCTTGCAGCGGCATTCCTCTCTATCGGGCAGGCTCAATGAGTTACAACTCTTAGTTCCGTTCAATAATATGACGCGCCATTCAGATATTTTTTCTAAATAATAGAGAAAACTCCCAATATTTGATTGCAAATCGATAGATGAGAGATTATGTTGATTCAGGACTTTCGAAAAAGCTCAGAAAAGTCCGGGCACTTACCCGGACCAAATCAATCTGAAGGTCCAGATGAAATGGAGGAATTATGGGAGTAGCGGAGATTTTGGCGTCGATTGATCGAGAGATTGCCCTGCTGCAGCAAGCACGCGCCCTCCTTGTTGGAAGCACTGTCGTAGCACCGAAGAAGAAGCCCGGCAGGCCCAAGAAGGAAGTGGTTGTAGCGCCTATTGCAAAGAAAGCTGCAAAAACAAAGAAGAGAAACCTCACGCCTGAAGGGCGCAAGCGCATTGCTGAAGCAGTGAAGCGCCGTTGGGAAGCACAGCGGAAGGCCGCCGGTTCAAGCAAGTAACCGATCTCTTACGCACAAACAATCCGGTACAGGTTCCCTACCTGTGCTGGATTTGTTCTTTTGTAACCCATTCGATAAATCTCAGCACAAAGGCTTCGCGGGCGATGTACGCCTACGCTGCCGGTAGAGATTCTCTGCTCAATAAACGAACGTAACTATTTCTATCTCTCCGGCGTCACCCACTGGCCCAACTTCGCTGAGTTGAAGATCGCCTCGATGACTGCCATGTTACCGATGGAATCTTCCAGCGACACAGGAGAGGGGCAGTTGCCCCAAGCGGCCTGCGCAAAGGCATCCCCTTGCATGGTGTATTGGTCTGCCACCGGGAAGGTTTCCGCAGTGATACCACTGCCATCCTGATCGCCTGTTGCATCGATGAAGATACGCACCGGCTTGTCTGGCGGCGCGTTGAAGGGAATCTCCATCGCAATGCGGCCCTTGGTGCCGAGGTAATTCACGCGCTGATAGGGAATCAATTGCGTGCTGCAGGTAAGAATGGCCTGCCCGCCATCAAAGTCAAGAATCGCCGAAGCAAGCCGGTCAGTTCCCAACACTGGGTCATGATCCAGCAGCGAAACCACGCGTTTCGGTTCCTTTCCGAAGCCATAGCGTGAAGCCTGAATCAGATAGCAGCCGATGTCGTAGACGCCTCCGCCTCCGCACTCCACCTGGTTACGGATGTTAGCCGGGTTCGCATTGAAGTAACTGAAGACGCCACTCACGGCGCGCAACTCGCCGATGCGGCCCTCATTGAGCAGTTCGCGCAGGCGCAGCCATTGGTGATAGCTGCGAATCATGAAGGCCTCACAGATCAGCACGCCGGTCCTGGCGCGCACATCGAGCAGCGTCCTGGCCTCGGCCACCGTCAGGCTGATGGGCTTTTCGCACAGCACATGCTTGCCGGCCTCGGCAGCTTTGGTTGTCCAGGGCACGTGCAGCTGATTCGGCAAAGGATTGTAGACCGCGTCAATATCCGGATCGGCAAGTAACTCCTCATAGGAGCCATACGCCTTCTCGATGCCAAGCGCCTTGGCCGCTTCCAGCGCCTTGCCCAGGTCACGGGACGCAATTGCTGTTACGGTTGTGTGCTCGCCTTTCATCATGGCGGGCAGAACCTTCTTCAATCCGATGTTCGCGGTGCTCAAAACGCCAAAGCGCAGCTTCTTCGACATGCAAACATCATACAACCAGACATCTTGATTTGGCGCGCCGCTCTAGCACTCGGCAGCGGCCATCGCCACTGCTTCTGCGGCGCTTGAAGCCACGCGCAGCAGGGCATGATTCTCCGGCTTCACAAAGCCAGCCGCGACGGCCGAATCCAGAAAGCGGAGCAGCCCATCCCAGTAGCCGGTGGAGTTCACCAGAATGCATGGCTTGGCGTGCATGCGCAGTTGTGCCCAGGTCACCACTTCCATTAGCTCGTCCAGCGTTCCATAGCCGCCCGGCAGCACCAGAAAGGCGTCGGCTAGCTCCACCATGCGGGCTTTGCGGTCGTGCATGGTGGGCACAAATTCGAGCGCGCTCAAACCTGGATGCTCTATCTCCCTGTCGGCCAGCACGGCGGGCAGTACGCCGATTACCTCACCACCGCCGGCCAGCGCCGCATCGGCCACTGCGCCCATCAACCCGACGCTCGCACCGCCATACACCAAACCAAATCCAGCTTCGGCAATTGCCATGCCCAAGGCCACAGCCTCCGCACGGAATTCTTCCCGCGCTCCATTTGCCGATCCGCAATATACGGCCATGCGACGGTTCTTCTTTGTCTCTGTTGTCATGACTCTTCAGGATACCCTGTGCGTCCGGCGAGTTACTCCGCCAGATAATCTGCCGGGACAAGGATGGCCACCCCGCGAAACGGATGTAGCTCCAGTAGGTCAGCGTCTCCGGTCAACAGCACGTCGGCCTTGCCATGTACCGCGACCTCGAGAAACTTGTCGTCGCGCGGATCGCGGCAGGCGTGGATGGGTGTGGAGATCTCGACCATGACACATGCGTGCAGATATGCGCTGACGAGCCGCTGCCGAATCTCCGCGACTACGTAACGATCAAACCGGCGGCGGCTCATCGTCTCGGCGAGTTCCTCACACGTTGCCAGCGAAGCCAGCATGGTTCCTGACTGAGCGCGCTTGAGTGCTTGCGCAGGAATCGAGCCTGGAAACAGAAGTCCGCTCAACACCACGTTCGTGTCTACGACCACTCGTTCACTGTCGGGCATCAGTCGGCCAGTATGTCAGCGAGAATCTCTTGGGTCAGGCCGTTGCTCTTGGCCTGCTCGGCGGCAATACCTGCCAACCGGTTAAACTCGCTCCACCGGTTGCGCTGGAATTCCTCATACTCCGCCGCCGAAATCAGCACCGCCACGTCCCGCTGGTGGCGGCGGATGCGCACCGGCTCCCGCTGCGCCGCGTCAAGCAGGGCAGCGAACTGCTGTTTAGCCTTGGTTGCCGATATCGTCCTCATGCCCTCTAGTTTACGTTAAAAATGATTAAAATAGACAAAATGATTATTTTGTCTATTTTAATCATTTTTCTCTGTTTCCTCGGAAATCCACCCCTCCAGGCCAGATTCTCCATGTACCAAACCCGCCATCCCGCGCCAGCAAACCTGAAACCCCGCAGAACGGTAAACTGGTAGAAGGATCTTTCCCACCGGACCAAGCCCTTGCACCCGCTCATCGCCAAACTAAACCCCGAGCAGCGCGCCGCCGTCGAAACTACCGATGGCCCGCTGTTGATTCTGGCCGGCGCAGGCTCCGGAAAGACCCGCGTCATCACCAATCGCATCGCCTGGCTCATCCAGGAAAAAGGCGTCGCGCCAGACTCCATCCTCGCCGTCACCTTTACCAACAAAGCCTCGAAGGAGATGGGCGAGCGCGTCGACAAACTGCTCGACCATGGCTCGCTGGCCAAGCCCCTTATCGCCACTTTCCACTCGCTCTGCGTCAGGATTCTCCGCCGCGACGTTGAGGCGCTACGTATCGGCGACAAGGGCCTTACCCGGTCTTTTGCCATCTTCGACGAGAGCGACCAGCAGAACATCGTCAAGCAGATCATGCGCCGCATGGGGATCGACACCAAGCAACTGACCCCGCGCACCGTTCTCAGCCGCATCTCCTGGGCCAAGAACCACATGGTCGATCCGCAGGAGTCCTTCCTCTCGTCCAAGGACCCCAACGGCGAGCGCATCGCCCACATCTACAAGAGCTACCAGGCCGAGCTGCTCAAGAACAACGCCATGGACTTCGACGACTTGCTCACGGAAGCCGTGCGTCTGCTCAAGTCCTCTGCCGAGGTTCGCGCCCGCTACCAGCACCGCTATCGCTATCTGCTCGTCGATGAGTATCAGGACACTAACCGCCCCCAGTATGAGCTGATGAAGCTGCTGGCCGGCGAGCGCCACAACGTCTGCGCGGTAGGCGACGAGGACCAGAGCATCTACTCCTGGCGCGGCGCTGACATTAACAATATTCTCGGCTTTGAAAAGGACTTTCCCAACGCCCGCATCATTCGGCTGGAGCAGAACTACCGTTCCACGCAGGTGATTCTGGAGGCGGCCGGCGCTGTCGTCGCCAACAACCTTCGCCGTAAGGGCAAAAAGCTCTGGACCGACCGCCAGGGTGGCTCGCTGATCGGCTACTACGAAGCGCCCGACGGCGAAAATGAAGCTCTGTTCATCGCCGACCGCATCAAGACGTATCTGCGCCAGGCCAGCGCGTCAGAAAACGCAGAACCCGGCGGTCAGCACTGCGCCGTGCTTTACCGCACCAACGCGCAGTCGCGCCTGGTGGAAGAGGCTCTGCGCCGCTACAACATCAGCTACACCATGGTGGGCGGCTTCAGCTTTTACGACCGCGCTGAAATCAAGGATCTGCTCAGCTATCTGCGCCTGGTGCGCAACCCGCATGACTCCATGGCTCTGCAACGCGTCATCAACACTCCGGTCCGCGGCATCGGCAAAACCTCGCTTGAAACCCTGGAGCGGTTGGCGCTTGAAACCGGCGTCTCCACCTGGGAGGCCATCGGCTCGGCCATCAAGAATCGTTTGCTGCCCGGCCGCGCGCTCATGGCCATCGACACCTTCCGCCAGCTCATTGTGGACGCGCAGACCATGATGGACCCCGACTTTGCCGGCAAGCTCTCAGCCAGCGCGGCAGAAGCCGAAGATGCGGATACGGACTTCTCGTTCGGGGCAGCGGACGACGGCGCGGAACAGCAAGCCAGCTCCGCACAGAGCGGAACCGTAAACGAAACCTTCGCCAACGCAAACACCGAGTCAGGGCACGACTTCAGTCGTGCAGAAAGCGTATCGGAAAAGGAAGGGGCTTCAGCCCCTGAAGGAACCGATTCGAACACCAGCTTCAACTTCGGCGGCCATGAAGACCAAATGTCGCTGCTCAACATGGCCAGCTTCAATCCCTTTGCCGAGGAGCCCAAGCACCCCTTCCTGCAAGCAGTCAAGAGGCAAGCCGCAAAGTCTGCCGGGAAAAAGACAGAGGTGTTTGCCGCAAGTAGCGCGGAAGATCCAGCCACTGAAGTTGAAGCCTCTCCAAAACCAGACTTCACCGCAGGCTTCCGCAAGCCCGGCGACGCAGCCACGCTGCCTGAGCTAATTCGTTTCCTCATCGATCGTTCCGGCTACATCAAGGCGCTCGAAACCGAAGCCACGCCCGAGGCCACCAGCCGCATTGAAAACCTGAAGGAACTGGCCAACGCCGCGCACGATGCCGAGGTTCGCGGCGAGTCGCTGGCCGACTTCCTTGACCACGCGGCCCTGGCCTCCGACACCGACCAGATCAACCCCGACGCCCGCGTCACGCTGATGACCCTGCACGCAGCCAAGGGTCTCGAATTCCCGCTCGTCTTTCTGACAGGTCTCGAAGAGGGTCTCTTCCCCCACTCGCGCACCTTCCAGAACCCGGAAGAGCTTGAAGAGGAGCGCCGCCTCTGCTACGTAGGCATGACGCGCGCCATGAACACCCTCATCATCACCCGCGCCGAGTATCGCCGCCGCTACGGCAACGATTCTCCGGAACGTACCATCCCCTCGCGCTTCCTTGAGGAGGTACCCAGCCAGTTGATGGAAAACCTCGCTGGCCAGAATCCAGCCTCGTCCGCATCGGCTTACGGTTCCGGCTACGGTGGCTACACTTCCCGCAAGCGCTCGAACTTTGGCGGAGAGTCTGAAGGCCGCCACTTCAACTACGAAGACGAAAGCCAGGAGTACAACCCCGCCGCACCGGCAGCCGCTCACGGTTTCGGCTCGTCGCGCAAGGCAGACCCGTCCAAGCCCTTCGTTGCCTCGTGGATGAAGCCACCGAAGACGTCTTCCTCAATCGACTCTTCGGCCGTAAAGCCGGACGAAAGCTCTATCGATAACATCGCCCGCTTCTTCGGTGGACAAACCGGAGTGGTCAAGCCGGGCGCGCTCGCCCGTCCGACTTCAGACGTCCCCAAGCCGCACGGGGCGGCCAATCTGCAAAAGGGCCAGCGCGTCCGCCACGCCAAATACGGCGACGGCACCGTGCTCATCCGCGAAGGCGAGGGCGAAGACGCCAAGCTGACCGTGATGTTTACTCGCCACGGCATGAAGAAGCTGATTGAAAAATTTGCCAATCTGCAGAAGATTTAGAGCCCTTCGCCACGTGGCATAAAGTCTCTGGAAGGATGGTATGGGCCCCTCTCTCCAGCGGAAGAACTTTCGGCGGGGCGCAAGAGCTAGAGTCTGGACTGCTGGGCGCGGTAACGCTGGTGCGGGTGGCGGGAGCGCGCTCAGAGACTGAGGTTTGTGGCTTCCCACCTTTTTTCGCAAAGTGCGCGGAAAAGGATGGGGGCACGGGAACTTCTCTGCTGGGCAAGATTGAGACAGAGAATGTTGGAAGAAAAGGGCCGGCTTTTTTTGAAGCCGGCCCTTCGGTGTTTTGTTCAATTTGTTCGGTGTTGCTTTACTTCGGCAGAGCCTGTGAGCCGTTGACTGTGAAAGTGGCCTCGGAGATGGCCTGGGTTTGGCCGGGCTGCGCGCCGCCAACCGAGAGCGTGTATTTGCCGGCCAGAATCGAGCGGTTTCCGCTGTCGTCCACACTCGAAAGCGAACGGGGATCGATAGTGAGCGACACGTCTTTACCGGCTCCGGGAGCCAAAGTGATACGCTCGACTCCCACCAGCGAGTGGATCGGCCCTCCCTCTTGCGGCGTCTTCAGGTAGGCTTCCACCACCTCGTCACCGCCTGCCGTGCCGGTGTTGGTAACGGTGACGGTGGCTGTGAGCGGCTCACCAGCCTTGAGCGTCGCGGAAGAGAGCTTGACCGGGCTGTACTTGAAGCTGGTGTAGCTGAGCCCGAAGCCGAAGCCCCAGAGCGGCTTGCCGGTGAAGTAGCGATAAGTGCGGCCTTTGAGCGAGTAGTCAGTGAATGCAGGCAGGCCGTCGAGGCTCTTGTAGAAGGTGACGGGCAGGCGTCCAGCCGGGTTGTTGAGTCCGGCGAGGGTGCGCGCGATGGCCGTGCCGCCTTCGACGCCGGGGTACCAGGCCTCGAGAACGGCGGCGGCGTGCTCATTGGCCCAGTTGAGGCTGACGGCCGAGCCGCTCTGGAGCACCACCACCAGCGGTTTGCCGGTGGCAGCCAGAGCTTCAAGCAGCTTTTGTTGCGGTGCGGGCAGGTCGAGACTGGTGCGGTCGCCGCCGTTGAAGCCGTCAATCTTGATACGCATCTCCTCGCCTTCAAGCTGTGGCGAGAGACCGACAAAGGCGACCACCACGTCTGCCTTTGAAGCCTGCGCGACGGCCTCGTCGAGCTGCGCCTGGGCCGGAGCTTCCCACTTGAGCGTGACACCGCCCCCAAACCTATCACCGGCGTGCGAGTATTCCAGCCGGAAGTCGTGCGGTTTGGTGTCGGCAAAGTCCACCGCAAAGGAAGGGGTTGCCGGACCACTCATCGGCGGCGGCGCGGTGGGCGAAGCGCCAGTCCCGGACTTGGAGGGTGCCGGAGCCGCAGTGCCACGCACTTTGCGAAGGCTGCCCTCGGAGACCACCTTGCCGTCGAGGATAAAACGGTAGCTCTCGACCGGCGAGTAAGGAAAGGCGTCGCCGGGCTCGAGCGAGAAGACGTAATGCCCGGCGGCGGGAACGGCGAGGTTACCCGACCAGCGCACTGAATAGTCCGTAGTAGCGATCTGCGGCACCGGCGTTGCGCCTTCCCAGTCGGTCTGGATGAGCGGCTGGGTCTCAGTGGCGAGCGGGCGGCCGGTCCAGTCGGGGGTGGCGAAGAACTCGGTCTTGAGGCCCTTGTTGAGACCGAAGGCGGTGCGCGGAACCGGGACAGAGGTTCCAGCAGCCAGCGTGGAGCCCTGCGCGTAGAGGATGGGCGAGCTGAAGAACTGGGCCATCATGCCGTCGAGCGGCGTAACCGGATGGATGGGCGTGCCCACGTAGTTGCCGAGGATGGAGACCAGCAGGTCGGCTGTAGGTCCGATGACGGCGATGTGGCCCGGCTTGCCCTTGAAGGGCAATAGCCCTGAGTTCTTGAGTAGGACGATGCTCTCCTCGGCGGCCTTGCGGGCCACCACGCGGTCCTGGTTGAAGAGGCCTTCAGTGGGGCGCAGCTTGTCCAACTGATTGGCGCCCTCGGGATCGAAGAGGCCAAGCTCGAAGCGGGCCGTGTAGAGTCGCTCGGCCGCCTGGGTGACCAGATCCTCGGTGACCAGGCCGTGCCGAACCGCATCGGCAAGGGTGTTGAAACCGGAATCCCACATGCTGCAGGAGAGATCGGTGCCCGCCTGAAGCGAGAGCGCGGATGAGTGCTCGATGTCCGGCGTCTTCTTGTGACCATTGTTCACGTCGGCAATGGCGCCACAGTCAGAGACGACGAACCCCTTGAAGCCCCAGGCGTCGCGCAGGTGCTCTTTGAGCAGCATCTTGTTGGTGCAAGCCGGCCAGGCGTCGATGGAGTTGTAGGCGCACATCACGCTCTGCACGTGGCCCTCCGTCACGGTGGCGCGGAAGGCGGGCAGATAAGTCTCTTCGAGGTCGCGGGGCGAGGGGTCCACGTTGAAGCCGTGGCGCAGGGTCTCCGGACCGCTGTGCACGGCGAAATGCTTGCTGGTGGCGACGGCGCGGAGGTGGTTCACGTCAGAGCCCTGCACGCCGTGAATGAAGGCAGTGCCCAGCCGTCCGGTGAGGTAGGGGTCTTCGCCGTAGGTCTCCTGGCCCCGGCCCCAGCGCGGGTCGCGAAAGATGTTGATGTTCGGCGACCAGAAGGTCAAGCCATAGAAGATGCGGTGGTTATTCTCGCTCTGGGCCTGGTTGTACTTGGCGCGGGCCTCGGTTGAGATGACCGTACCCATGTTCTGTACCATCACCGGGTTCCAAGTGGCTGCCATGCCGATGGCCTGGGGAAAGACGGTGGCATAACCGGCGCGGGCCACGCCGTGGAGAGCCTCGTTCCAGGTCTGGTAGCTGGGAATGCCCAACCGGGGGATGGGCGTGGCCCAGTCCTCGAGCTGTTGGGTTTTTTCGTCGAGGGTCATGCGGCCCACCAGGTCGTGGGCGCGGTCGGCCGGCGCGGCCTTGGTGTCCTGGTACGCGGGCTGGGTGGACTGAGCTGGGAGCGCAAGGCAGAAGAGAACCAGAGGCAGAAGAGAGAACCAGCGGCGAAGCGGCATAGGCGACAAACTCCTTGAAGAGAATCAAGCGCACGATTTAAGACAGCTTCGAACGCGCGCAAAAAAGACACGGCGATCATACAACCGTTGGCACTCACCGGTAAATCGGTTTTCTGATCATGCCTTTGAGGGGAAATTTTCTCGCGCAGTTCCTTTTGTCTCCGATTTCCGCAGGCTGCTAGGATCGAATCATGTTACGAGTGAAGCTTTTGGAAGCAGGAGCGCGGGTGCCAGCAGTGGCGCATCCGGGCGAGGATCTGGGCTACGACGTGTTTGCTCTGGAGGGTGTGCGACTGGAGCCACGAGCCACGGTAAAGGTGCGAACGGGCATTGCCGTGGAAGCGCGCGACCCGCGAACCGGCAATGCGCTGGGCCTGCTGGTGCGGGACCGCTCTTCGATGGCGGCCAAGGGTATTGCCACTACCGGAGGCGTGATCGACGCGGGCTACCGGGGAGAGATTCTGGTGCTGATGACCAACCTGGGCGCGGAGGCCATCGAACTCAAGGCCGGCGAAAAGATCGCGCAGATGGTGCCGGTCCCGGTGCTGACAGGGCCGGTTGAGGAAGTGGAGACGCTGGAAGACTCGGCCAGGGCGGAAAAGGGGTTTGGCAGCTCCGGCCGCTGAGCCAGACCGGCAAGGAACCATCGCGCTCTCGAGCGCGTATCCTTTCTGTACGAAGCTGGTCAGTACGAGCCTGGCTCGTATGAGCTTGGCAGGTAAGCGCGGTGGTATGCGCCAAAGACAAGCACAGCTGCTCAAATAGAGTCCGAGCGAGATTCGGAGCCGGTTCCGGACGAAAGCGGGTGTATGCAATTCCGAGAGGCTTTCAAACTAGCACTGCAATCGCTGTGGGGCAATAAGATGCGCACCATCCTGACGCTGATCGGGGTGGTGATGGGCGTGGCCTCGGTAATCATGGTTATCACGCTGGTCAACGGCGCCAACAGCTATGTCAGCACCAAGCTCTCAGACCATGGCGCAGACGTGTTTACGCTCACGCGCATGCCCAGCGTCATCATGTCGGCCGAGGAGTACTTCCGCTTTCAGAAGCGCAAGGTTATCCGCATCGAGGACTACCACGCCATCCAGGACGGATGCAGCGAATGCGGTGAAGTGGGAGCGATGCTGGACAAGACCACCAGCGTGGTGGCCAACGGCCACTCCACATCCGATACCGACGTGCGCGGCATGACCTGGACCATGATCTCGCTCAATAACACCGATGTGGTGATTGGCCGCGGATTTACGCCAGCAGACGAGGGTCACGGCACCCACAACGTGATTGTGGGCTATGACATTGTGGACAATCTGCTGGGCGAAGGCGACCCGATCGGCAAGGAGATTCGCGTGAATGGCATCTCCTACACTGTGGTGGGTGTGGGCGCGCGCCAGGGCAAGGCCTTTGGACAATCGCAGGATAACTGGGTAGCCGTGCCGATCACCACTTATCAGCAGACCTATGGCTACAATGACTCGGTGGACATCTATGCCCGCGCCCACGGCGATGCGGCTGCCATGGAGCGCGCGCAAGATGAAGTGCGCGTGCTGATGCGCGCCCGCCGCCACGTTGCCCCTGGAGCTACGGAAGACTTTGAGATTGAGACCAACGACACCTTCATGGAGATATGGAAGCAGTTCACCGCCATCTTCTTTGACGTAGTGGTGGGCATCGCTTCTATTTCGCTAGTGGTGGGCGGCATTGTCATCATGAACATCATGCTGGTGGCAGTAACAGAAAGAACGCGCGAAATTGGCGTGCGCAAGGCTCTGGGCGCAAGGCAGCGCGACATTCTGATGCAGTTTCTGATTGAAAGCGCGAGCATGTCGCTGGTAGGCGGTGCTATTGGCGTGCTAAGCGGTGTGCTGGTGGCCAAGCTGATTACCTTGGTGATCGGATTCCCTACCAACGTGCAGTTATGGAGCGTCTTCCTCGGGCTCTTTGTTGCCGGCGCTACTGGCATCTTTTTCGGCGTATATCCGGCCAGCAAGGCAGCAAAGCTGGACCCGGTGGTGGCGTTGCGGGCCGAGCTGTAAGCCAGTTTACAGTTGTCAGTTACCAGTTTTCAGTAAGAGGATTGCATTCAAATGGGACAAGCATTTCGCGATCTGGTGGTTTGGAAAAAGTCTATGCTATTAGCGGCCGCTGTCTATGAACTGACCAGGGAGTTTCCACGCGAAGAAATGTATGGCCTTACCAGTCAGATCAGGCGTTCGGCTGTTTCTGTTCCCAGTAATATAGCCGAAGGGCATGGACGACTGACTGTTGGTGAATTCAAACAATTTCTCGGTATTGCCAGAGGATCGAATTACGAAATTCAGACGCAACTTGAACTGGCGAAACTTCTGAAGTTTGGAAATCTGGAGCAGATTGAACGTGCGGCGAGCCTTTCACATGAGGTAGGGAAGATGATCTGGGCACTGCTGGAATCCCTATAGCATTGCCTGCTGAAAGAACGCTGACAACTGATAACTGATAACTGTTGCGGAGCAACCATGGTGCGCGGACAAAATCTTGAATCGGTGAAGATGGCGCTGGACACATTGCGCACGAACAAGCTGCGCTCGGGGCTGACGATTCTGGGCATCGTGATCGGCGTAACTACAGTCATCACCATTTCGTCGATTATCAATGGCCTGAATAACCGGGTCAGCGACTTTGCCAATTCGCTCGGTACCAATGTCTTCTGGGTGTATCACCTTCCTTTTGCGACACAGAAGCTGACGGCCGAACAGCTTACGCGCAAGAAACTTACGCTGGACGATGCGCTGGCGGTTCGCGCCTTGCCCCACGTGATAGCGGCCGATGCAAGAGAGGTTTACTCGAAGGCCTTCCGCGTGGGCGGCGTGAGTGCAAAATACGAAGGGCATAAGGTTGCCGGTTCATTTCTGGAAGGCCATACTGCGCAGGTCTCTGTTGTCTCGGAGCTGACGCTGCAGGCCGGGCGCTTCTTTACCGATGCGGAAGATCAGCACCACGCCAAAGTGTGCGTGCTAGGGCACGATACGGCCGAACAGCTGTTTATCGGTGAGGATCCGATCGGCAAGGAGATCAACGTTGAGACCAGCCTCTACACGGTGATTGGCGTGCTGGACAAACGCAAGCAGCCGTTCGGGAGCGGCAAGAATCCCAACGACAACGCCATTTTCTTCCCCATGGGGACCTTCCACAATATCCATCCCGAGGTGCTGGATCTTTCCATCAGCGCCAAGTATGACGACCCGAAGAACAAAGCGCTGGTTGAAGAAGAGATTCGAGAATTGCTGCGCATTCGCCGCAAGGTAAAGGTGCAGGCCGACGATAACTTCGAAGTCTTCGGGCCTGACTCTCTGACCGAACTTTGGGGCCAGATTACCGGCGGGCTGGTGGCGTTCATGATTGCCGTCTCCAGTGTGGGCCTGATGGTGGGCGGCGTGGGCGTGATGAATATCATGCTGGTCAGCGTGACAGAGCGAACCCGCGAGATCGGCATCCGCAAAGCCATCGGCGCCACCAAACGAACCATTCTGATGCAGTTCACCACGGAGGCCGTGACCCTGTGCGCGGTGGGCGGCGTTGTGGGCGTGCTGATCGGCACTGTTCTCACGTGGATCGTCTACTTCCTGCCCATCGGTTTGCCAGCCACCGTATCAACGATGTGGGTGCTGATCGGCTTCGGCGTGTCCTGCACAATCGGCCTGTTGTTTGGTATCTACCCGGCATGGAAGGCTGCCAATCTGGACCCGATTGAAGCGCTGAGGTACGAGTAAAGCAAGGACTGAGGGACCATTGACCCGGCCCTCAAATTGAAGTACCGTGCCCCATCCATTTCGCAGGCTTTACCGCTACATGGGTGGGAAGCCTACACACTATTGAAGGGCCGGATGTATATGGACCGGGGACTCGTGGCCTAAGTTGCTGGTCCCTCAGTCCCTCAGTCCCTTACACTGCTACTGTGACTCCGCACGCTATCGCATTCGCCATCGAAGCACTGACCACCCTGCTGACGGTGGCCGGAATGGCCTACTTTCTGGCCGCCATGTTCGCGGCGCGGCTCTATCTGCGCGAGCGGCGGCGGAAACACGCAGACTTTGCGCCAGGCGTGAGTATTCTCAAGTCTCTCAAGGGCCTTGATCCGGCGATGCTTGAGGCCTTCCGCACCCACTGCCGCCAGAGTTATGCAGGCCCTTACGAACTACTGTTTGGCGTGGCCGATGCTGCCGATCCAGCAGTGGAAGCTGTCGAGCAACTCAAGAGAGAATTTCCCGAACAAGCGATCGGTCTGCTGGTGTGCCCGGAGCGGCTGGGCACCAACGGCAAGGTCTCCACACTGGTGCAGATGCAGCGCGAGGCGCGCTACGACTACCTGCTCGTCAACGACTCCGACATTGCCGTTTCTCCGCTGTATCTGGAGCGCGTGATGTCCTGCTTTGCGCCGGAAACCGGTAGGGCAGAAGTGGGCCTGGTGACCGCGCTCTATCGCGGACGGGCGCATGGAACGCTGGGTTCGCGCATGGAGTCGCTGGGCATTGCCACGGATTTTCAAGCCGGTGTGTTGCTTTCAAAGATGATTGAAGATGGACTGCATTACGGCCTTGGTTCTACGCTCGCGGTCAGTCGCGCAGCGCTTGAAAAAGCTGGCGGCTTGATCGGACTTGTCGACCAACTCGCCGACGACTACGAGATGGGCGCGCGTGTGGATCGGGCCGGCTATCGCGTGGTACTCTGCTCTGACGTTGTAGAGACAGGCGTGCCCGCCTATCGCTGGCAGGGGTTTGTAGATCACCAATTGCGCTGGATGCGCACTGTGCGCGATGCACGGCCGGGAGGCTACTTCGGCCTTATCTTCACGCATGGATTTGCATGGGCTCTACTCAACGCTCTAGCCAGCGGAGTTAGTCCGGTAAGTTTGTGGCTCTTTGCTTTGAGCTTCTTTTTGCGGCTCTCCATGGCGATGATGGTAGGCGCCGCCGTGCTGAGCGACCACCAGGTGATCGAGTCACTCTGGCTGCTGCCGTTGCGCGACGTGGTGCAGTTGGGCTTGTGGATCGCGGGCTTTGCGGGCAACACCATTGTTTGGCGCGGAGAACGCTTTGTGCTAAAGCATGGAAAGCTAATTGACTAGTTATCGAGTTAGCGCCGCGAGCATTTTTAGAAATTGCGTAAACACGAATGTTATTGCTATCCCACCCATTTCGCGATAAAACCTGCGAAATGGATGGGGCACGGGACTTCTATTAGAGGGCAGGATCAATAACTAGTCGCCTACATTGGTCGGCGGCTTATCTTCATCGCGGATCGCTTCGGTGTCGATGGTGAGGCAGGAGCCCAGCTCGTTGAAGTCCTTCTCCCAGCGTGGACGGTCGTCCTTTTCCAGTGCGGTGAGCGAGTACGACGAGGTGCGCAGAATCTCATACCAGATGTTCTGTGCCTGCCAAAGATTCTGCTCGAAGGGCATCTCAATGAGGCAGCGAGCGAGGTTGAGGGCGCGGTCCAACATGTCCAGCGAACCGGACGACATCTGCAGCTCCACCATGGCTCGCTTCATACGCTGATCGGCAATGTAGGAGAGCGTGGCTGTCTCAAGGGGAACCTGGTCGGCTTTGGCTAGCGCCAGGTAAGAGCGCATCTGCGCCTGATCCATGGGGTCGGTTTCAAGCACGCGGCGCAGGCCGGCGTTGATGGCAAACCCGGCGGCAAGGGTAAGCGCCGGTGGCTTGGGCAAGCCGGCCTGTGACAGATAGTGCAACAGGCTGGCGTGATCCTGGTAAATGGTGGTGAGCGAGGTCTCGATGTCCCAGAGGGTGGAGTTGAGAATCAGCTGCACGATGCGGCGCTGCTCATCGGTGAACAACGAAGTAAGCGAGTAGTCGGAGCTGCCGTAGTGGCTGTCGAGCAGGCGGATGACTTGCGGAAAGTCGGCGCGCTGCACATATGTAGCTGCTTCGGCGGCAAAGGCTTCAAAGCCGGCTGCGTCCTCCGGCGCGTAGGGCTTTACGGCCGCGGTAATATTCTGGTCGCCAAAGTGAAGCACAGCGAAGGAAAAGGTCTCGTTGTGGCCGGTGATGGCGTTGGCCACATCCACGCGGCCCAGCGCCAGCCGACCGCGGCCCGAAGTGAAGATGTCGTACGAGTTGCGGCGGATGCGGTAACAGAACAGCTCCGTCTCATCGGCAAAAGAAGAGAAAACCGAGCTAATGGCGTAGTGCGCGGCGACCTGGGCTAGTTGCAGTTCCTTGGTGCGGACGCACTCCTTATAGATGGCTGCACCATCGCCGGCCTTTGGATCGTTGGAGCGAGCCCGCGCCAGCAGCGCCAGGAATGCGGCCTCAAGCGGCTCCGCCTGCGCTCCGAAATGCCTCTGCGCCAGCTGCAATACGCGTGCCGCATAGGCAATGATCTGCACTGTCTCAATGCCGGCAATGTCGTCAAAAAACCAGCCGCAACTGGTGTACATCAACTGCGCGTGGCGCTGCATCTCCATTAGCTCAAGGGCGCGGATGCGTTCGTCTGTTGAGAGCGGATGACTCTGAAAGGCATCGAGAAACTGGTCGATGTTCTCGTCGGACCGCTCAAGGACAACCTGAATATAACCGTCGCGCGCAGCCCACACATCACCGAAGAGCTTGCTGCCCTCCTGCTCGGTGAGGGGAACGAGAGCGTCGCGCAGTTCATCGAGGGCCTGACGAAGGGGCGCGCGCCAGGCCTGGTTCCAGCCGGGATGGCCACCGTTACAGCCGCAGTCCGAGCGCCAGCGCTCGATGCCATGCGCGCAACTCCAGGAAGTGTTGTCCACAATCTCGCACTCGTACTCGGGCGGAAACTGCTCCAGGAAGCTGCCGTAATTGGTGAGCCGCACGGATTTGTCGCGCTCCAGCAGGCGCAGCGCGTAGGCCAGCGCCATTTCCCCGTGGCGGTGGTGATGGCCGTAGGATTCGCCATCCGTGGCCACATGCACCAGTTGCGGCTGCGAGCCTTCACGGAAACTCGACTTGAGCCGGTCAGCAAATACTTCGCCAGAGTTCAACAGCCCCTCAAAAGCAATGGCGCGAGAGACAGGGCCGTTGTAGAAGAAGACGGCGATCGACGCTCCCGACGGAAAGCGAACCAGGTAAGGGCGCGTGGGGTCGACCGAAGCACCCGGTGTATCAGCCCATCCGGCGCCCTCTTTAAGAGGGCGAATACGTTTGCACTGGTGCGGCGCCAGCAAGGTGAACTTGATGCCGTGATCGGCAAGCAGTTCGAGCGACTCGGTGTCAGCAGCGGTCTCAGCCAGCCACATGCCCTCGGGTGGCGCGCCGTAGTTATTCTCGTAGTCTGCGATGCCCCAGCGGATCTGCGTGATGCGGTCGCGGCTCGAAGCCAGCGGCAGAATCATGTGATTGTAGACCTGCGCCATGGCGGAACTGTGGCCGCGAAAGCTCTTGCGGCTGCGGCGTTCCCCTTCGAGCACCATGCGATAGGTCCGGGGCGCATTTTCACGCAGCCAGCTCAGCAGCGTCGGGCCAAAGTTGAAGCTGATGCGCGCGTAGTTGTTGACGATGCGCGTGATCTGGTTGGTGGCGTTGACCACGCGGGCCGCGCCATTGGGCGCATAACACTCGGCGCAGACGCGCTCATTCCAGTCGTGATAGGGCGCGGCGGTATCCTGCGTTTCGACCGTCTCCAGCCAGGGATTCTCGCGGGGGGGCTGGTAAAAGTGCCCATGAATACAGATGTAGCGCTTGCTGACGGCCATGGCAGATTCCGATGCGGCCCTGTGAAATTGGTGTGTAAGGGGTCGCTTTTGCCTATTGTAGGCTCGACCGGCCCACCGGGGCCGTGTTTTTGGCCAAGTCGCAGGCCCGCCACAGATACCAGCTGGCAACGGACCGGTACGGCGCCCAGCGTTTTCCCCTTTTGAGCAGAACCTCAGGCTTGGGCAACTCGTCGGCCGCCAGAGGCCGCGTCTTGGGCACGCGCTGGAAGGTGAGCGCGAAGCCCTTGCGCACGCCGTAGTCGGTGACGGGGAAGACGTCTGGCCGACCCATGCGGAAGATGAGCAGCATCTCCACAGTCCAGGGACCGATGCCGCGCACCTCGGTGAGCCGCTCGACGATCTCAGCGTCTGCCATTTTGCGAATGGCGGCGTGGGTGGGCACGGTGCCGTCGAGGGTGCGCCTGGCCAGATCGCGCAGGGCCTTGATCTTGTTGCCGGAGACGCCGGCGGCGCGCAGTGGTTCGTCGGGCGTATCCAGCAGCAATTGCGGCGCGGGATCGCCGCCAAAGTACTCACGCACGCGGCGGTGAATGGTGGCCGCGGCCTTGCCATGCAACTGCTGGTAAAGGATCGACTCCACCAGCGACTCAAAGGGCGAGGGTGCGGGGTCGAGCTTCATGGTGAAAGGACCGGCACGCTCGATCAGCAAGGCCAGTTTGGCGTCGGCGGCCTTGAGGTGGACAATGGCTTCGTCGGCGTCGAAGGGAAGTTTGCGGCTGCGCCCATCATGAATCATGCTGAGAGTTTATCGGAGCGGAGCGGGATACAGCCGAGTTCAAGGTAATTGAGATAGGATTCTAGGGGTCCTCAAGGGGCCGAAAGGAAGGGCCAGGATTATGAATCAATGGAAGATGAGATGGTTGACGGTACTGCTGGGTGCATTTGCCACCTGCGCATTCGCTGCTTCAGCGGCACAACCGGCTATGCCGGCGAGCGGATTTGGGCAGGACCAAGCTGGGTGGGATGTTCCTCCGCCGAACTTTACACAGACCCAGGCCAACGGCTTTCGTGACGGAATTGTTGCGGGGCAGGATGACATTGCGCACCGCCTCCAGCCCAACGCGACGGGCCGCCCGGAATATCGCAACCCTCCGCAGATGCCGTTCCTGCAGCGAGTGATGTATCGCGATGGCTTCCAGAAGGGCTACCAGCGAGTCATGGACCGTTTTTACAATGCGCCTCCGCCTCCACCGCAACCTGTGTATGTAGCTCCTCCACCTCCGGCACCGGCACCGGGCCGGGGTGATTTGATGTCGTTCCGCCATCGCGGTTTCCAGGAAGGCATGGATGGGGCTCTGAAGGATTTGGAGAATCATCGCAACGTGGATCCGAACAACCGCGATGAGTTTCGCCACCCAAGCGTACCTTTCGGGATGCAGGAACCTTATCGGGATGGTTTCAGGCACGGTTATGATTCTGCGATGCGCGCCATGACTGGCTACCCTGATGAGTGGCGTCGCGGCCCGGAGAGCGAAGTGCGCACCCGCGGTTATCATGACGGTGCCATTGGAGCCATCCGCGACTGGGAGAACAACCGGCGTCCAGAACCGAACAATCGCGACGAGTTCCGCCGCCCCAATGCTCCGCCGCAGATGCAGGACGCCTACCGGGATGCTTTCCGTCGCGGTTATTCCCGCATATCGCAGGAGATGAACGGCTACTTCGGCGGACGCTAGATTTTTGCCCGCGCTGTCCCGTGTGTTCCCCACTTTGCATTGATCAATACAGGGCAAAGTGGGGATGCCCGGTTATTACAAGACACGAACTTCTGGAATGAATGTTTCACCTGGCCGGATGCGGTTATTGCTTGACGTATTGCACGACCGCCGGTTGTTAGCCTTGCGCAATAGATTACTGCGGTAGAACTTCGATTCCTGTGACCGTCGCGTAGCCTTCCACGGGTACAAAACTCAGCAAGATTTTGCCCTGGGCGTTCGGCTCAAGGCCTGCAAACTTACGGATCACCACATCGGTCTGCCGCGCTTCCTTCTGAAGATCAAAGTTCCTTAGAATCGCATTCCCATTGCAGAAGACGTTGAAGAGATGGGCGACCGCTGCCCTGTCTACCTCCAACGGCGAGGACGGCTGGTTCCAGTTGCCGTGGCGCACCGCGAAATGCAGCACCACGGAGTACATCCCTGGAGACGCAGGAATCGCATAGGAAAAGTTGCCCCAGCGCTCGGTTTCGTAGAGTTCGGGGTCGTCCGTGCCTTTGACCGGCGGCGAGTAGAACGCCATCTGGCCACCCTCGAAATAGTTGTCCGGACTCCACCAATGGCTGTCGTTGGAGTAGTACGGTGTTTGCCGGGCAAGCACACGCACTGGCCGCATACGTCCGCGCAGACCTGGAAGAATCTCGATGGCGGAGAGAGTCGCCTGATTGCCGGCCTCGGCGGTAAATTCCAGATGGAGTAGCCCATCCGCAGCAGGCTCCACGTCTCGGAAGACTTTGACGTCGGCGGTGCGGCTGGCGCCGGCGTCGGCCACAATGTCAAAACGGCTCAACAATGTTTTGCCGTTGGCGCGCACGGAGAAGATTCGGCTTCCTTCTCCGCCTGTGTCGGCAGACTCCGGGCCATAGACAGTCTCGGCAAAATGCAGACGCAGTTCGTAGATCCCTTTCTTCAGGGGAATCCTGTAGAGAAACTCTCCTTGTCGGCTGGTGCGATAGAAACTGGGGTCCTGCGTGCGCCAGATTTGTTCGACCGAGCTTTTTACGGCTGTGCCTCCATCGAACCATGCGTCAGCACTCCAGAGCTTACCGGCATGATCGACAAAGCTGCGGCTAGCACCTGCCAGGATACGAAGTTCGTCTCCGGCGGGTGGGCCAATCTGCGGCTCGCCGAGTTGAGCCAAGGGCTGGCTCGAGCTTGCGGCAGGCTGCTTCTGGTGACGTAACAACAAGCCAAGCCCCACACCGAGAAGTACCAACGTTAACGCACCCACAAACCATCTGGCCCGGCGCGAGGGACTATGAAGCCACTGTTTCGTTCCCCAATGGCCTGCGTTCTCGATTCCTAGCATGGGGGCCGGCTCGGCGGGGACATTTCCGGGCTGCGGCGTTGTGTGGACTTCGAATTCCGGCACATATTGCCCAACGGGAACCGTGACATGGAGCCGGTGCATCGCGCCTTCGCGAGCGTAGAACTTGGCCAGCTGCTTGCGCAGGCGATTGGCCTCGACTCTGACAATAGAATCCGAGTCCTGATCGAAGTTGGGACCGCGATGGAATACTTCCAAAGCAATGGAGTACTCCTTGATCTGGTTGGCTTCCCCGGCAAGGAGTTTTTCGCATAAGTACGACAAAAGATGAGCAAGCTTGGGCGCGCGCAGAAAGTACTTTGACTCAAGCACAGCCTTGAGTTCTGCGCGGCGGGATTCGAGATCGACAACTTCTGGGCCGTCGGCCATGATGATCGCTCTTCCGAAACGATTGTAATGGTAGCGCTCATTGCTCTGGAGCGGATGGGATTAACGGTGTGGACATCGAATGGAAGAAGGGAGGTAACGGGAGGTAACCCCCGCCGAAACTCTTCCGTTGAGCTGGCTCTGCTCCAGGCTATCCAGACCTAAGTGACTGCGGCTCTATCGCTTTGTTTTGAGATCCGGGAGGTTTAACCCTCGCACAACGGGCAGGTAGCAGGTGTAGCGTTGTCGCCGGCCTTGACCGGGTCTCTACTGGGGTGGTTGCGGAGAGCAGATCGCAGGAGACGGTAGAAAACGGAACGATCCTCGACGATATGTTCCTTCGTACAGGAGGTAGCCTGTGAGAAAACTTACCTTGATGCTTGTAGTAGTAAGCCTTTTAGTTTGCACCGTTCCGCGCGGATGGGCAGGCCCCGGCCCCAAGCCGGCCGATCTCGATAAGCTGGCTGCAGCCAAAGCCGAAGAGGAAAAGGGAGACCTTGCCCGTATCCATCGAGATTATAATTCGGCTGTTTTCCACTATTCCGCCGCTTTGCGCATGAACCGCCAAGATCCAGCGCTCTATAACAAAATCGGAATCGCAGAGATCAAATTGAAGGATACGAAGGCTGCGCGCAAGCACTTTTCGCAGGCCCTCAAGTACGACCCTCATAACTGTTCCGCGCTGAATAACCTTGGCGCTGTGGCGTACATCGGCAGGAAGTACAAAGACGCTGGTGGATATTTCAAGCAGGCATTGGCGCTGGACGAGCTAAGCGCCCCCACCCACCTGAATCTGGCGGAAGCCTGGATGGGGATGGGCGAGGTGGAACACGCCATGACGGAATACACGCGCGCGCTAGAGCTGAACGCCGACATCCTCAGCGTCGGACCGGATGGCATTCAGGCGCAGATTGCCACACCGGAACAGCGCGCTCGCGTCTCTTATCTGCTTGCAAAAGCATATGCCAAGCGAGGTAACGTGGAGGGAGCCTTGGAATATTTGCGCAGAGCCAAAGAAGGCCGTTATCCCGATCTCGCCAAGGTGTATACCGACCAGGAGTTCGCTCCTCTCTGGAAGGACCCGCGTCTGGCCAAGATCGTCAAGCGGTAATGGTTCTGTTTTTCTGGCCCTGAGCTTGACACCGTCTGCGTGCCTCGGTGTCTGGAGATGGGCGGAGGGGAGAATTTTTCGTCGCTTGATTATGGGATGGATTTTTAGGGGAGAATGGTTTCATCCTGGGCCATTGTGGACCGTAGCGTGTTCGATCTCTGGTTGCAAGGCACTTTGCGCTTGTACCATCGATGCAAGAACCAAGAGGAGATCAGAGACGATGAAGATGCGGCCCGGTGCGCAAACTGGATTTCTGCTGTGCGGCAAGGAATGGAATGAGGGAGACGCGCTGGAAGTGCGTTCGCCATGGGATCAGGGGCTGGTGGGCCGCGTGACTTTGGCCACCCGCGCTGACGCCCGCCAGGCCGTGCATCATGCGGTAGCCAGCTTGCGCCGCACCCGCGCTCTACCCCGCTGGAAGCGCCGGGAGATTCTTGAAGACGTGGCTGCAGCGCTGATCGAGCAGAAGGAGCGCTTTGCGCAGCTGATCGTAGCCGAGGCGGGCAAGCCGATCCGGCTCGCGCGGACGGAGGTGGATCGCACTGTGCTGACCTTCAAGGCGGCGGCCGAGGAAGCTGCACGGCTTGGTGGCGAAAGTCTTCCGCTGGACTTGACCGAGGGCAACGAAGGCCGTTGGGGGTTGGTGCAGCGCTTTCCGGTTGGTCCGGTGCTGGCCATCACCCCGTTCAATTTCCCGCTGAACCTGGTGGCGCACAAGCTTGCCCCGGCCATAGCGGCCGGTTGCCCCGTGATTTTGAAGCCGGCCCCGCAAACGCCCTTCACATCTTTGGCGCTCGGCGAGGTCATTTTGAAGGCCGGCTGGCCTGACGAGGCTTTGGCGGTTTTGCCGCTCTCGAATGCTGACACTGCATGGCTGGCGGAGAAGGAAGACCGCGTCAAGCTGGTGAGTTTTACCGGTTCGGCCAAGGTTGGTTGGGAACTGAAGGTGCACTCCGGGCGCAAGCGTGTGCTGCTGGAGTTGGGCGGCAACGCTGCCCTGATCGTGCACAGCGACTGGCAAGACCTCGACGAAGCTGCTCAGCGCACTGTGCAGGGAGCCTTTGGCTACGCCGGCCAGACCTGCATCAGTGTGCAGCGGATCTTTGTGGAGCGCAGCATCTTCCAGACTTTTCTATGGAAGGTTGTCGATTTGGCGACCAAACTGAAGATGGGCGATCCGAGTGACGAAGCCACCGATGTAGGTCCCATGGTGCGCAGTGCCGAAGCCGTGCGCGTGGAGTCATGGATCAAGGAGGCTGTGGCGGCTGGCGCCAAGCTGGTGGCTGGTGGCCAGCGCAATGGGTCCATGCTGACGCCAGCGATTTTGACTGCCACCAAGCCAGGCATGTTGATTCGCGACGAAGAGGTGTTCGGGCCGGTGGTAGCCATTGAGCCATACGATGATTTTGAGGACGCGTTGGCCCAGGTAAACCACTCTAAGTACGGCTTGCAGGCGGGCTTGCTGACGCGCGATGCTGGCAGGATTTTGACCGCTTACCGTGAGCTTGAAGTGGGCGCGCTGATTGCCGGCGATACACCCAGCTGGCGGCTTGATCCCATGCCTTATGGAGGCGTTAAAGACTCCGGACTTGGCCGGGAGGGCATCCGTTCCGCCATTGAAGAGATGACGGAGCCGCGCATGTTGGTTATGTGCGGGCTCGGGTAAGAAAGATTCGTTTCGATGAAAAAGGCCAGTGGAGCAGGTTGTGCTGCCTCCACTGGCCTTTCGTTTTCCCCCTCTTATTGATCCGGCCCGCAAATAGAAGCACCGTGCCCCATCCATTGCGCAGGCTTTATCGCGAAATGGGTGGGAAGCCTACACGCTATATGAGGGCGGGATCAATAAGGGTGCAAGAATCGGCTCATTTGGCAGGGTTCAGTAGCGCCTGGTAGACCAGCGCACGACTCAGGTACTGCACGTTCGGATTGCCACCCTTCATGCGCTGGATCATGCCGACAAAGACCACATCGTTGGTTGGGTCTACCCAGAACCAGGTGCCAGCGGCTCCATCCCAGAAAAATGTGCCTTTGCCTTCCGGCAGGTTGGCCTCGGGCGGATCGAAAACCACTGCGCAGTTATAGCCGTAACCGAAGCCGGGGCGCATCAGTTGTGCGCCGATGGAGAACTCGCCGGTGAGCAGGCTGGGCGGAAGATGATTAGAGGTCATCAGCTTGACGGTCGCTGGAGCCAGAATCCGCTGGCCGTTCAACTGTCCGTTGTTGGCTAGCATCTGCGCAAAGCGGTAGTAATCCTCGGCCGTGGATACCATGCCGCCGCCGCCCGAGGGCATGGTGGGCTGCGCGGAGTAGTCGGCAAAACCAGCAGCGTTTGAGGTGTCAGGCTGGATGCCGCCGTGTAGGTCATTCTCGTAGAGCGCGGCAAAACGGTTGCGCTTACCGGCCGGAACATAGAACCCGGCGTCCTTCATGCCGAGTGGCTTATAGATGTTCGCCGCCATGAAGTCGGGCAGGGTCTGGCCGGAAAGCTTCTCCACAATGTATCCCTGAATGTCCATAGACATGGAATAAACCCACTGCTTACCGGGCTGGTAGAGCAATGGAATCTTCGCCAGCTTGTCGATGGCTTCCTGCAGCGTCTTCGATCCGCGCACGTTGAGCTGGCCATACATCTTGTCGGCTGGCGTTGAGCCGTTCCCGTAGGTAAATCCCGCCGTGTGGGTCATCAACTCGCGCATGGTGGGCGCGTGCTCCGGCTCAACCAGGATCATTTGCCCGTTGGCATCGACGCCGGTGTAGACCTTGAGGTGCGCAAACTCGGGGATGTACTTCGAGATCGGGTCGGACGGCAACCACTTGCCCTGCTCGTAGAGGATCATCATGGCCACTGCGGTCACGGGCTTGGTCATCGAGTAGTCGCGGAAGATGGTGTCTTTGGTCATGGGCGCGGCTGCTGCCATATCCCGCTGGCCGTAGGTGCGGTAGTCGACAATTTTGCCGTGGCGGGCCAGGATGGTGACGATGCCGGCCAGTTGCTTTTTGTTCACCGTCTCCTGCATCACCTTGTGAAGGCGCTCAAGCCGTTCCGCCGAGAAGCCGACAGATTCAGGCTTTACCGGAGTCATATCGCTGGCAGTTTGAACGGGCGCATGAGGCGCAGGAGCTGGTCTTTGCTGCGACGGGAGCGCTGTAATCCCTAGTGAAAGAAGAGCTCCGCACGCAGCCATGCGGCCGAACCAACCAAGACAGTTTTGCATTCCGTGTTCTCCTTATCGTCCGGCGCGTATCTTGGCGGCTTCGGACATTCGCAGCCTTTATAGCAGAATTGCCGCATCGACTGGCGATTGTGGACCGGTGTTTTCGGGGTTTTGCGGGTCCTGGATGTTTTTGCCAAGGCAGCTGCAGCCGAGGAACCGCTACACTGTGGATGTGTATGAGCGCTGAGGAACCGACCGCCGAGACTATTGTCGCTATCTCCACCCCTCCAGGACGGGGCGGGATTGGGATAGTGCGCTTGAGTGGTCCATGCTCGGCCGAGATTACACTTGAATTAGTGCAGATTCATCACCCTCTAGCGCACGGTCGCGCGCGGCTGGCGGATGTGCTCGATGGCTCGGGTCCTGAAGCTGAGCGCATTGACGAGGCGCTGGTGACGTACTTCGCAGCGCCTCACTCCTATACCGGCGAGGATCTGGTGGAGATTGCAGCGCATGGTTCTCCTGTGGTTTTGGACCTGCTGCTGCTGCGCGGTCTGGAGTTGGGCGCACGTCTGGCCGAACCTGGCGAATTCACGCAGCGCGCGTTTCTTTCCGGGCGTTTGGATCTGACGCAGGCCGAGGCTGTACGCGACCTGATCGATGCGCAGACTCTGACTCAAGCGCGCCAGGCAGCCAGCCAGTTAGGTGGAGCGCTGAGCCGCAGAATTGCTCCCGTAAAGCAGTCGCTGGTGGAGTTGATTGCGTTGCTCGAAGCAGGCATTGACTTCGGCGAGGACGACATCGACGTTACCCCGGCAGAAGCGATTACGCGCAGAATCGATGCGCTACTGCCTTTGCTCCACGCACTGGAAGGCAGCTTTGCGCGCGGCCGCATTGTGCACGACGGGCTGACCATGGCCATCGTTGGCCGGCCGAATGTTGGCAAAAGCTCTCTGTTCAACAGGCTTGTTGAGCGGGATCGCGCCATTGTGACGGCCACGCCGGGAACAACGCGCGACCTGGTCACTGAGCGCATCTCTCTGGGCGGCATTCCGCTTGAGTTGGTGGATACCGCCGGCCTGCGCGAAGGCCGCGAGGAAGCCGAGCAATTAGGGATAGCCCGCACCCGCGAGGCTTTGGCCGATGCCGCCTTGGTGCTGGTGGTTCTGGACGCTACGCAGCCCGTCAATGATGAAGAACGCGGACTGCTGGAAGCCGCGCACACACGGCCGTCTGTTGTGGCGCTGAACAAAGCGGATCTGGCCGGGGTTGAACGTCCCGATGGGCTAGAGGGTTTGCAGGCGCTCTCTACGTCTGCTTTGACGGGGGAGGGAATCAGCGCTCTGCGCTCCCGCATTGTTGAGCTGGCGACGGGCGGCGCAGCGGCTGAGCCCGGATCGCTGACCAACCTCCGCCAGCATCGGTCTATCCAGACTGGGATTGCCGCTTTGCTCGATGCCTCCAATGCCAACGCACAGAGCATTCCGCATGAGATGATTCTGCTCGATCTTTATCGCGGCTTGTGGGCGCTCGATTCGCTCACCGGACAGACAACCCCCGACGACATCCTCAACCTGATCTTCTCCACCTTCTGCATCGGAAAGTAGAGCCAGCGTTTGATTCGTCGCCGGGCGTTGGGGCTTACTTTGCTGCTGTAAGTGAGCGGATGATGTCGGCTTCGCGTTGACGATAGGGCTTGCCGTCCGGGTAGAAGACGTCGTGGAACCAGATGGTTGGCGGAGTTGTTACGTAGGGCTTCTGCCAGGAGTCCCATGGCAGGTTGGTTTGGCTCTTGCCCACCACCAAGCCCCAGTTGACAGCGCCCACATGGTGCGCCTTTGCAATGGGCAGAATGGTGTCAAAGGTGCTGCCTGCGCCGCGCGCCATGTATTCCGTGCAAATGAGCGGGCGATGGAACTGCTCAAGCTGTTTGACGCGAGCTTCAAAATCTTCCGGCCAGCCGTAGTTGTGGAAGCTGATCACGTCGGATTCTGCAATCTGGACGCGCGCCAGCGGGGGCATGGTTTCAAGCGAGACCCATTCTCCGTGCCACAGTCCGCTGGTCAGCGGCTGCACTGGATGCGCGGTGCGCGCCCAGGCAAACACCTGCGGCAGCAATCCGAAGATAATTTCGTTTTTGTTACGTGGTTCTCCCCTGGCGTAAGAACTTTCATTCCCGTTATCGGGCTCATTCCAGAGGTCCCAGGCGAGAATGCGCTGGTCGTTGGCAAAGGCTCCGACGACTCCTTTGACGTAATTCTCAAGGCGCGGAGTTTGGGTCGGATCGGCGAGGACCTCGGCTCCCGGCGCCTGCACCCAGCCGGAGTTGTGCACACCAGGGATGGGCGGATGCTGCGGACCGAGCTTTGGGAACGGCTCCCAGCAGGAATCGAAGAGCACGAAGATGGGCCGGATGTGGTGGCGGTCGGCGATGACCAGGAACTTGTCGATGCGCTCCGTGGATCCTTTGGGATCTTGCTCCCAGAGCAGGTTGTGAAGAAAGACGCGCATGGTGTTCATGCCGATGCCTTCAGCCCAGCCTAGTTCGCGGTCGATTGTGGTCTCGTCGAATGTTGCGCCCTGCCACATTTCCAGTTCGTTGATGGCGGTAGAGGGAAGGAAGTTGGCGCCGACGGGCCAGGGCTGGGTAGCGTACCAGTCATTGGCTCGTTTTTCTGTCCAGCGTTCAGTGGGGGCTTGCGCCTTCAGAGATGCGCCAGCAGAGAGAACCAAGGTCAAGGCCAGGGCAATTCGTAAACGTTTCCAAATGGTTGCAGTCATACTACTCCTTCAGGATCGAGGAGAATTTTATCTCACCACTGAAGGCCTCGTCTGCTGTTTTCGTTGTTGGTTGACTCGGAGGGTTCGATGGCTGCTTGGCGCTGCGTTTCGGCCGCTCTCTGTGAGTCAGGAAGAGCCGGCAGCGCGACCGTCTCTTCCTCCGCCTGGGCAGCTTGAGCCGTCCCAGCTGGAATGAGACGTGCCACCGGTGTCCCGTTCTTCAGAAGCACAAACGAGATGTGCTGGTAACGCACCCGGTTGATGCAATCGGCGAAGTTCCGGGCCGCTTCAGTCACGCTAATGGCACGTTCTTTCACGAAATCAGATTATCAGATTCTATGGTCTTCGGCCGATCTTTCTTACTTTCCAGAAAGCTGCTCCAGTAGCCGATCGAAGTCTTCGAGGCCGGCGTATTCGATCACCACTTTGCCGCGGCCTTTGTGGTCTTCGATGGTCACTTTCATTCCCAAAGCCTGCTGTAATTGCACCTGTGCTTCGCGCACATTGGGGTCGATTACCGGTTCCGGTTTCTCGTCTTTCTTTGCCTTTTTTTCTGGATGCAGAAGACCCTGCACATAGTTTTCGGTCTGGCGAACGGAGAGCGAGAGTGCGGATACACGCTGCGCTGCCTTTTCGATCTCTTCCGCATGTTCGAAGGCAAGCAAGGCCCGCGCATGGCCAAAGCTGAGGTCTCCTGCTTCAACCCTGGTTTGGACGCCTGTAGGCAGGCGGAGGAGGCGAAGAAAGTTGGCGACCGAGGCACGATCTTTGCCGGTGCGCTGCGCCATCTGCTCCTGGGTCATATGGAATTCCCGCGAGAGGCGCTCAAAGGCGCGAGCCTGTTCCATGGGATTCAGGTCGGCGCGTTGCAGGTTCTCGACAATGGTGATTTCCATCGCCTGCTCGTCTGAGACTTGGCGAAGAATGGCGGGGATGGTCTTTTTGCCTGCAATCTGCGAGGCGCGCCAGCGGCGTTCGCCTGCAATCAGTTGGAAGCGGCCGTTGGGCTGGGGGCGAACCAGAATCGGCTGCACAACACCATTGGCCGTAATGGACGCGGCCAGCTCAGCCAACTGCGCGTCGTCCATATGGCTTCTGGTCTGAAAGGGATTGCGGTCAATTTGGTCGAGGGGGATTTCCCGTGGCTTGCCGCCCTCTGGTTCGGCAGAAACAGTGGCGGGGGCAACAGCCCTGGGGAGAAGGGAATCAAGACCCTTGCCGAGTGCTCGGCGCTTCATATCGTGTGCAACGCTACTCATGGAAACAATCCTTCATGCCGGCCTGTTTGCCGGGGGGTGTGGAAATGGGGGGGATGGGGTGCTGGGGCTGGCAGCACGGCCAGGGAAAATGTCAGGCGTAAGGCCAGAAGCGGACCTTCGTCGCGGTTTGGCCTTCGCTTTGGGTGTCTTTAGCGCCAACTGCTGCCACCGGTGTACCGCGCGGCAGTTCGATCTGGTTTCGTGCAAGAAACTCGCCGGTCATCTCAAAGTAAGCTTCCGTGCCGCGGGAACGGGGATCGTAAAGGGCAACAGGTTTGCCGTGACTGGGTGCTTCCGCCAGCCGCACATTGCGGGGAATCACGGTTTGGTAGAGCCTCTCCTTGAAGTACTCGCGCAGGGTGTCCGTCACCTGCTGGGAGAGGTTGGTGCGGTCGTCATACATAGTCAGGAGCACGCCTTCGATCGTCAACTCTGGATTGTAGGCAGCCCGTACGCGCTCAAGAGTAGAGATCAACTCGGAGATGCCCTCCAGCGCAAAATACTCAGCCTGCATGGGAACAATGAGCGACTCGGCGGCAGATAAAACATTGAGCGTAAGCAGGTCGAGAGCTGGTGGGCAATCGAGAACGATCAAATCAAAACGGTCTCTGACATCGGCAAGAGCCCGGCGGAGGCGCACGGTGCGGTCAGTGGCTCCGGCCAGTTCAATGTTTGCCCCGGTCAGATTCTTCGATCCCGGCAGCAGCCATAGATGTTCGACATCCGTCGGCAAGATAGCTTGCTCGGCCAGGGCATCGCCCATCAGTACGTCATAGACTGAATAGCGGTTGTCATCGCGCTGGAAGCCGATTCCTGAGGTAGCGTTGGCCTGAGGATCGCAGTCAATCAGCAGGACATTGAGGCCCTCGATTGCGAGGCAGGCGGAGAGATTAATGGCGGTCGTGGTCTTTCCGACCCCGCCTTTCTGATTGACGATTCCTAAGATCTTGCCCATGGCTTATCAGAGTAACGGTTAAGCTCTGGAAACGGTAGGGACTTGCATTGTGGAGAACAGCGGCGGGTTGTGGAAAGCGCCTCGCAGGACACGGTGAGGAATGGCGGTAATGTACTGGAAAACAAAGAGTTCTGCGGTTTCTCTTGTAAGGGCAAGGTAGAGGGTGATTTTGGCTGAATTAGTGGAAAAGTCTTCCTTGATCTGCTGCGCTCGTGGAAAGATTTATGGTTGGTTCCATTTTGGTACGTGGTCTGCTTTGGTCTTTATTATGTGGTTGGTTGGTGGTGTTTTGTTCCACGTGGAACATGGAGGATGTGTGTTCCACCACCCCAGCTTGTTCCACGTGGAACAATCCCGTCTATCTTCTCTGAAACCTGCAACCCTTCCACGGATCTGTACAACTGCAGAGCTAATCACCAAAAGAGTACAATCCCCAGATGAAAAAATCTGGGCTAGAACTCGCCACTATCAACCTGTCGCATGGTCTGCTCCTCACTCGCCGCAGATCTTTGCAAACGGGAATTGCCGCTGCCGTGTCCCTCTTGATCCCTGGATGCGGATCTTCCTCTCCCTCCACATCAACGCCCCCAATAACTCCATTGAATAGCCAACCCATACCAACGGGAACTATCACTCAAGCCTCGCTTACGGTGACGGCCTCCTCCCTGGGAACCATAGGCACTGCATTTGCCGGCCTGTCCTACGAGAAAAGCGCTCTTTATGAACCTCTATTCTCTGGAACCAATACGCCCTTAATCGGGCTCTTCACGCGAATCGGCACATCCCTGCTCCGCATTGGCGGCAACTCGGTCGACAAAAACGTGTGGAATCCTTCTGGAGCGGGACAGACCTCCGGTCAAATCGCCCCAGCCGACGTAGACGCCCTCGCTGCCTTCCTCAAAGCCACTGGGTGGCAATGCCTCTATGGAATCAACCTTGGAGGATCGGCTACTGGCGTACAAACTACAGCCCTGGCCGCTGCTGAAGTCGCCTATGTCGCCCAGAAGCTGGGATCTTCACTCGCCGGCATCGAGATCGGAAACGAACCAGACCTCTATGGCGACTCCGGGAACTACTACGCAGGGGCATGGTCCCTAAGTGCCTTCCTCTCTATCTGGAAGCAGTACAGAACCGCGATCCTTGCAACCACACCTGCAGTCACCATTACTGGACCGGCAGACGCTAGCAGCTACTCGACATGGACTATCCCCTTCGGACAAAACGTCACCAAGAGCGACATCGCGCTGCTCACCCAGCACTATTACCGCGGAGACGGTCAATCCGCTTCCTCCACCGCTGCCAATCTCATCACGGCAGACAGTACGCTGGTCAACGAACTAGCAGGCTTGAAAACCGGCGCTGCTGGCATCGGATTACCTTTCCGTATCGCCGAGTGCAACTCCTACTACAACGGCGGTGCAAGCGGAGTCAGCAACTCCTACGCCTCATCTCTCTGGGTGCTTGACTATCTCTTCTATTGCGCATTGGGCGGGGCTGCAGGCGTGAACTTCCATGGCGGTGGGAATGGAACCGGCTACACGCCTATTGCCGACTCAAACGGCGCTGTAGTAGGAGCAAGACCGGAATTCTACGGAATTCTTCTCTTTACCCTTGCCGGGCAGGGAACGCTCTACAGTACAAGCCTCACCACAGGGAGCCTGAACGTAACCGCCTATGCTGTAAAAACCTCCAGCGGAGGGCTCAATTTGATCGTCGTCAACAAAGATAGTAGTCAGAACCTGCAGCTCACCATGCAACTCCCAGCCAGCGTGCAAAGCGCGACCCTGATGGAAATGACTCAGACCACCAGCGGAGTGACCGGCCCGACATTAACCGCAACCACTGGAGTGACCATTCAGGGGGCATCGGTAGGAATCTCTGGCTCATTCACGCCCAGCAGCGCCTACACCCTAACCACATCTGGAAGCCAGGTCACCTGCTATGTGCCTTATTTAAGTGCCGTTCTTATCCAAACAACGTGATATTCGACGGAGAAACAAGGTGCCTTTATGAATACGACCAACGCCTTCATTGGGGTCAAAGAACCTCCCAGCCACCTCGAAATCGCGAAGGCTCTAGGGAAATCAGCGTGTGCGTGGGAGGAGTTTCTCACCTGGCTCACAAGTGAAGATGTCACCGAGCAAGAATGGAAGTCTGTTTCCGTGAAATATGGCTGGGCGCTCCGGCTTAAGAGAAAACAGCGGACGATCATCTACTTAGCCCCCTGCGACAACGGATTCACGGCATCCTTTGTTCTGGGAGCAAAAGCTGTGGAAGCAGCGCGTAACGTCGGGCTACCGGAGAACATCCTGGCACTCCTCGACACCGCGCCGCGCTACGCTGAGGGTATAGGTCTCCGAATCCCTATACAGACAGAGGGGGACATAGTGGCGATTAAAAAGCTGACCAGGATCAAGCTATCGAATTGAGTCCAAGCGCTAGAATTCGCGCCGAACCACCGGGAAGCTGGAATTTCTGCTCCCAACTAAACGCACTGCCCGCTGCGCCCTCTAGCCGATCTGCCTCAGCCTCTGTGGTCATCAGCGCCAGAATCCCTCCGGTATCCACCAATCGCGCTGCTGCTGCGACGGCATTCTCCATCCGGTCAACGGCCCGCAAGGTAACGCAGTCAAACTGCACGCCGAGATCCTCGGCGCGGCCTGCGTGAACGGAGGCTGAAAGCGCCAGCACCCGAACCGCCTCCTGCAGGAAAGCTGCCTTCTTTCCCTGCGACTCCGCTAGGCAGACCGTGATCTCTGGACGACAAAGTGCAATCGGAATTCCGGGGAAACCACCACCTGAACCAAAGTCTAGAACCGTCCTTAACTCGATCGGGAGTTGCTGCGCGCAGAAGATTGACTCAACAAAGTGCCTGCGCACGATCTCCTCTTGGTCGCGAACCGCGCTCAAATTAGTGCGCTGATTCCAGCGGACAAACAACGCGTGATAGGCAACGAAGCGGGCTAACGTGTCCTGCGACAACGGCTCCAGAGAGGCTTCCTCCAGCATCCGCTCCAACAAACCCGCTACATCCAATGCGCTCTCTTCACTCATCAAGCCCCTACTCTTTCTAAACCGGCCCTATCTTCCTCGAAGCGCTTCCATAAAAGCCGAGAAAATGGCCCTGGAGAAAGCACTCTGCACGTATGTCCGCTCTGGATGCCACTGCACGGCGACAACAAAATGGGAGTCCGAACGCGATTCCACTGCCTCAATCACGCCGTCCCCTGGAGACACCGCAGCTATTCGAAGATTGCCTCCTGCTAAAGAAATCGCCTGGTGGTGAGTGGAATTCACCTGAACCTGACCGCCAGCCTTCGCTGGAAGTAAACCAAACAGTCGCGAACCAGGCTCTAGGCGAACAGGATGAGCCTCATGCAAAGCACGATCCGCACGGTGGACGACGCTGGTCTTTAAATCCTGTACCATCGACCCGCCGCAAAAGACATTCAACGACTGCGCGCCATGACAGATTGCCAGCACCGGCTTCTGAAGATTGAATGCATCCTGAAGCAACAACTCATCCACAGCCGTGCGCTGCGGATCAGCCGGGCCACATTCAAGCTCTCGCGCCGCACCATATCTTTCTGGATCGACATCGAACCTGCTGCCGGGCAAAAGTACGCCATCGGTACGCCTTAGCAGTCTTGCAATATCCACCTGCGAAAACTCTTCCGCAATCACCACAGGCTCGGCCCCAGAAGACCGCAGAGAGCTCAAATAAAGCGGCAACGACCGAGCGTTATACTCCGCGTCACAACTTGCCGGAACCGGAATCGCTACTCTAAAATCCATTGGACCTCCACTTTAGCGAGAAATGCTTCCTGCGCCCTAAAAGCTCTCAGCCGACCCGAACATCGCCCTCGCTATCACCGAGCCCAAATTCCTCGTCAAGCATCGCCTGTATCGTAGCGCGGAGTCGCGCATTGAGTTCTTCCACCTGCCGCACCGTCATACCACGTGTCTCGATCGGCGTGCCAACCCTCAGGGTGACCCTGCCAGGATAAAGATGCCGGGTGTGGATAGGCAGCAAATCAAAAACCCCACTTAAAGCCAGCGGCACAAGGGGAACCTGGGCACGGATCGCCAAATAAGCGGCCCCTGAAAGGAAAGGCTTCAAACTACCGTTTGCTGTGCGCCCACCCTCGGGAAAAACAAACAACGGCATCCCGGCCCGTAGTGTCTTCACGCCTGCGCCAAGGCTGGCAAGCGTCGCGTGCGTATTGTCTGTGTCGATCGGCAGTTGCCCGGAGCGATTCAAATACCACCCGATAAACGCCATGGGCCAAAGCGCCTTGCGGGCCAATATCCTGAACTGAAAGGGAAGGGAAGCAAAGATGACCGGTGTGTCCATGTAGGACGTGTGGTTTGAAGCATAAACGGCAACCGGACAACTACGCAGAGTCTCGCTGCCTTTTACCGTCACATGGCAGCCGCTCAGAAAAACCATCAGCTTTGCCCAAACCTGCGCGATCCTGTGCTGAACACGTCCTTTGTCTTCAAGAAGTGAAACCACTAGAGCCAGAGATCCACAGAGCGCCGTACCCAACGCCATGACTGGAAGATGAAATAGATCTGAACGCCAACGAAGGTACCAGGGCAGGGGGTTTGGACGCCGGCTCAACGGGCTCCGCCCTTCTTGATGCTTAGCAAGCTCTTCACCTCTCCGATCAAATAGACCGAACCTGAAACCACAATCACTCGCCCGTCTGAAGAATCCCTTGCAAGCTGCAATGCCTCTTCGACCGAAGCAGTGGCCACACATTTTGAACCTGTTGCCAAAGCTGCCTGCGTCATCTCATCGAGAGAAGCAGCGCGCGCGCTATGAATCGGCGCCAGAATCACCTTCTCGAACAGTGGAAACAGGATCTGTGCCAACTCCCGAACGGGCTTATCGTGTAGACAACTAAACACGAGGGCGCGCCATGTGTCATCCCGCATTATAGTACGCAATCCTGCCCTTAATGCCCAAGCTCCTGCTGGATTATGCGCCACATCCAGAATCCACTCCTGGCCCCAGGCTTCCACTAACTCCATCCGCCCTGGCCACCGCGTGTTGCGAATGCCCTGCTCGATGGCTACTGGCGTCACACTAGTGAATCCATAGTTCTGGGCCAGCTCAACTGCCGCCGCCACCGCGAGAGCCAAATTCCGCTGCTGATGCTCGCCGGTGAGCGGTGAGCGCATCTCAACCCTCTTGCCCAACACCTCCAGCGGATATGCGCCCACGGTGCCTTGCGGTGGCATGTATCCTGCTGCGCTCACACCTCGGACGGAGAGCTCCAGCGCCACTTCACCCAACACTTGATTTGCATCCGGGTGCTGCGGCAGGGTGATGAGCGTTCCTTCGCGGCGTAGGATTCCAGCCTTCTCGCGCGCAATGGCGGCGATAGTAGGCCCCAGCCACTCCGTATGATCCAAAGAAATATCCGTCACAATCGAGAGCAGCGGATCAACTACATTGGTGGCATCGAGCCGTCCGCCCATGCCCACCTCAAGCACCGCAATCTGTACGCGATGCTCGGCAAAACAGCAGAAGGCAATTGCTGTAAGTACCTCAAAGAAGCTAGGCATCTGCCCAAGCTCTCCGCGCTCCACCAACCGCTCTGCTGCCTGATGGACTTTGAAATACAGTCTGCCAAAAGCCTCGTCTTCGATCTCTGCCGCGCCGACCCGGATCCGCTCATTCACGCAGACCAGATGAGGAGAAGTGTAGAGCCCAACACGCAGCCCGGCCGCGCTCAGCACAGAGGCAAGCGTTGCCGCTGTTGAACCCTTGCCGTTTGTCCCCGCGATCAAAACGCTCGGGAAGGCTCTTTCTGGATTGCTGAGTTCCCCCAGAAGGGTGCGAACCTCTTCGAGAGAAAACTTCCTCTTCGGACGGCTTCCCGACGAATGAAGCTCGGGGACCATGGAATTCAACTGCTCGATAGCGGCGGCATAGGACATTAAGAGTCCAGTATAAAATCCTCAACCCGTAACCTGCGGGCCCACAATCGCCTCAACCTGCCCCACAGCAACGGCGCGCTGAAAAACCGCGTATGAAAACTACGCCCTAATCAATGCAGCAATAACAACTGCAAAGCAGAACGTGCTGCCTGCAGACAGCCACGGGCTTCATCCTCTGACAACAACCCTTGGTGAACCGCCTTCTTCCCCGTATCGTTCACCTGGTTGGCAAGGCGCGGAAAATCTCCGTCGATCCCGGTCAGTTGAAGGTTGTTATTCACCTCATGCAGCAGATTGCCTAACGTGGCCACATTGCGGTAACGCGTGCGGACCAGCTTGGCGAGACCCGGCGGCAGTTTCTGCTTGATTGACTCCTCAAGCACCGAACGGCACATGACAGCACAGGCTGTAAAAAGGCCGAAAAAGTAGCAACGCGTAGCTTCATCCAAATATCTGTCGGCCTCTTCCGAACCAGGAACGCTAACCACGCACTCACGCAGATGAGTGGCGCGCACCACCGCCGGCTCCACTCGCTCCAACAAATCCAGCGCAAAAGCCGTACGCAGCAACTCATTCTCCTGCCCATCCAACGCACGCTGAATCTCCTGCCAGGCCGGAGTGCTATTCCCATTGCCCTCGTGCTGCAACCGCGTCAGAGAGGTAAGCCTTTGCCGGGCGTGTTCCACAAATCCGCACTGCATCTCCTGGCCGAGCTGCCGCCACTCCTCGACAAAACCATCAGGACTTTCGCTATACCGCGCCCACAGCTCCTCGAATACCACCCCTGGCAACACATCCTTCAATTGCCCGAAACGGCCCGTTCTTGCTAGTTCCGCGATCGACTCGCAGAACCCAATGCCGGGAGCGCTGTCCGAAGACATCCGAAGCAACTCCTCTTCCAACCGGCCTACATCGATCCCCATCCAATCAGCTCCCTATTAACTCCTTAGAGTTTAGAAAAAATCTTTCCCTCCTCTTCATCCGACCTGCAACCAAAAAAAAGGCCAGTCCGGCATCGGGAAGCGCATCTCCTACTCCTCCTGAACGGGAATCAAAAACCCTGTCTGTGCACACTGTGGAACACCGGTCTGTTGTGGATTCCGTGGCGCTTTGAACGCCACTGTTCATGCGTCCCGAACCAACCTTTCAACACAAAGGAGCTGGAATTCACAGGCCTTTTCCCTGCAGCTGTGCGAGAGGTGGGAAAACAGGCACCCTACCAGGCGCCCCTGCCGCACTTATCCTAATGTCCTCTCTTCCACAGCCACGTTTTAGAAAACTCGACACGCATGCAAGGCGCATCCCTTCTATAACATCGACAGGATTCCCACTTTTCCTCAGCGAACTACGGGTACTACTGGCTTTGAATCCTTTCTCTTATAAACAATCCACACCCGTCGCACCTCCGACAGCTCCACCCACAGCTCGCATCCTTGGCCCGCGCGCCGAATATAAATTTGCGCCAAATTGAGCCCAAACTCATTTCCACCCTGGAATCCAGACAAACCACCCCGTTTTCCACCCACCGCAAAACCGCGGCAGTCGCTAGAATCAAGGGAAAGAAAAGACAGCCATTTCCGCGAGGCCGCCGACTGTTGTAGAGTGAGGCCAGCGCGACACAATGGCATCTGGAGCGAGCACAGAGCTATGCCGATCATCGAAACTGAACAGGAGCTACCGGCCGCGCAGGGGGCAGTGATGGAAATTACTGTAAGCCGTCAGGATCTGGTGAAGGAACTCACCGCCACGCAAAGCGTGGTGGAACGTAAAACCACCATTCCGATTCTGTCCAACTTTCTTATCGAAGCCGAAGGGGACAGGCTGAATATCACAGCCACTGACCTCGACCAGGCCATCCGCACCAGCACCGAAGTCAAGATCAAAAAGCCCGGTTCCTGCACGATTCCCGCCCGGAAGCTCTACGACTACATCAAACTTCTGCCGGACGGTGACATCTCCATCAAGCTGCTTGAGAACCACTGGGTGCAGATCCGCAGCGGCCGCTCAAACACCAAAGTGGTCGGCATGGCGCGCGCCAACTACCCGCAGGTCCCCGACTTTCCTACCGTCGCGGTTACCGCCATCCCGGTCATTGTGCTCAATACTCTGATTGCACGCACCATCTTCGCCATTTCAAACGAAGAGTCGCGCTACACGCTGAACGGCGCTTTGCTGGTGCTCAAGGCTGAATCGCTGGCCATGGTCGCAACCGACGGACATCGCCTCTCGTTTGTCGAAAAACCTAATGAGAACCTGGAAGGCATCAGCGGCGAGAAACGCGTTCTGATTCCGCGCAAGGCACTGCAGGAACTCCAGCAACTGCTCAATAACACCGAAGCCGAGACCCTGGACTTTGCCGACGACGAGCACACGCTTTTCTTCCGCATTGGCCCGCGCACGCTGAGCACCCGCAAGCTCTCCGGCCAGTTCCCAAACTTTGAAGCTGTGATGCCGCGCGACAACACCAAGTTTGCCGTGGTCCGCTCCAGTGAGCTGTCCGCAGCCATCCAGCGCGTTGCCCAGTTTGCCGACGAACGCTCTGGCGCCGTCCGCCTTCGTCTTGAGGGCAACGAGTTGAAGCTCAGCGCCAACTCTGCCGAGTCCGGTGAGAGCGAAGACACCATCGACACGCCCTACTCGAGCGACCCCATTATGGTGGGCTTCAACTCCACCTACATCCTTGACTTCCTGAAAGCCATCGGCAACGAGGGCGAGGTCCGTTTGGAATTCAAGGACTCGCAGTCTGCCGGCCAGATGCGCCCCGAGCCAGGCGATACGGAGCCAGAGTACCGCTACCGCTATGTGCTGATGCCCATGCGCATCTGAGCCAGCCCACAAACCGCAGTGCAATAGAAAAGCCCGGCCAAGTGCCGGGATTTTCTTTTCTCATCAATTAAGTTTCTGCTAGCTGGCTACCGCCACGCGCATGAAGTCGAGTGCGCGCTCAATGTAGTCTTTCATTTCCCGCCGATGGACAACCGCATCGAGAAAACCCTTTTCGAGCAGAAACTCCGAGCGCTGAAAGCCCTCAGGAAGCTTCTGACGGATGGTCTGCTCAATCACTCTCGGACCAGCAAAGCCGATCAATGCGCCAGGTTCAGCAATATTCAGGTCGCCCAGCATGGCGAAGCTGGCTGTAACGCCGCCGGTGGTGGGGTCAGTCAGCACGCAGATGTAGGGAACCTTGGCATCATCCATCTGCGCCAGAACCGTTGAGATCTTTGCCATCTGCATCAGGCTAGCCACGCCTTCCATCATGCGCGCGCCACCCGAGGCAGCCACCACAATCAGCGGCTTACGGGCATTCAGGGCCCGGTCGGCAGCGCGGGCGATGGTCTCACCCACCACTGCACCCATCGAGCCGCCAATAAAGCTGTACTCCATGGCGCTGACAACGACATCGTGATGGCCAAGCTTGCCTACTGCATTCAAGATGGCGTCATCCAGGCCAGTCTGCTCCTGCGCCTTCTTGAGCCGCGCCTTGTATGGCTTGATATCCGTAAAGCTGAGCGGATCGGTCGAGCGCAGCCCGCCGTCCACCATCTCGTACCCAGGCTCGAGCAGCAGTGCAATCCGTTCCCGCGCACCCAGCTTGAAATGGTGCTGGCACTTCGGGCAGACGTTCAGATTCGCCTCAAGCTCGGCCTTCCAGATAACCGCCCGGCAGCCGAGACACTTTATCCAGAGCCCCTCGGTGCGCACCGTCTTGCCGGCCGCGTCCGCGGCAACAGCAGGAATCGGAGCTCCGTCGGGCGAAGAGTACTCACCGTTCTCGCGCTTGAACCAGGACATAACGATCCTCATTGTAAACGGCAAATGGGCAGACGGGTTGAGTCAAACCACCCGGAAGAAACAATCGCAGGGTAGCTACTATCAATATTCGATGCCGCGCTGGGCCAGAATTCCCTTCTGGTAAGCGTGCTTGACCTCGCGCATCTCGGTCACGGTGTCGGCCAACTCTACCAGCAGTGGGTGCGCATTGCGCCCGGTCAAGATCACGTGAACCATCTCCGGCCGGCCCTTCAGCGCCTCGGCCACCACGGCCGGGTCCAGCATCTTGTAGCCGATGGCGTAGTTGATCTCGTCCAGAATCACCATATCCCAGTCGCCGGAGTAGATCGCCTCCCGCGCCTCGGCCCAGGCCTGCTCAACCAGGCGGATGTCTTCCTGGTCGGTCTCTGCGCCGCCCACCTTCACAAAACCCCGCCCCATCTGCTTCAGGACCAGATTGCCGCCCAGCATCTCTGCCGCATCCAGCTCCCCGTAATGCCAAGAACCCTTCAGGAACTGCAGCACCAGCACCCGCATCCCATTGCCCACGGCGCGCAAAGCCGTTCCCAGCGCGGCTGTCGTCTTCCCCTTGCCGGGGCCGGTCTTGATCAAAAGGAGTCCGCGGCGGGACTCGGAGGTAGGTTCGCTCATGGCAGTCTACAGATTACAGCTTCATGGCCCAAAGAGAGCCGACGGTACAACCATGCTTCACCCTCGCAGAACAGAAAGCCATCAATGCCCAGAGTGATACGGATGACCAGACAGGATGGCGAACGCACGATAAACCTGCTCCGCCATCACCAGCCGCGCCAGCGAATGCGCCAGCGTCATGGGCCCCAGCGAAAGCAGCAATCCGGCCCGAAGCCTCTCAGCTTCGGTCCACCCGTCTGCGGGGCCGATGGCAAAGACGATATGCTGCACGCCCTCATCCCGTTTGCCTCCCAGCCACCGGGCAAAATTCTCTGAACTCAATTGCTTTCCCCGGCTGTCAAGCAGTACGGCCACCGCCGGCATCCGTCCCTGCTGGCGGCCAAGCCACTCAAAAAAGGCTGCCTGGGATCGGAATCCCTCGGCCTTCATGCGTGCGAACTGGGAACAACGGTCCAGATAAACCTGAACAAGAGGCTCTGTACCGTCTTTGAGTTGTGCAGAGGAGCCGATATGAGCCAGAGTCAAAACCATGGAGACGAGGATAGCTGAAAGGCTGAAAGAGTGGGAATTCAATAGCTCAAATAGACATTAAAAACGGGATACAGTGTCCAATTTTGGTAGATCGGGTGCCACACCTACTAGAAACCATATATTGCCTTTTCAATTTCACCTTCTAATGGTTGAATATTCTATTGATATTAAAGAAGTTAAAACAATTTTTGTGATTGATCGAGAATGGCACGCAATATGCAAAGGAATCAACAAGGTTTTCGTCGGGTACCGAAAGCTAAAATCCTGGTGTACCGGCAACGAACCGCACCACCTTCTTTTTTACTATTTGTCTTGTGTTTTGCTTTTCAACTGCGAATCGGCCACACCCCCCCACCGATGCGCTGAAGAAAAAAGCGGATTGAGGAGATTACTTTTAGCTCCCAGTCCCCACTGATCTGGAGGAGTATGATGCGATTTTTCCGGTTACTAGGCGTGACACTAGCGTTGGCGTTGGGCCTGTTGGCAGTTACGCAGCAATGCGCACTTAGCCAGGAGACCACAGGCGGCCTTCAAGGCACCGTTAAGGATCCCTCGGGCGCGGTTGTTTCGAAGGCAAAGATTGTCCTGAGCGGCTCAGCTCTGGCTGGCAACAAGGAAGTGGCGTCCGATGGCAGCGGTTACTACCGCTTCTCCAACCTACCTCCAGGTACGTACTCTATCCTCGTTACCGCAGAAGGTTTCAAGACCCTCAAGCGCGACGGTCTTGTAATCCAGGTCGGCCACCTTCCGACCGTCGATCTCGGCCTGCAGTTGGGCACTGCGGCGACCACGGTGGAGGTTACTGAAACCGTACC
>Ga0302270_10000479_pt1 | contig 42964 bp, 39 predicted proteins | sample III_Bog_E2_3_FD_198773 | JGI IMG/M metagenome (GOLD analysis project Ga0302270, IMG submission 198773) | Peat permafrost microbial communities from Stordalen Mire near Abisko, Sweden - III_Bog_E2_3 | ecosystem: Environmental > Terrestrial > Soil > Wetlands > Peat | place: Sweden: Abisko... | reverse complement strand
GTCTCGAATGGTACGATGAAGGGTTTGGTGGACTCGCCGTAAGGGCCAACTCCAGACGCCTTGAGTTTTGAACTCAAAACAAAACAGCCTCACTGAAAACGAAGGAGACACACGAAAATGGCAGTAAAGGTTGGTATCAACGGTTTTGGCCGCATCGGCCGCAACGTTTTTCGCGCCGCGCTCGGCAACCCGGAGATCGAGTTTGTGGCTGTCAACGATTTGACCAGCCCGGCGACCCTGGCTCACCTGCTCAAGTACGATTCGATTCTGGGCAACCTGAAGAACGAAGTCGTTGCTGGCGAAGACTTCATCTCGGTCGACGGCAAGAAGATCAAGGTCTTCTCCGAGCGCGACCCTGCAAAGCTGGATTGGGCTTCAGTAGGCGCGCAGGTCGTTGTGGAGTCGACCGGCTTCTTTACCGACGCAGAAAAGGCGAAGGCTCACCTGGGCAAGACCGTCAAGAAGGTCATCATCTCGGCTCCGGCCAAGAATGAGGATCTGACCATCGTTCTCGGCGTAAACCAGGACAAGTACGACGCCGCCAAGCACAACGTGATCTCGAACGCCAGCTGCACGACGAACTGCCTGGCGCCAGTGGTCAAGGTCATTCTGGAAACATGCGGCATCGTTTCCGGCATCATGACCACGATCCACAGCTATACCAACGACCAGGTCATCCTGGACACGCCGCACAAGGATCTGCGCCGCGCCCGCGCCGCTGCCCTGTCGATGATTCCAACCTCGACCGGCGCCGCCAAGGCTCTGAAGCTGGTCATCCCCGAGAGCTCGGGCAAGCTGGACGGCTTTGCCATCCGCGTCCCAACACCCAACGTCTCGATCGTCGACCTGACCTTCATCGCCGAGAAGCCCATCACCGCCGAAGCTCTCAACGCCGCCTTCAAGAAGGCTGCCGAGGGCGAGCTGAAGGGCATCCTGGGCTATGACGAGAACCTGCTGGTCAGCTCCGACTTCAAGGGCGACAAGCGCAGCTCGATCCTGGACGCTCCGCTGACCAAGGTGGTCGGCAACAGCGTGAAGGTTCTGAGCTGGTACGACAACGAGTGGGGCTATTCCAACCGCGTGGTCGATCTGATCGACTTCCTGGTGAAGAAGGGCCTATAAGGAAACTCACGAGGGACTAAGGAACTGAGGGGACTAGGGACTGAGGCATTGCAAAGCTGCCTCTAGTTTCTAGTCCCTTAGTCCCTAGCCACTTGGTCTCTGTTCTTCTGATCCCTGACCACTTTTCAAGGAAGGCGCATTCCCATGGCAAAACTCTCGATTCGCGACATCGATCTGACCAACAAGAAGCTGTTCATCCGCGTGGACTTCAACGTGCCGCTGACCGAAGACGGCTCGACGATTACCGACGACACGCGCATTGTGGCCACGCTGCCCACACTGAAGTACGTGCTCTCGAAGGGCGCAAAGGTGATTCTGGCCTCGCACCTGGGCCGTCCCAAGGGCAAGGTGAATCCCAAGTACTCGCTAAAGCCAGTTGCGGCGCGTTTGAGCGAACTGCTGGCCACCGAACTGGGCAAGACCGTGCCGGTTTCCTTCGCCACCGACTGCATTGGCGCAGAAGCCGAGGAACTGGCTGCCCATCTCGAAGCCGGCCACGTGCTGCTGCTTGAAAACCTCCGCTACCACGCCGAGGAAGAAGCTAACGACCCCGAGTTCTCAAAGAAGCTGGCTGCGCTGGCTGAGATTTATGTGAACGACGCTTTTGGCTCCGCGCATCGCGCGCACGCCTCCACGGAGGGCATCACCCACTTCATCAAGCCCGCCGTTGCAGGCCTCTTGATGGAGAAGGAGATCACTTACCTGGGCAAAGCCCTTGAGAACCCCGAAAAACCCTTCGTCGCCATTATTGGCGGCTCGAAGATTTCGGGCAAGATCGACGTGATTTCGAACCTGCTTGAGAAGGTCGATACCCTGGTAATTGTGGGCGGAATGGCCTACACCTTCCAGCGCGCGCTGGGCGTCTCCACCGGCAAATCACTGGTGGAGGAAGACAAGATCGAGATGGCCAAGGCTGCAATCGAAAAAGCCAAGGCAAAGGGCGTGAACCTGCTGCTGCCGGTTGACAACATCCTGGCTGACGCCTTCGACGCCAACGCCAACACCCAGGAGTGGGATTGCGCGAAGGACTTCCCGGCTGACTGGCAGGGTCTGGACATTGGCCCGAAATCGATTGCGGCGATTGAGGCCGTGATTGCAACGGCCAAGACCATCGTCTGGAACGGCCCGGCTGGCGTCTTCGAGTTCCCGCGCTTTGCGGTAGGCACCAACGCCATCGCCAAGGCGGTTGCCGCCAACAAGTCAGCGATCTCGATCATCGGCGGTGGCGACAGCGTGAGCGCGATCAACAAGACCGGCCTCGCCGATCAGATCACGCACATCTCCACCGGTGGCGGCGCGAGCCTCGAATTCCTCGAAGGCAAGAAGCTGCCGGGCGTGGAAGCGCTGACGGACAAATAAGGCAGCGGACGGTTACCAGTTCAAAGACATCCGATGGACCTATCGCCGGATGTCTTTGAACTCTATCTCGATCTTAGGTGTAACCTTTTGCAGCTTGTCGGGCTTGGTGGCACTTTGCATGTACAAGTTCCGTATTTTCTATGGTGTATCCATCAGCAGCATTCATGCGATCAAGCTCTGAATACTGGATAGTCATATCTTCATTGCAATGTGCACACTTGCCGCATTGCAGATCGTATTTTTGAATCTTGATTTTGCGACGCATCATGGGCTTTCCGCGTTCCAAATAGATAAGTTCTTTGTAAATCTTGCGGCGGTATGCGAAAAGCAGATCAGAGTTACCGCCTGCTAACAACTCAAGCCTCCCGCGAATTTCAACCAACAACAGATGGGCCTTCCCTAACTCGCCGGCATTGAGATTTCGGTTTGCCATGTTGGTATCCTTTCGTTACCGGGTCTCAATTTGTAGCGTCAAGAACTCGAAGATTTCCTAGTAGTGACAGTTCCAGCAGCGCGCGGTCGGCGGTGACCAGCGTGGCGCCGATGTGGCGTGCTGTGGCGACGAGGATGCGGTCCGCTGGATCGGCGTGCATCTCGAAGGGAAGACGCGTGCTGGCAACGGCGATCTCCGGGTCTAGTGGGACAAGACACGCCCCAGATTTGGCCAAAGCATCGCGCACCCAGACCATCACATCAACACCGAGTTGCAGCCGATCTTTGGAGACCAGCAACGCAATCTCCCACGGGGTGATGGCACTGATGGCAATCCGGTTTTGGCGGGCCGCTTCATTCAGTTCCTTCTTCGTAGATGCGCCCAGTCGCGGCCCCTCCTCCAGCGACCACACCAGGACGTGCGTGTCGAGGAGCAGAGTGGAAGATCGCACAGAGTCTGTCGCGGAATTCACTTCATCGCCTCCCATTCGACATCAATTGGAGAGATGATGTCGCCCATGTACAAAACACTGCCGCGCATAGAGCCAATGAAGTCCTCTTGGCCAGAGATCGGCACAACTTTGGCCACTGGTTTGCCATGCTTGGTGATGATGAGAGGCTCACGCTTTTCGGCCACTTGATCGAGCAGTTTCAGGCACTTGGCCTTGAACTCACCGGCGGGGATCGTGGTTGCCATGCAAATTCCTCCTATGGTCACTGACTATGGTTATATTTTAGACTCATTTCTGAGGTTCAGCGATATATATTCATGAGCCGCCCCGAAGATCCTGGCATCTTGCCACTGCTCCGAGGGATTACACTCAGGAAGACTCTCGCGATGGAGCAGGAGAGAAAAGCATGGCTTACTACACCCGTGTTCTGTCGAAAGACGACGAATTCCCTTCCTTTGAGGCGTTGGCGCAGGTGGTCAGCGCCGATCACCCGGACTTCAAGCTGACCATCGAAGAGGGCGATGAGGACGAGTGGCAGACGCTGCTGCTCTCGTCTGTTGACGAGGTTGAGGTGGCGGTGATCGAGCGGAATCCGGTCAGTGACGGCTCCATGGGCCAGGACGAGATTGCCGAGTTCATGGAAGACCTTGTCGGCTGCAAGCCGGAGAACGCCGTGGAGTGGCTCGAAGACTACCTGAGCGAGGTGAAGACCGTGTACGCCTTCCAGCACCTGCAGGGCTCGGAGACGGTGGACGGCGGCAATGCCCTGCACGCGGTGCGCTCGGCACTGTGGGAGCACGGTGAGGCCATTCTGCAGGCCGATGGAGAGGGTTTTACCAACGAGGCTGGCTACCACATTGTCTGGCAATTTTCCGACACCATTACCGGCCCATGGAATATGGCCGTGCTACAGGACGGCGTGTGGCACCAGTTTGCGATGGACCTGGGCGACCCGGACCATCGCGAGGCGTTTCTGGCAGGGGAAGTTCCGGAAGATGTTTCTTCGACGATTGCTTCGGAACCGCAGGAATAGCGTCCATCGGTTTACCGGCCGCACATCGATTGCAGCGCATCGAACCGCTGAAGCCGTTCCAGGTTTACATTCGACCTGGGACAGCCTCGAAATTAGCGACTGGCAGCGTGAAATACCTGCCGCCCTGCGTTGCGTTCCAAACGGAACTGCGAGACGCATCCCTGCAAGTCAGCCGCCAGTTGCGACAACGCTGCGCTGGCCTTTGCTGAGTTCTGCGTATCGACTGTAGAAAGATCGATGATACGAGCGATCTCGTTTAACGTTCGATTGACCTCATCGGTGGCCGCGGACTGCTCCTGGGAGGCAGCGGCAATCTGACTGATCATGTCTTTGACATTGTCAGAAGCTCTGATGATGCCGTTGATTGAAACTCCGGCTCGTCCTGCACTCTCGGCGCTCTCGTTCACATGCACAATCTCAATCTTGATCGAGTCTACGGCTGTCTTGGCCTCGTTCTGGATGTTGGTGATCATGCCGCTGATCTCTTGCGTTGCCTGCGCGGTGCGTTCCGCCAGCCGCCGCACCTCACCTGCGACCACGGCAAAGCCGCGGCCTTGTTCTCCGGCGCGGGCCGCTTCAATCGCCGCATTCAATGCCAACAGGTTGGTTTGTCCGGCAATTTCTCCAATGACCGAGATGACTTTACCTATCTCATCCGAACTGCGCGCCAGCCCCTCAATTTGCCCACTCGTAGTGCGGCTGGTATCAGTCAGATTCTGCATTGCGGACACTGTCTGTGAGACGACCTGGCCACCTTCATGCGCTTCCCGTCTTGCTTCGACAGCACTCTGAGCTGCTTGCGAAGCGTTCTGGCTTACCTCGCCGATGGTCGCCGCCATCTGGTGCATGGCGGTCACAATCTGGTGACTCTGCCCTTTCTGACGGTTGGCATTCTCAAGCAGTTGTTCGGAGGAAACGGAAAGCTCGACGGCAGCGCTTGCCACCTGTTCGGAGCTGCTACAGACGGATTGAATCATCCTCCGCAGATTGTCGTGCATACGATTGATATTCTCCACCGTTGCGCCGATCTCGTCGTGTGTGCCGTGCACGAGGGGTTCTCCCGTGAGGTCACCCTCGGAGACCTCGCCGATTCTGGTGGAGATTTTTTGAATTCCACCAAGAATTTGCCGGCCCAATACCAAACCGATGCAGATTCCGGACACAGCCGTGAGCAGTCCAGCAATAAGCGCCATCACCCACGTGGTCGTCTGAGCCGTGGCCAGCGTGGCATTGTCGTCGACCAAGCGGCCCTCGACACGACGCGTCACCTCGACCGCATCCGCTTGCACACTGGCAGCCAGCGCACTGCCGCCTTTCATGCGTTCAAGCGCCTTGTGCATGCCCTGATCGCTTCCATCCGCCATATCCTTCAGTGCATCTTCTTGGATTTTTAGCGATCCGTTGCGCATGTCGCTGTCGAGTTTGGCAAGCAACGCCTGGTCCTCAGCCGGCCCTAGTTGTTTCAGGATGTCGTATTGGCTGAAGAGATTTTTCCACCCCGTCTGACGCCCCGCCTCGTACTTGGTGGCCAACACCGGATCATTGTGATAAAGCAGGTAATTGCGGAAAGAGAACGAGGCATCGGAGATGTAGCGGCTCAAGCGCACAGCGGCCAGCGCCGAGGGAATACGGACCGTATTGATCTCTTTTCCTACAGCGCGCATGTGCTGCACCTGGACCATGATGCAGAAAGAACTGGCAACTGTCAGCAAACAGTTCACAGCAAAACCAGCGAGGAGTTTCTGCTTCAGCGAGAATGACATAATGTTCTCAATATCGAGCGGAGATAGGAAATACTTGAGATATTTCAGCGACATATCTCCCTCACATGAAAATAGCTGTCCCATTGTGGTCGCCGTCACTCCCTGCGGGACCTGGCTCCACTAAAATCAGGGGGAGGAGATTTTGCACCCATGCCGCGTAAAGCACTGATTGCTGCCAATTGGAAGATGTACAAGACGCCCGCCGAAGCCAAGGCGTTTGTCGATGCCTTTCTGCCGCTCGTTGCCGGGCACACCCGCGATGAGATTGCCCTTTTCCCGTCGCCGGTGCTGTTGCCGACCGTGATTGACGCCGCCAAGGGTTCGAACGTGGCCGTGGGCGCGCAGAATATCCACTTTGCCCCCGAGGGCGCCTATACGGGCGAGACCTCGATTGGCCAGTTGAAGGCCGTGGGCGGCACCTGCACGCTGATCGGCCACTCCGAGCGCCGCCAGTACTTTGCCGAGACCGACGAGATCGTGAACAAGAAGCTCGTCGCCGCTCTGGCAGCCGGGCTGGTTCCGATTGTATGCGTGGGCGAAGTTCTTGCGGAGCGCGAAGCGGGCAAGACGGCCGACGTGCTGAAGACGCAGATCACAGGCGCTCTGGTCGGCATCACGGCTGAAATCGCCGCGCCTATCGTGATTGCCTATGAGCCGGTTTGGGCCATTGGAACGGGCAAGACTGCAACCCCGGAGATGGCTGTTGACGCGCACAAGATCATCCGCGCCGAAGTGGCCAAGCTGCTGGGCGCCGATGTGGCTGCTGCTGTCCGCATCCTTTACGGCGGCTCGGTAAAGCCGGAGAACGCTACGGCGCTCATCGGCGAGGAAGAGATCGACGGAGCCTTGGTGGGCGGCGCAAGTCTGAAGCCGGACTCGTTCGCGAAGATTGTGAAGTACTAGCGTTGCGAGTCAGCAAGTCAGCGAGTTAGCAAGTCGGTGGGTTCGTTCCACTGTACGACTGATTCCTGATTGAGAGAAGAAAGAAAGAAACGCCCGGAGAGCGCATCTCCGGGCGTTTTCCTTTTTGGTTTTCTATTCCCTGTCCCTACTCCCTGCATTTAGATGTGGGCGTTGGCGATCCAGTTCTGGAGGATGGCCGGGAAGCAGCCGCAGAAGACCACGGCGGTGGCAATGGCGACTAGAACAATCATCGTGACCGGGTGCGCCTCAATCGGTGTTGCGTTGGCGGCGGGCATTACGTAGGCGCGCTTGAGGACTTGCAGGTAGTAGTAGAGCGAGACGGCGCTCATGGCAAGAGCCAGAGCGACCAGCGCGAAGGGCACAAGGCCTGCACCCACGGCCAGGACTGCGGCAAAGAGGTTGAACTTGGCCCAGAAGCCGACCAGCGGCGGGATTCCGGCGAGCGATAGCAAGAGGATGAGCAGGACCGCGGCCAGCAGTGGATTGCGCTTGTGCAGGCCGAGGAAGGCGTCGAGCTTGTCGGAGCCGGTGGCGCGCTCGACGACTTGAATGACGCCAAATGCGCCAATGGTGGTGAGACCGTAGGTGAGGACGTAGTAGAGGACGGCGTTGGCGCTGCGCTGTGAAGTGCCCAGGTAAGCGATGCCCAGCAGGATGTATCCAGCGTGCGCGATGGCGGAGTAAGCCAACAGGCGGCGTACGCTGACTTGAGCGAGCGCGGCGAGGTTGCCGACCAGCATGGAAGCCGCGGCAAGCAGGCACAGGATCTGTGTCCACGGCATCTGAAGTCCGAGATACCGGGGAAGAGGGGTTGTGTGGGTAGATATGAACACAACCCGGTTCATGCCGTCGAAGATATGCACCATGGCAGTGCCGATGGAAACCAGAAGCGCGAAGCTGGCTACTTTGGAAGCAGAAGCGATGAAAGCCGCAGCCGGAGTGGGCGCGCCCTCGTAGGCATCTGGAGCCCAGAGATGGAACGGAACGGCTGCGACTTTGAAGCCAAGGCCGACCGCGATCAGTACGAGTGCGACGTAAAGCATTGGCGCACCGTCGGAGGCAGTGGCGAAGAAGGCCGCCCGCATTACATTGTGGAGATTGGTGGAACCAGTGATGCCGTACAGATAGCTGAAGCCAAACAGCAGAAACGCGGCCGACATGCCTCCGAAGAGGTAGTACTTCATGGCGGCTTCGGCACTTTTCTCTGAATGCTTGTTGAATGCGGTGAGGATGTAGAGGCCGAGCGAGAGAAGCTCGAGGCCAACGAAGATGACCAGCAGATCCTGCGCGGCGGCGACGATCAGGCCACCGGTGGCTGCCATCAGCACCACGGCAACGTACTCGCCGGTGTGGCGGGTGAAGGTGGAGCCGATGAAGAGCAGCAGGGTGAGGATGGTGAGGACGAGGATTCCGGCCTGGGCACCGCCGGCGATGCCGCCCGTTGCCAGCAGCAGTTCGTCGCCAAAGCGGAAACCTGCCGAACCCGTGCATGGAAGCAGGGCAAGCGCTACGGCGCAGCCTGCAACGCCGAGCACAGCGGCGATGGTCACACGCGTCTGCAGCACAGCCTTGCGCAGAAAGGCGAGATCGACGATGAGAACCAGGATCGCGGCGATTTCGAGAGCCGTCTCAGGCAGCGTGACGCGGAAGAGGTCAGCGTAGTTCATTGGATTCCTCCGGCAAGCAGGGCCTTCACGGCGGGTTCAATGGTGTCGAGCAGGATGCGCGGGTAGAGGCCGACGGCGAGGCTCGCAAAGGTAAGGATGGCCACGCCTGTGTACTCAGGCCAGGTGATCGCGCCCAGGTTGTGCCAGCCTTCCTTGGGATGGTCCTCGGCGGTGGGCTGCTTGTCGGCAAAGAAGGCCAACTGCAGCGCACGCCATGTGTACGCCACGCCAAGCACGATACCGATCGCGGTGGCGATAGTCCAGATGGGGTTCAGGCTCCAGGAGCCAACGACTACCTGCAGCTCGGCGACGAAGCCGGAGAAGCCGGGCATCCCCATCGAGGCCATACCGGCGATAACGAAGGCCCATGCGGCAAAGGGCAACCGACGCGAGAGGTGCATGGTTTCGAGTTCGGCAAGCTGGCGCGTGTGAGTGCGGTCGTAGACGATGCGGCCAACGATGGCGAACAGTAATCCGGCGATGATGCCGTGGGAGAACATCTGCAGCACAGCGCCGGTAACGCCGATCTGGTTGAGCGTGACCAGACCGAGCAGCACAAAGCCCATGTGGCTGACGCTTGAATAGCCGATGACGAACTTGAAGTCGGTTTGAACCAGAGCAACGAGCGCGCCGTAGAGGATGCCGATGACGGCCAGCAGCGCGAAGACATCGCGCCAGGAGCCAAGGCCGACGAGTGTGAAGCCCCATGGATCGAGCCCATGCGGGTAGAGGCCGATGGCGACGCGGAGGCAGCCGTAGGCGCCGAGCTTCATGACCACACCAGCCAGCAGCATGGAAGCACCGGTGGGAGCGGCTACGTGGCCGGTGGGCGCCCAGGTGTGGAAGGGCCACATGCCAGCCAGAATGCCGAAGCCGATGAAGACCAGTGGGAAGAGCCACATCTGAGAGCTGACGGGCAGATGTGCGTGCGCCAGATCCACCAGCGTGGTGGAGTGCGAGCCGGAGGCGGCGTAGCTGGCCAACAGGCCGATGAGGACCATCGCCGAACCGACGAAGGAGTAGAGCGCCAGCTTCATGGCTCCGTACTCGCGGCGCGTGGAGCCCCAGATGGCGATGAGGAAGTACTTGGGAATGATGGCGATCTCATAGAAGACGAAGAGCAGGAAGAGATCGAAGCTGAGGAAGACGCCGTAGACGCCGCCGATCAGAGCCAGGTAAAAGGCGAAGAAGCCGGCGGTACGGTGCTCGATGTTCCAACTGAAAAGCACCCCGCAGACCGAGGCCAGACCGGTAAGCAACACCAGCACGCGGCTGATGCCGTCGGCTGCCAGCAGGTAGCGGATGCCCATGGCGGGAACCCAGGCGCAGTCAACGATGACCACGCGGCCTTGACCCATGCCGGCGATGAAGCCTGCCACAGCGAGCGCGAGGCCGGCAGCAGCAAAGGCCAACGCTAGCCAGCGCGCCAGTTGTGCGCGGCTATTGGGCACAAGCGCCTGGATGAGTACGCCGGCAAACGAGAGATAAATCGTCCAAGCCAACATCTAGAATCTCCAGTGCGTCAGCAGGTTGACGACCGTGGGGTTGACGCTGTCCACGATGAGCTGAGGCACAAGGCCGAGAAGAAACATGAGAGCAATGACCGGAGCCAGCGCCAACTGCTCGCTCGCGTGCAGATCGTTGAACGTTGCGTAGCGCTCTGGCAGCGGCCCTGCGAAGACCTTCTGAATCACGGTGAGGATCACGGCCGCGGTGACCAGCAGACCTAGGATTGAAACCGTGGCCGCTTGCCACGCCAGCGGGAAGACTCCGCGGAAGATGAGGAACTCGCCGACGAAGCCATTCAAGCCCGGCAGGCCGAGCGAGCTGAAGAGGGCGATGCCCATGAGGCCAGCGAGTATCGGAGCGGGCTTGCGCAGGCCGCCGAAGTCGTCGATACCGCGCAGACCACCGGTGCGGAACTGCAGGATGGAGATGAACCAGAAGAGCGCTGCTGCGGTAATGCCGTGGTTGAACATCTGCAGGATGACGCCGTTGAGCGCGGCGGCCTGCGAGGCCTGCTGCGCTGCGCTGGTGACTGGAACCGCCAGCGCGAAGATGGCCACCAGGCAGTAGCCAAGATGGTTGACCGAGGAGTAAGCAAAGACGCGCTTCAGATCCTGCTGCGCCACAGCAGCCCATGCGCCCATCACGACGGTGATGACGGCAAGGACGAGAAGCGGGGTGCGAATCTGTGCGATCTGCGGCCCGAAGATGGGCAGGGCGATGCGAAGCAGACCGTAGACGCCCATCTTCGACATGGCGCCGGTGAGCAGCATGGTGACCGGCGTCGGGGCTTCCGCATACGCGTCCGGCAGCCAGGTGTGGAATGGAACCAGCGGCACCTTGACGGCGAAGCCAACTAGTACGCCGATGGCCAGCCACAACGAAACTGGGCCGAGATGCGCGGTGATCATCGGCTCTAGTTCGCCGGTGGAGGCGAGCAGACTGAGATGGCCGAAGTCCATGGAGCCTGTGGAGAGGAAGACCGCCAGGAAGCTGATGAGCAGAAAGGCCGAGCCCGCCATGGTGTAGACGAAGAACTGCGTCGCCGCCGGGCCGCGCTTCGGTCCGCCCCAGAGCTTGATAAGGAAGAAAGCGGGGATGAGAGCGATCTCCCAGAACAAGAACCAGTGGAAGAAGTTGAGCGCGGTAAAGGAGCCGAAGAGGCCCGCTTCGAGCACCAGGATGAGCGCGAAGTAGAGGTTCGGCGAGTGGTGCACGCGGATGGAGGCGTCGGCAGCCATCAGGGTGACGATGGCGGTGAGCACCAGCATCAGCGCGCCAAGGCCATCGACGCCGAGGTGATACTCGATGCCGAGCGAAGGCGCCCAGGCCAGCCGTTCCACCAGGCCCATGGAGCCGTTGGCGGGGATCTGAAACCAGACCGAGAGCGCCAGGCCGAGGCTGGCGAGCGAGGTGAGCAACGCCACTCCGCGCGCGTGTTTGCCGCTGAAGATGGCGATGGCCGCGCCCACCAGGGGCAGCAGAGTCAACAGGGTAAGAATCGGAAGTCCGCTCATGGCCGGCTGCTCCAGACGAGAATTGCGGCGAGCGCGACAACGGCCAGCGCCAGGATACGGAGGTAGCCCTGCACGCGTCCGGACTGCACGCGCGCAAGCAGGCCGCCGCTGGTGGCCAGTTCCTCGCAGGTTTTGTCGAAGCCTCCGTTGACGAACTGCGCGTCAAGGAAGCGATTGAAACGGGCCACCAGAGTGGTGAGGCCAGTGACGAGATTCACGGCACCGCCCAGGATGCGACGGTCAATGAAGTCTGCCACGCGCCCCCACCAGCCGTAGAAGGCGACGATGGTGGCGGCGTAGAGCTCGTCGATGTAGAAGCGGTCGCGCAGGATGGCCCAGAGCCAAGGGACGGCCTTCTCAAGCGTGTCAGGCTCAGTGGACTTGGGCGACTTGCCTCCGTAGACGCGCAGGCCCAGGCCGAGGCCAAGCAGCACGATCACTGAGGAGGTGAGCATCAGCAACAGCAGGCCGGGCTCGAAGAGCGCGTGTAGATCAAATGGCGCTGCATGGCCCTCAAGGAAGCCATGGAACCAGGGCCAGGCCGGAGTGCCCAGGACGCCAAGCACGACGGCGAAGAAGGCCAGTATCAACAGGGGCAACACCATCACCGCCGGGCTCTCATGCGCCGCCTTGTGGCCGCGCCAGACACCGAGGAAGACGTAGCTGACCTGGCGGGTCATGTAGAAGGCCGTCAGCAAAGCGCCGAAGCCCAGCATGTAGAAAGGCGCGTGGGAGATGGACCAGCCGTGCGCCGCTTCAAGGATGCCGTCCTTCGACCAGAAGCCCGAGAAGAAGAGCGGGAATCCGCAGAGGGCCAACATACCGGTGGCGTAGGTGATGAAGGTGAGGGGCATGTCGGCTTTGAGGCCGCCCATCTTGCGGATGTCCTGCTCCTCGTGGCAGCCGTGGATGACCGAGCCCGCGCCCATGAAGAGCAAAGCCTTGAAGAAGGCGTGAGTGATCAGGTGGAACATACCCACGGCCACTCCGCCCATGCCGAGGCCGGCCATCATGTAGCCGAGCTGGGAGACGGTGGAGTAGGCGAGGATGCGCTTGATGTCGTTCTGCGCGACGGCGATGAGCGCGGCGAAGACGGCTGTGAATGCGCCGACCCAGGTGATGACGATGAGCGCGGTGCTGGTACCGCCGGTCAATGAGCCTGCGGCCATCAGCGGATAGACGCGCGCGATGAGGTAGACGCCGGCAGCGACCATGGTGGCTGCGTGAATGAGCGCGGAGACCGGCGTGGGGCCTTCCATGGCGTCCGGCAGCCAGACATGCAATGGAAACTGACCGCTCTTACCGGCTGCTCCGGCGAAGATCAGCAGGCCAATGGCCGTGGCAGCGGTGAGACCGAGCGCGGCGGGCTGCGCAAGAAGCGCGGCAAGAGCACCGTGCTCAATGGAGCCCGCACCATTGTTGTAGAAGAGCAAGGTGCCGGTCTGCGCGAAGAGCCAAACGATGCCGAGGAGGAAGAAGACGTCGCCCACGCGAGTGGTGAGGAAGGCTTTTTTGGCGGCTGCGGCGGCTGCGGGCTTCTGGTACCAGAAGCCGATCAACAGATACGAGGTGAGACCGACCAGTTCCCAGCACATGAACAGGAGCAGGAGCGAGTTGGCGATGACCACGCCCAGCATGGCTCCGGCGAACAACGAGAGGAAGCAGAAGAAGCGGGTGTAGTTCTCGTCGTGGGCCATGTAGCCAACGGAATAGATGAAGATGAGCAGGCCGACGAAGGTGACCATTACCAGCATCACTGCGGCCAGCGGATCGAGCACCCAGCCGAGTTCAACCGATGTGGTGCCGAAGTGGAGCCATGCGAAGTTGACCGTCTCGCGGACCAGCGTGCCGGAGAGCCATCCGGCCACCACGTGGCTGAAGGCGAGAATGGAGACGATCAGAGAAAACGCAAGCGAACCGATGGCCAACGTGGCCGAGGTCTTGCGTTTGGGCTGCTTGAGCAGCGCGATGACGCCAGCGGCGAACATGGGCGCAACGGGGACAAGCCACAGAATGCGCGTCGCATAGCTGGCGCAGCAGGACAGGGATTGCGGATAAGGAGCGGCGGCGAGCTGTTCGATCATGCGTTCACCCCTTCATCCTGTTCATGTGGTCAAGGTCGGTGGAGTGCAGGTGGCGATGGATGGCGATGACCAGGCCCAGTCCGACGGCGGCCTCAGCCGCGGCCACGGCAATGGAGAAGATGGCGAACATCATGCCGGTAAGAGCCTCGGGATGCGGCGAGTAGCGCCAGAAGGCGATGAAATTGAGGTTGGCGGCATTGAGCATCAGTTCGATCCCGATCAAAACGAGGATGGCGTTGCGGCGGGTGAGCGCGCCAGCCAAACCGATGGCAAACAACAGGGCTGCGACAAGGAGGTGTGCCGTAAGCGGAGTCATCCGTTCGTCTCCTCCTTTTCATGCAAGGCAACAATGACCGCACCGATGGTCGCAATCGTCAGCAGCAATGCCAGAATCTCCAACGGCAACACATAGCGGCCGACCAGCGCGATGCCGATCTGCTGCGCGGTGGCTGAGGGCACCGCCTGCTCGTTGGGAAAGCTGTGCGCGCTTTGAAGCACTGCCCAGCCAAGCACGGCAAAGACGGCGGCGGCGGCTATCAGGCCCACGACCGAGTAACGGCTGTAGACCGAGCCCTTGGGCGTCTCCGAGCCGCGCGTGAGCAGGATGGCGAAGACCACCAGAATGGCAACCGCGCCGACGTACACCAGGATCTCGGCAAAGCCCGCGAACTGCGCGTCAAGGCCAAGGAACAGAAGCGCCAGGCCTAAAAAGGCCGCCGTAAGGGCCAGCGCGCAGTGCACCGTGTTCTTGAGCACCACGGCCGTGAGCGCTCCGCCTAGTGTGATGGCGGCAATGATCCAGAAGACAAAACTCATCGTGCGCCCTCCTTGCCACTGCGCCTGATCACAACCAACAGATAACTACTCAGCATAGCGGTAACTCCTGGGCGCGAAGCGTTCGCGGCGCATACTGACGCGAGCCATCAGAACGTAAGCGGCAGCCACCAGCGCCGAGCAGACGGCCCAGCGCAGCCAGCCATCACCCATGAAGCGCCAGAGCGCGGTAACCATCAGATTGAAGAGCGTGAAGGGCAGCACAAACTTCCAGGCGAAGTTCATCAGCTGATCCTGACGAAGCCGGGGCAGCGTGCCGCGCATCCAGATGAAGACGAAGATCGAGAGCATCAGCTTGGAGAAGAACCAGATCCAGCTCGGCACCCAGGTAAGGAACGAGAACGGCGCCGACCATCCGCCGAGAAACAACGTGGCGCCAAGGCCCGAGATGGAGAACATGGCCAGATACTCACCCAGAAAGAAGAGCGCGAATTTAAAGCCCGAGTACTCGGTGTGGTAGCCGGCGACAAGTTCCGACTCGCCTTCGGGCAGATCGAAGGGCGAGCGGTTGGTCTCTGCTGTGGCGGCGATGGCGTACATCACAAAGCCGGCCAATCCCCAGGGCGTGAAGATGTACCAGTGGGGAAGCCCGTAGCTGTAATGGTTCTGCGCCTCGACGATCTTCGGCAACGAGAGCGAGCCGGTAATCATGACCACGGCCAGACCGGAGAGCAGCAGAATCACTTCGTAGGAGATCATCTGGGCAACTGCGCGCATTGCGCCGAGCAGCGAATACTTGTTGCGGCTCGACCAACCGGCCATGAAGACAGCCAGCTCAGTGGAAGCGCCCATGGCGAAGTAAAACAGGAGGCCGCAATCCATATCAACCAGGACCATGTTGCGGCCCATGGGCAGCACGGCAAAGCCCATGAAGACGGCCACCACCAACACCACCGGCGCCAGAAAATGCACAAAGCCGTTGGCTGTGGTGGGCACAATGTCCTCTTTGGTGAGCGACTTGATGCCATCGGCGATGGGCTGCAGCAGGCCGTAAGGGCCAACGCGGTTCGGTCCGAGGCGGTTCTGGATGCGGCCCAGGCCCTTGCGCTCAAAGATGACAGTCAGCGCAAAAAGGGCGGGAAAGAAGCAGACGATGACCACCACGCTCAGCAGCACGCTGACGTAGGGACGAAGCATCATGGGCAGAAAGGCCAGGAGCCAGTCGCGAAGGAGGATGAAGATCTGATCGGAATTGCGGGCTAACGTTGCGAACATGGACTAGGCTCCCTGCCCGGCTTGCTGCTCGGGCGGCTTTGGAGCGGCGGCAGCTTTGGCGGCAGCGGATTCCGCAGCTGCCTTGGTCTTGGCTGCAAGCATCACCTTGGTTTCGGCGCGGTGCTGGTCAATGGCCGAAGCCTCGGTGGGATGAATGCTGTGGTAGTAGCTGTCAGACTTGGCCAGCTCCTGAACATCGATCATCAGATTGCCAAAGCGGTCGTCGGTGGCCAGTTCAAACTGCGTATCCATCTTGATCGAGTCGAAGGGGCAGACCTCGACGCAGATCTGGCAGCTCATGCACACCGAGATGTCGATGTCGAAGCGCACCGGATAGTACTGCGCCTTGCCAAAGGCGTCAGGCTTCTTGTCTTTGGACTTTTCAATGAAGATGCACTTGGGCGGGCACTCTTTCTCGCAGATCTGGCAGCTTGTACAGCGCAGACCGGCCTCCCACTCGGGACGCTCGCCATCCTTCATACCCTCGTCATAGACCAGGAAGGGGAAGACGCGCGCGTTCTCAGCCACAGGCTCCCGCTCTTCCGGGTACTGCACCGTGGTGAGCCGCTCTTTGGAGACATAGCTACCAAAGAAGTTCCGGGCCGTCTCCGCCATCCCTTTCAGGATTCCTTCGCCTAACAAATGCAACCTCCGAAAAACAACTGCTAGCGGCTAGAAGCAGCTATCTATCCACTTCTCCGAGCACAATATCGACCGAGCCGAAGATCAAGACCACGTCGGCAACGTTCTGGCCGAGGCACATGTCTTCGAGAATGGTCAGGTTGATGAGGCTGGGCGGACGCACCCGGTAACGGTACGGGTTTGGGCTGCCGTCGCTGATCAGGTAGAAACCAAGCTCGCCCTTGGGCGCCTCAATGCGGCCGTAGACCTCGCCCGGCTTGGGACGAATGCCGCGGCTCTTGACCTTGGGGTCAGCAACGGGACCTGCGGGAATATCGTGCAGCGCCTGCTCAAGGATGCGGATCGACTCGCGCATCTCAAGCACGCGGATCATGTAGCGGTCGTAGATGTCGCCGTGGTCGCCGAGCGGCACGCGGAACTTGAATCGCCCGTAGATGCCGTAGCTATCCACTTTACGCAAGTCGTAATTGACGCCCGAGCAGCGCAGCATGGGACCGGAAAGACCGGCGTTCACCGCCAGCTCCGGCTTGATGATGCCCACGCCCTGGCAGCGAGCCAGCAGAATCTCGTTCGAGCTGAGCAGCGCCTCGAACTCATCGATAAAATTGGGCAGCCCGGCCACGATGGAGCGGGCCATGTTGAGCTGAACCTCCGAGATGTCTACGCGGCAGCCGCCGAAGCGCATGTAGTTGCACATCATGCGCGAGCCAGTCAGCGACTCGAAAAGATCCATGATCTTTTCGCGTTCCTTGAAGGCGTACATGAGCGGCGTGCCGCTGGCGCCCATCTCCTGAATGAGGAACCCGATGGCCGAGGCATGGTTCTGGATGCGGGTGAGTTCGGCGAGGATGACGCGGATGTACTCAGCACGCTCCGGCACCTGAATGCCAACCAGCTTTTCAACGGCCAGGGCGTAGGCCCAGTTGTTGGTCAGCGAGCAGAAGTAATCGAGCCGGTCTGTGTAGGGCATCGAGGCCAGATAGCTGACCCCTTCGCCGATCTTCTCGTGGTTGCGATGCAGATAGCCAAAGACAGGCTTCAGCCTGACCACCCGCTCGCCGTCCAGAGCCACATCCATACGAAAGACGCCGTGCGTGGAGGGATGATGCGGCCCCATGGCCACTTCGAGCAGCTCACCCTCGCCGTCGGATTCAATGATGGGCGGACGATTCCAGCCCGGAGCGTGTCTGTCGTTCACAAGAGTCGTCATTGTGCAGCCACCGTGCCTTCCTGCGCGGCGGCTTTGTGGGCCTGGGCGCGCTTCAGCACCTGGTCGTGCGGAGTGGGTTCGTACTCAAAGTCGTCGGGCTCCACGTAGTCGCGGCGCATGGGGTGGTCTTCGAACTCGTCCCACATTAACAAGCGGCGCAGATCGGGGTGGCCGGCAAAGACGATGCCGAAGAGATCGAAGACCTCGCGCTCCTGAAACTCGGCCGAGCGCCAGACAGGCGTAAGCGAGGGCATCTGCACCTGATCCGTACGGTTGGCTGTCCTCATGCGGAGCACCAGCGGCCCCTGCCGGAGAGCGATCGAGTAGAGGTGGTAAACGCACTCGATAAAGCCGGGAACGAAGCGCTTCCGCGCCTCCTCAACCTCTTCTTCGACTACCTTCTCAACTCCATCGACCACCTTGGTCACGGTGCGCTGTACCTTGACCTTTTCGGTCAACTCTTTGTCGAGCCAGTCAACGCCGGTCACATTCGAAAGGAAGTCGAACTGAAGGCCGTCGGCATCGCGCAGAAACTCAGCCACCTTCACCGCGTGCTCATGGTCCAGCACCAGCGAGTGCTGCGCCGAGACACTGGGATTGAGGACAATCTTCAGCGTCGCGCCGGGTACGGCCGCTTCGATGGCCGTCTTGATTTCTTCGATAGTGTTCATCAGAGAATTACCACCGGGAGGGGCCACACACCCTTGTTCGAGGTCGGTTCCAGATCGTGCGCGCCCTGCTCGGGAACGGGAAACTCGCCCTGCGCATCGGCATCGAGATAGCGGGGGCGGCCTTCGCCGGTCAGGGGTTGCGCGTCAATCTTCTTCTGGAGCGTGATAAAGGCCTGCAGCAGAGCCTCGGGTCGCGGCGGGCAGCCGGGAATATGCACGTCCACCGGGATGTAGCGGTCAATGCCCTTGAGCACGTTGTAGCCCTGCTTGAAAGGGCCACCGGAGATGGCGCAGGCGCCCATGGCGATCACATAACGCGGCTCGGCCATCTGGTTATAAAGGCGCACCACCTGCGGAGCCATCTTCTTGGTCACCGTGCCGGAGATGATCATCAGGTCAGCCTGGCGCGGCGAGGGCCGGAAGACCTCTGCGCCGAAGCGGGCCAGATCGTAGCGGGCCATGGTGGTGGCAATCATCTCAATGGCGCAGCAGGCCAGCCCGAACTGCATGGGCCAGATAGAGTTGCGGCGTCCCCAGTTGTACAAGTCCTGGATGGTGGTTACGAAGACGCCCTGCTTGCCCAGTTCGATCTTCAGATTTTCTTCAACAGCCATTTGGTTGCGTTGCTCCGGTTCATCGTTAGCTGCTAGCAGCTAGTTACTTACACCCACGTGAGAATGCCCTTGGCCCAGGCCCAGGCCAACCCTTCGACCAGCATGAGCACAAAAACCAGCATGGCGGCACAGGCCGCGGCTCCCAACCCGGTAAACGCCACCGCAAACGGGAGCAGAAAAACAGCTTCCACGTCAAAGATAAGAAAGATGATGGCGTAAAGATAGTAGGCCGAGTGGAACTGCACCCACGCGTCGCCCTTGGAGACCAAGCCGCACTCGTAAATCGCGTTCTTGACAAGGTTCGGCTTGGCCGGCGCAAACGCCTGCGCCCACAGCCATGCCAGCGCCAGCGGAGCAAGGCCAAAACCGAGCCCCCCTGCGAATAAAACCGCGAGAGAAAAATAGGGATTGGAAGCCATTCTGAACGAAAAAACCCCTTCTACATCAACGTACCAGTTCTGGAAGATTCTGGCTAAGGACTGGATGGGTCCGAATGCCGTTCAGTTCTATTTTGTACCTGATCATCCCACTCTGTGAACCATTCAGGGACAAATCCCCCTTCAGCAGACGCGGTGGAAGCCAAGGCCCATCAATTGGGCGGCCTTGCTCAGTGTATCGGCCAAGTGGCCCACGCCAACAGCGCAATGGTGAGCCGGTCCCTGGGCGTTCCAGGCGTTCACAAAACCGCGCGCTCCCAGCGGGAAACGATAGCGGCTGTTGGTGTTGCCGATTTCGAGGATGGGGCCAGAGACCGATTCGCCTTCGGCCACGACCAGTTTGAAGCGGTGGTCAGCGTCTTCGACAACCGAAAGCAGCGTAACCGGGCCATACTTGACGCTCATCTCCACCGAAAGCCCGCGGCCAACCTTCCCGTGGTAGACCTTCAGCGGCCTTACTTTGGTTTTGCCTTCAGCGATGGCAAGGTGGCCGGGGCCATCGTGACCCATCAGCACGAGGTCGTCGTTGAAGTCGATAGCGACGTACTCGGTAAACGAGCCACCGGCGTCGAGTGTGTCCATCATCTTCATGGCCAGTACGTTCTTCACCTCGTACTCGCCAGCCACCGGGATGTGGCGGGCCGTCAACAGCGATGTGCCCAGGATGATCGAGCTCATCGTGTCCTCGTTGGCGGCCACCCCAGTGCCCTTGTAGTAGTAGGCCAGGGCGTTGAGGTCATAACGGGTGACGAACGTATCGAGCGCGACCGAGGTGCGGGCGGCGCGGCGCAGTTCGTCAAGCGGACAGTCGGGCTGGACATCAAAAGTTGAGGCAAACTCCGCCACGCGACTGTCGATTTGATCAGAGCTGATCTCACCGGCCAGCCCGCTCAGCTCGTCCACTTCGAGGATCTCGGCGTGGGTGCCGAAGGCGATCGAAACCTGGGTTACGTCGGTCACAATGTCGAGCATGCCGCTATAGTAGTGGCCCATCAAACCGAGCCGCGTGGAGGCCAAAGCCGAGCGAACGCGCGCCGCCGCCAGCCACTGCTCGATCTCAGCCCATGTAACCTCTTCGTCGAGCACGCCGGTGACCTGGTGGAAAGGAATGCTGGCGCGCACAAACAGGTTGGCGATCTCCGGCACCGGGCAGGCCGAGCAGTAGGCCAGCCAATGGCCAGTCATGGCGGTACGGTCTTCAAGCTGGTTGAAGCGGGCGTAGTCGATAGCCGCCTCGGGCTGCAAGTTGAGCACGACGACTGGAACCCCGGCGCGCTGGACGATGGGGAGCACGGTGTTCGAAAGGGCGTAGGTAGTCACGTAGAGGAAAAGCACGTCGATGTCTTCGCGACGGCACTGGTGGCCGGCCTCGAACGAGCGCTGAGGTGAATCGATCAGGCCCAGGTTTACCACTTCCACACCAGGCCGGCTCAGGCGGCTGGCTACCTGGGCCACGTAGCCCTTCAGACGGTCTTCAAGACCAGCAAACTGACTCCAGTAAACATCGAGGCCAATGCCGCACAGGCCCACACGCAGCGAACGATCGTTGCTCATCGATTCCCTTCCCTCACGTTCAAAGTTCTTGCTCTACCAGCTGACCACAGTAACGGCAAACGGTTCCAGATGGATCTTGCCCGCGGCCGGTTTGACGATGCGCGCCGGGCCGTTGCCAGTGGCGGCGTCCACGGTGCGCGCGGCGGCTGTATCAACGCCCGCCAGTTCCACGTCCACCGGCCGTCCGCGCTTGTTGGCGACGAGCAGCCGGCGGCCGCGCGGGGTCAGATAGGCTTGCGCCGCCACATCGGGCGAGTTGCTGGATGTCTCCACCAATTGATCGCCGGGATGGAAGCTGTCTTTGATCAACTTCAGCGTCCAGTAACGGGCGTTGGGCTGGTTGGTGCGCCAGTCCATCATACTCACACTGGGAAACTGTGTTGGGTAGCCAACCAGTTGCGACATACCGACCAGATCAATCTGCTGGCGCGAGAACTCCATGAAGAGATAGGCGTAGAGCGAGCCACAGAGGTTCCAATACGCATCGGGCGGAGCAACGTCGTCGCCCGGCTTGTTGTCGGTCGGCAGAATGACGCCCAACTCGTCGAGATCGGTCTTCGTATCAGGAGCGAGGCGCTTGCGAGCCACCTCAATGGCGCGCACCGTGGAGATGAAACCGTCGGCCTGATCGAAGAAGGTGTACTGCCAGTGGTCGATGGTCTGGGCCTTTGTGGGTGAGGCGTAGAAGTGGTAGGAGATGTAGTCGATGGGCGTGCCGGGCTTGTGGTTTTTCGCATCGAGGAAGTAGTCAAAGAACTGCGGCACCTTCTCGGGCCGGGCCAGCGCCATGCCCATGAACTTTGTCTCGGGCGAAACCGCGTGGATGGCGGCAACAATGGCGTCGTAGCGCGCGGTGTACTGCTCGGGCGTCATCTGGTGCTCGTATTCCACCTCGTTGAGCACCTCCCAGACGGGAAACTTGTAGTGGTAGCCGGACTCGTGGCGCTTGCCGTTCTCGTCGGTGAATCCGCCGTTAACGTACCAGCCGACTAGCCGGGCGTAATAGTCGCCCAGCTGCTTGCCGCTGGGGTCTACGAGTTCCTTGCCCTTGGTGTAGTCCCATACTGGCTTAATGGGGTCATCGGGATAGGTCACGGGCTTATCGGTCTTGAAGAGCCATGCCGGAATGGTGGAAAAATTCATCACCGTGGGGTGGCCCTCGGTGGCCGAGAGAAAGTCCTTCGTCATGGGATCGATGTGGTCGAAGTTCCACGAGGTCTTCTCTGCCGTGGGCGGCTCAAGCTCGGCAACGGCCAGCCGGGGATAGGGCAGCCACGGCACATAGCGCACATAGTCCGCGCCCAGATCGCTCACGGCCTTGTAGGCAGCGGTATTCATCGCCTGGCCGGGCCGGAGCGGTGGATTGACGACCACCTGCAGGGTGGGCGTGGTCTTTGAAACGACGGTGAGCTTGTCCCATTGAACGGTGATTTTGGGGCTCTCCTGCGCGTGCAGGATGGAAGCCAGGGCAACCACAGCAAGCCCGGTAGCCAACGGCCGGACAAAGAAAAGAAGATGCGTCCCGGTCGATGCCAGAGACGACTGGAACTTGGCGACAAACGCGCGCATGGTTCACACTCCGCAGGCCATCTTAGCACTGCTCAGGATGGCCTGGCGGAGTCGTGAAACTGCCAGCTAATCGTCGTCCTTGTCGCCGCCCTTCAGGTGGAGGTGCAGCATGGCGGGCACTGGCTTGGAGCCCATGGCCTCTTTCCAGAGAATCACGTTCAGCTTTTCTACCGGAGCGCGATCCTCGTGGCGGAAGTCCATCTTCATGCTTTCCTTCGCGCCGACGGCGTTCTTCTTGTTGGCGGTATAAAGGAGCCCGTTGTCGCGGTTAGAGGTGTCGGCCGAGAAAGCCGCCTGATCGCCCGCGCCCGTAAACACCGATGCGATGAGCGAGCTGAAGGCATCGTTGTTGTTCATCGGCGGCAGGCCAAGCAGCGACTCAATAGTGTGCAGGACGCTAACCGTCGAGTAGAAGTGGCTGTCGACCACCGCAGCGCCGTCCGATTTGCGCGGTGCGTATTTGCTGATGACCAGCGCGAGGGAGCGGTGCGCGTCCACGTGGTCGGCACCGGCCTGCGCGTCGTCTTCGAGGATGAAGATGGCCGTGTCGTCCCAGAGCGGCGAGTGCGAGATGGCTTCGACGATGCGGCCCGCGGCCAGATCGTTGTCGGCCACCGAGGCCTCGGGCGTGGGACCACCGGGACGCGTGCCGGCGGTGTGGTCGTTGCCCAGACGCATCACTATCAGGTTGGGCATGGTGTCCTGGCCCTTGGCGCGGTCGTCGATCCAGCCGTTCAGATGGCGCAGGAAGACTTCGGCGCGAATCTGGTCGGGGATGGAGAGGTTGAAGTCGGGCGACTCGGGAGCGAAGTGGCCCACCAGCTCGGGCTTGGTGGGCGTGTTGCCGGCCAGCGCAGGAATCGGCCACGGCCACTTGTTCGTGCCGCCGCCCCAATTGGCCGGCAGCGTCTCGCCGGGCGCGTACTCCTTGTGCGCACAGGCGGGACCGGCCAGCATCGGACCTAATTGCGGATTGTCGGTCTTGGTTTCACCGCAGAAGGTGGAGGCGATGTACTCGCCGAAGTTATAGTGAGTTTTGCCGTGGGCATCTGCGTTGCCCCACAGATAGCCGGAGGCTGGCTCGTTGACGTCGGGAATCTTCTGCAAGAGCGGATAACCCTCGGCCACCACGCCTTCATAGTCGTAGCTGCGCTGGCCACCGCGATAGGACTGCTGCCAGGTTTTTTCGAGATAGTCAGAGCCGATACCAGCCGTCGACCAGACGTGACCGTCGCCGGAGACCTCGCCCGAATCGAAGAAGTTGTCGAGCACGCCGAACTGGAGCGCGAGCTTGTGCAAATTGGGCGTGATCGCGGAGCCATACATGGTGATGCTGGCGTCGCCGTTGCCCACTGGCTTGCCGTTCTGGCTCAGGTCGCCGAAGACCTGGTCGTACGTGCGGTTTTCCTTGATGATGTAGAGAACGTGCTTGATCTTTCCCTCAGTGCCGCCGGCAAAAACAACCTTTTCAGCCGCTGCTTTCATGCGGTTCGAGTCGAGAACCGCCGCAGTCCAAGCGGATAGATTCTTATCGATCGCTGCAGGTTCGAGCGTGGCCAGCGAACCGTAGAGCAACGTGCCGATATACGTGAAGTTGCGCAACAGGCCAGAGGCGCGGGCCGCCTCAGTTGGCCGCTGCGCGAAGTTGTTGGGCCCGGTGCCCTTCCCCTTGGCGGTGGCGATGTAGAGTTTGCCGCCATCGGCAGACGGGACGAAGGCCAGCGTCATCGGCATCCAGTCGGTAGGGATGAAGCCGTCGGGCTCGACCATGCCCTCGCGCTGCGCCTTTGCAGTGAGCTTGCGGGTATCGAGCACAGCCACCGCGTCAGAAGCCGCATCGGCTACGTAGAGTTTGTCGCCATTGACAGCCAGCGAGACAGGCTCAGCGCCGAAGTAGCTCTGGCCGGGAAGGCGCGTGTCGAAGTAGCCCTTCACGCTGAACTGGCCCGCGCCAACGTTGACGGCGACTACCGCATCGCGATTGGCAAGAGCCACGTAGAGCGTCCTGCCGTCAGGGGAAAACTTCAGATCGCAGGGATGCGTGCCGGGAGCGACGGGATTGGCTGGCTTGAGCAGCAGCAGCTTGCGCGCCACCGTCTGCTTCACCAAGTCAAGCTCGACGATCTCCGAAGCATTCCAGAGAGCCACAAAGGCGCGCTTTTCGTCTTTGGTGACGGCCAGCGCGATGGGATAGGTGGCCGGAACGGCGTCTGACTCCGACAAGTCGAACGTGTGTTCGACCGCGCCGGTGGCGGGATTGATAAGCAGTACGCTGTCCGTCAGGTTTTCAGCCACCAGCAAGCGCTCTGCCCCGGCTGCTTCAACCACGGCGATAGCTGCCGGATACGGCACGCCTTTGTCGCTGGGCTTGTCGCCAATCAGCAGCGTCTTACGACCTGCGGGCAGCGGCTCAAGCGGCAGCGGAATGATCCGCTCGGGCGCGATCTTGCCATCGCGGAAACTATAGACGAGGATGCCGCTGCCGGTCTTCTCGCCGGTCTTATCCTTGGGGCCGCCAGTGGGGTCGGTGAGCGAGGCCATGGATGCGTAGATGTGGCTGCCGTCGCGGCTGAAGCCGAGGCCAGAGTAGAGCGTCTGCTTGGCGCGAACCGGGGTGCGCGCGTCGGGAAAGTCGGCCAGTGCGCCCGTCTTCGTATCGACCACGGCCAGCGATTGCTCATAACTCGACTCGAAGGTGCCAAAGCCGGCGTTGACGCTGACCAGATAGCGGCCATCTGGCGATAGCGCCATGGTCACTGGCAGACTGTTCAGCCGTTGGGGATGGCCGGGGATTTCGCCAACAATTCTTTTGCTGGTGGGCAGGTTGATCGTCTGCGCCGCACTGAAGGTTGAACTGGCGCACAGAGCCGCCGCAAGAACCAAGGTCGTTTTTCGCATCACTTTATCTACCTCAAACAAATACTCTCGCTGCAGGGAAGACCGCGTCGCATCGAGAGCAGATTGAATGGGCCGTTTTTTGACCGGCCCGATCCACCATGGATTGTACATAGGGAAGATGCATATCGTGTGGATGGAAGAGGAGAGAAGATTTCAGCTCAGTGCATGACGACAGCTAGCGCATTTTCGCTTTTGCTATAGACTTCCGTGCCCCATCCATTTCCGCGTCTTCTGCGGAAATGGATGGGATACCAATGAATTCCAGGTCTGCACCATTCTGGGAAAATGCTCTAAACAAAAGATTTCTGCAGACGGATGCGATCCCACCCTTCGCAAAGAACGCGAAGGATGGGGCACCCAGTTTCATTTCCTGCGGGTCGGCGACGCGGGTGAGGATGAGGTTCGTAGGGTTACACTCAGGCCTCCTGCAACGCGCCATGCAACGCGTTCCGGAACAGTTCGCGGCCACGGGTCAGCGCCCGCTCGTCCAGCGCCACCCAGCGTGAGTTCTTCACCAGACGGTTGATTGAAGCGTGGATGCAGGCCTCTGGCAGAAATCCGGCCATCTCTAGCACAGCGCCCAACATCACCATGTTGGTAGCGCGCGCGTCGCCCAGTTCGTGCGCGATCTGGGTGAACGGAAGTGCGAGCACATGCACGTCCTTGCGCTCAAGCTCGGGAGGAAACTCCGTGCCGTTGTAGATGATCCAGCCGCCGGGCTGCACCTTGGCGTCGAACTTGCGCAGCGAAGGCTCGTTCATGGCCACCAGCACGTTGGGTGCTGCCACCAGCGGCGAGTCAATGATTTCGCGCGAAAGCCGCACATGGCAGTTCGAGGTGCCGGAACGCATCTCGGGCCCGTAAGACGGCAGCCACGAGACTTCAAGGCCCGCGTCAAGCCCGGCCTCGGCCAGCACTTCGCCCAGCAGCAGTACACCCTGGCCACCAAAGCCGGCAATGCGCACCCGCAGATCGACCGGCAGATCCGCGTCGAGCACGTGAGCGTTGCCTTCCGGCAGCTCTTCGGCTGCCACACCCAGAATCGAAGGAATGGTCTCCAACGCTGGGGCGACGGCGGGAGCCTGCAGCGGTACAGCTTCTTTGGTGCGGTCGCGGAAAACGCCCAGCGGAAAGGTCTTCTCCATCACGTCGCGAACCCAGTGCTGCGCATCGACAGGAGGCATCTTCCAGATTGTCGGGCAAGGCGCGAGCACCTCGATCAACGAGAAGCCAAGGCCTTTCACCTGGTTCTCCAGCGCGCGGCGAATGGCGCGGCCTGCCTGCACAATCTGCTTGGTATCGCCCAGCCCTACGCGCTCAATGTAGACCGGTGCTTCCAGCGTGGAGAGCAACTCGCTGACGTGGAGCGGATAGCCTTCGCCCACGGCGTTGCGACCACGCGGCGTGGTGGTGCTCTTCATGCCCAGCAGTGTGGTAGGCGCGGCCTGTCCACCGGTCATAGAATAGATGGCGTTGTTGACGAAGATCACGGTGATGTTTTCGCCGCGATTGGCGGCATGAAGAATCTCCGCCGATCCGATCGCAGACAGATCGCCGTCGCCCTGGTAGCTAATGACGATGCTATTGGGGCGGCTGCGGCGGATAGCCGTGGCCACCGCAGGCGCGCGCCCATGCGCCGACTGCACGTTGCCCGTATCGAAGTAGTAGTAAGTGAAGACCGAGCATCCCACCGGACCCGCAACGATAGTGCGGTCCTGGACACCCAGCTCGTCGATGGCCTTGGCCACCATCTTGTGGACATTGCCGTGGCCGCAGCCGGGGCAGAAGTGTGTCTGATGCTGCAGGTCTTCCTTGCGCTCGAAGACGGGGTACATCGACTTCGGGCGACCGTGTGCAACGCTGTAGCCAGGATGGATTTCGTTAGACATGGACCATCGGCTCCTCTTCCGGATCGATCAGCGGCAGATAACGAATTACCTGATCGCGAACAAAGTTGAGAACTTCCTCGTGCGAGGGCACATTGCCGCCAACACGGCTATAGAACTCGACAGGACACGCACCGTTCAAGGCCAGACGAACGTCTTCGAGCATCTGCCCATTGCTCATCTCAACGACGATGAAGACCGTAGCCTTCCTCGCCAGCCGCTGGAAGTGCTGCTTGGGGAACGGATAGAGCGTGATGGGCCGCAGCACACCCACGTTGATGCCTTCGGCGCGCGCTTCGGCCTGTACCGCTTTCAAAATGCGGCCGACGATACCGTAACCCACCAACACAATGTCTGCGTCTTCTGTTTCAACCTCTTCGGCGCGCGCTTCGAGCTTCTCCGCGCGCTTGTACTTGGCCTCAAGCGCGAGGTTGTGCTTCTCAAGTTCATCGAAGTCGAGATAAAGCGAATTGATGAGGTTGCCGCGCGTTGCGGCAGTACCAGTCACGGCCCAGTCTGGATCGTGCGGCGCAATGGCTGTCTGCGAGAACTCGACTGGCTCCATCATCTGGCCAATAAAGCCGTCGGCCAAGAGCACCACAGGGTTGCGATAGCGGTCGGCCAGTTCGAAGGCGAGCGTGGTCAGGTCGGCCATCTCCTGCACGGAGTGCGGCGCCAGCACGATGGTGCGATAGTTGCCGTGTCCGCCGCCCTTCACCACCTGGTGATAGTCGCTCTGCTCGGCGCCGATGTTGCCCAGTCCCGGTCCACCGCGCGCGATATCGGCAATGACGCAAGGCAGCTCTGCTCCGGCCATATAGCTGATACCTTCCTGCATCAGGCTGATGCCGGGTCCGCTGGACGCCGTCATGGCGCGCACTCCAGCAGCCGATGCGCCGTAGAGCATGTTGATGGCCGCCACCTCGCTCTCGGCCTGTACAAAAACGCCTCCGGCGCGCGGCACGTACTCGGCCGCAGCCTCGGCAATCTCGCTGGCCGGGGTAATGGGATAGCCGTAGAAGGCGCGGCATCCGGCCAGGATGGCGCTCTTCACAATGGCCTCGTTGCCCTTCATCAACTGCTTGTTCATCGAGCGCCTCCCATGGCGTCTTGCGTGTGGGCGAGAGCCGCGTTGACGGCAACCGCCGCTGGGTCAAGACGGAACACGGTAATGGCGCCCGGCTCGGGACAAACCATATAACAGACGCCGCAGCCCGTGCATCCGGAGCCCGCATAGGTGGCCGTGCGATAGCCGTAGTGGTTCAGGTGCTCACTCATGGAGATGAGCTTGGGCACACATGCCTCTGCACACAGGCCGCATCCCTTGCACTCATTCACATCCACCTGCAAGATGCCGCGATCTTTCTTTTCGGGATTCATGAGGTCTGCTCCTTCAGTTTTCATACGGCGCAAGCGCTAGGAAAACGCTGGCGCCACCGTGTTGTGCTCCAGATAATGCGCACGCACGGCAAAATCTTCCAGTTCCTGTTGAAAGCGCGGATCGGCAATGGCGATCAATGCCAGCGCCCGCTCGCGCAGGGTTTTTCCATGCAGATTGGCAATGCCGTGCTCGGTGATCACGTAGTGGACATCGGCGCGCGAAGTCACCACGCCCGCGCCGGGCTCAAGCACCGTAACGATGCGAGAGATGGCGTCGTGCATGGCCATCGAAGGTAGGGCGATGATGGGCACGCCACCTTTGGAGCGTGCCGCGCCGCGAATGAAGTCAAGCTGGCCACCGAAGCCGGAGAAGGGCCGCGTGCCCAGCGAATCGGCGCAGACCTGGCCTGTCAGATCGATCTGCAATGCGGAGTTAATGGCGACCATACGGTCGTTGCGCGCCACCGTAAATGGATCGTTGACGAAGCTGATCTGGCGGAATTCGAAGGCGGGGTTCTCATTGATGTAGTCGAACAAACGCTGCGAGCCAAGCACGAAGCTGACCACCGCCTTGCCGCGCAAGAGCGTTTTGCGCTCGCCGTTGACAATGCCCTGTTCCATCAACTCGATTACTCCATCCGGACACATCTCGGTATGAATGCCGAGGTCGTGCTTGTCGTCCAGGCAATGCAGCACCGCCTCGGAGATGCCGCCAATGCCGGTCTGCAGCGTGGCGCCGTCGGGGATGAGCGAGGCCACATTGCGCGCCACGCGCATGTGTATCTCGCTGAACGGCTCCAGTTGCAGTTCGAGCAGCGGACGATTGGTCTCAACCAGCATGTCGATCTGGCCGATGTGCAGTGTGGTGTCGCCATGCGTACGCGGCATACGTGCGTTGACCTCGGCGATCACCAGCGTCGAGTTGCGCGCGGCGGTCAGCGAACAGTCGATGGTGGTGCCCAGGCTCATGAATCCGTGCGCATCGGGCGGCGAAACCTGCAACAGACTTACGTCGAGCGGCAACGCGCCGGACTCAAACAGACCTTCGATCTCGCTGAGGAAGATGGGCGTGTAGTCGGCGCGGCCGGCCATCACGGCATCGCGCACGTTCTCGCCCAGGAACAACCCGCGATGGCGAAAGTGACCGGCGTATTCAGGCCGCGTGTAGGCTGCCTCGCCGAGCGTCTTCATGTGGACGATTTCGACAGCACTCAGATCGTTGGCACGGGCAACCAGCGCATCGATAAGCACCGATGGCGTTCCGCATCCAGACTGCACCCAGATACGGTCTCCCGAGTGCACCGCCTGCAACGCCTCAGCGGCGGTTCTCGACTTCATCCGAAACTCATCGGTCCAAGGCAGCATCAGAATTCTCCCGACGCGCCCCTTGAACAGCCGAATCGCATACGTTGTCCGCCCCCCGGTTTTCACTCAGGCCGATCTTCCGGCGAGTGGGCGCCACCCTGGAAAACCTGGCTTCAGGGCTTTGTGGATACTATCCCAAAACCCGCGCTATTCTGCGCTTTGAAAATGGCCTCTGCTGTGACCGGTATCACGAGAGGAGCAGGGCGCTGCTGGAAGGCCATCTAGCCCCTTCAGACGACAGTGGTTCACGCCGAAAGCTCATAGAGTTGAAGTGAGGATCGGTTGAAGCATTTCTTCGGGCGAGAAGAGCATCATCGTTACTTATCAATAAGTTGCAAAAGATAGTTCAAGCGGCAGCATAGGTCGAAAAATCGATGAAAACCCTCTTGATACGTTTCCGGAAAACAGCGGGATAGGGGCACCAAAGTCAGGCCGCAGATTACACCCCGATGCGTGGAACAGAAGTTCGCAAAGCAAGACAAAGCCCGGAGCGTTAGGGCACACTGGAAGGCATGATTTCATCTGCACGGGAAGCCGAACTTCGCACCTTTGCCGGGCTGTGCCTGGAAGCACGCCGCACAGCCACGCCCTTGACCGCATTTCCTGCCGGAGTCGAGCCCGTCTCGTTTGAAGAGGCCTGCTTTGCGCAGGACACAATGGCCGCCGCGCTCGAACCCAAGGGCAGCGTACCGGCGCGCGCATGGAAGATTGGCGCGCCAGCCTCCGACGCCACACCAGCCTTCGGACCGATGATTGCCGCTTGGATTGTGCCCGGCGGCAGCGTATACGCCGGCCAGCGCATCCGTCTGCGCGGACTCGAGGCCGAGGTCGCCTTCAAGCTGGGCAAAGCACTGCCACCGCGCTCGACGCCCTACACGCGGGCCGAGATCATCGACGCCATTGAGAGCTGCCATCCAGTGATCGAAGAGCTGGAAGCGGCCTTGCCTGTGCCCTCGCAAGCGCCCAAATTCACCATGGTCGGTGATCTGCAGATGCACGGCGGCTTTGTCTACGGTCAGGCCGTCGCCAACTGGCAGCAGATCGACTTCACCAAGGAGCGCGTCACGCTGGCCATCGAAGGCAAGATCGAAGTGGACCGCGTGGCATCAAACTCAGCCGGCACCGATCTGCTGCGGCTGCTGATCTATCTGGCCAATGAAGGCGCGGCACGTACCGGCGGCCTCGAAAAAGGCTCCTGGATCACCACCGGCAGTTGGACGGGCAACAGCTTCGCTACGGCTGGACAGTCGGTGAAGGTGGAGTTTGCGACTGTCGGTAAGGTCTCGGTGAAGTTCGCGTAGAAGAAGGGACTGAAGGAGTAGGGAATTTGTCGCGCAAACCTCCCGGTCCGGGGTTCCCTAATGGGCGATCTTGGCTCGTTGAGGTGCTGGAACGGCTGTACGGGCTCAATATCCCGGGTCCCAAACGCGAGGGGTCCGGGATCGCAATGCTCTTCCCCCGCCAATTCCTATTCCCTACTCCCGCTCTGCTGCGAGCGCAGGAGCCAGTAGTGGAAGCCGTCGATGATGGCCATCATGGCGGCTTGGTTCAAGTCGCTGCTGACGCCGGCTACAATCCAGGGCTCGTGGCCGTCGGCATGGAAGCTGACGGTGACGCGCACATGAGCGGCCGTATCCTGGGCCGAAATGTCGATGGCGGTCACGGTGAAGGTGCCCAGACGCATACGGGCAATCTCCGGGTACCACTTGACCAGTTCCTGACGAAGGGCGCGGGTGAGCGCATCCACAGGACCAGCGCCCACGGCGCGTGAGGTGGCCACGCTGCTGTCGTCAATCGAGAGCAGAATGGAAGCCTGCACGTAACGGTCGCCAGTCTCGTCAGACTCGTCGAGTACACGCCAGCTCTTCACGTTGAAGCGGTCACGCAGCGTGCCTAGCACTCTCATGCAGGCCAGCCGGAAAGAAACCTCGCTCACCGTGAAAGCACTGCCTTCAATCATGGCCTGGTTGGTATCGAGCAAAACCTGCGCCTGGGCCGAGGTGAGCGGAACGCCAAGCTGCTCAGAGAGCAGCACGATATTGGCGCGGCCCGACTGCGCGTTGACGCCGATGACGGGATTTGCGCCCACGCGCGCCGGGTCGCACCAGAGATACGCGCCGGGATTCTTGCGTTCGCTCGATCCGTGCATACCAGCCCAGGTGCCGAATGCGCCAGAGCCGACGATGGGAGCGCTATGCGGCGGCTCCATCCCGAAGGCCGCGTAGGCCGACTGCGCCAGAGCCGTGAGCCCGGTTAAAGATTCATCAGAGACAAACCGCGCCTCGCCGCGCAACTGCATACCGCCGATCACCGTAGTCAGGTTCACGTTGCCGCAGCGCTCGCCTGTGCCGAGCAGCGTACCCTGCACCTGCGTGGCACCTGCCAGAATGGCCGCGCGGCTGTTGGCCACGCCTAGACCGCGGTCCGTGTGGCCGTGGAAGCCGAAGCTGGCCTGCGGGTGTTGGTGAACCAGATGATCGAAGGTGCGCGCCACCTCTTCGGGGCTAGCCCCGCCGGTGGTGTCGCAGATAACGATGCGGCTGACCTTCTGCCCCACACACTGGTCCACGATGGTGTGAAAGTACTCCAGGCTGCGGCTGCCAAACTCCTCGTCGCAGAGATGGCCGCACTCGCGGCGCTGGCAGGCGGCGTCCATGGCGTGTTCAAGATCGACGATCACTTCGAGGCCGTTATCCTGCAGGCAGGCGATGGTCTCGCTGGCCATGCGCAGGTTTTCTTCCGGCGTGGTTTCAAGCGAACGCTCAATGTCGAGCAGGCGCGACTTGACGACCACCACGGCCACTGGAATGCGCTTGCGGTGTTCGAGCATGAAGCGCACATCGAGCCAGTCCTCGACCCTCATGCCGCGGCCACGGCTGCGACCGAACAAAGCCAGCTTCATGCCGTTGGTATCGGCGTCTTCGAGCGCTGCGGCCAGATCGCCTACAAACTGATTGGCTCCAGCAAATCCGATCTCGGCATAGCGCACGCCGAAAGAGCCCATACGCTGGAGCAGAAGGACAGCATTGGGCACCGAAATCTCAAGATTCGGCTGCTGCATTCCATCGCGCAGACTGGTGTCGAACAGTTCTACGATTCTGGTTTCCATTTCTTTCACTCGTATACTGCGGCCTGCCGCGAGCGTGGTGGAATGGGAACAGATGCGCCGGCAACCCTTGATTTTTCCATCATATCGCGAATCGGAGGGGGTGCGGATAGTCGCTACAACAGGAGACGGAATGGCCGCCTTCCACCATTGCAGGTTGCTGCTATCACGGACCAGTCCCCGGACAATATGAATTTGTGCACTGAGTCCTTGCATTCCCAGGTCCCAGAATCGGGACCTGGGGCACCCAGCATTTGTACAACATCAAGCTGGCAGAGGCCCTACTATGCCGGAGCGGGCCAGACCGGGTTGGGCTTGGACGACATGTGGAACTCAAGCGTGCCTCCGGCCATGATCTCCGCATACTTCAACAGGAAGCGGTTGAGCGGCTTGCCGTTCAGGCGGGCCGACTGGATGTAAGGCGCGACGGCAGCGTCCTTATGGACGAGAATACGAAGCTGCTTGCCGTTTTCAAGGTGGACAATGGCTTCAGGAAACAAGGGCGATCCGATGGCGTACTCCGGAACGCCGGGCGTGACCTGATAGAAGCCAAGCGCGCTGAGCACGTGCCAGGCCGACATCTGTCCGGCGTCGTCGTTGCCGGCCAGTCCACCGGGGGCGTCCTTGTACCACTCATTGCGAGCCTCGGTCACGTGCAGTTGCGTCTTCCAAGCTGCTCCAGCCCAGTCATACAGATAAGTAATCTGGTGGCTGGGCTCGTTGCCGTGGTCGTAGTAGCCTTTGGCAAACAGCTCGTCCAGTTTGGCGATGAAGGCCTGGTTGCCGTGCTCGAAGGCGATGAGGCCGGCAATGTCCTGCGGCACAAAAAAGGTGTACTGAAACGGCAGCCCCTCGGTGATGTAGCTGGCGGTCTTGCCCGGCTCAAAGGGCGTCACCCAGCTGCCGTCGGCGTGGCGACCACGCGCAAAACCGGTCTCTGGGTCCATCACGTTGCGCCAGTTCGCACCGCGCTTGCGGAAGGCTGCCTCGTCGTCCGTCTTGCCAAGTGCATGAGCCAGTTCGGCGAGCACAAAGTCGTCGTAGGCGTACTCCAGAGTGCGCGAAACCTGCTCGCCCTTGTGCATCGCATCCAGCACTGGATCTTCGAGCGGAATGTAGCCGTACTTGAGGTAGGAGTCGAGTGCGCGTCGTCCCTTGCCATCTACATACTCATCGCGCGAGGCCGGTAGTTCGGTGGCATTCTTGCGCATCAGCCGGTAGGCTTCGTCGATATCGAAGCCGCGAATGCCCTTCAGGTACGCGTCGGCCACGATGACGCCCGCATGATCGCCGACCATCTCCGATGTGTAGCTGTTCCAGGCAGGAAAAATGGGAAGAAAGCCGCCCTGCTGGCCTTTGACGATGATCGACTGCGCCATGTCTGCCGCGCGTTTGACGTCGATGATGGTGAGCAGCGGATGCAGCGCGCGGAAGGTGTCCCAGGCCGAGTAGTCGTCGTAGTAATTGAAGCCCTTGGCGGTTTCGATGGTCTGACCGTCAGCAAAGCGGGGATAAGAACCGTCGGCATCGGAAAAAACGCGCGGCAACTGCGAGGCGTGGTAGAGCGCGGTGTAAAAGACGCGACGATCTAGGGCCGCGCCCTTCACTTCGATTTTGCCCAACTGCTTGTCCCAGGCAGCGTGGCTGGCAGCTTCCACGGCGTCGAAGTCCCAGTCTGGAATCTCGGCGCGCAGGTTTTTGCGAGCCTCGTCTACGCTCACAAACGAGGTACCGACACGCGCCAGCACGCGCTCACCCGGCTTGACGTCGAAGACCACATAGCCGCCTGAGGGCGCAGCGGTCGACTCCTGTGCCGTGCTGCCGGGACGATGTTCTTTGCCTGCCCAAGTGCCGCCGACGTGGAAGGGATGGTCGAACTCGACCACAACATAACCAGCAAAGCCTGCCAGCTTGCCCGCGCCCGCGTAGAGCCTGCGCGCTTTGTTTGAACCAGCGATCTCACCCTTGGCTGCGTCAATCGAGAGGGAACCATCCCCGGGCCGGGCGTTGTTTTGCACGCTGATCCAGGCCGGACCACCGTTCTGAAAGGTAAAGCCGATGAGGCCGCAGCGGGTGGTACCGGTCACCTCAGCCTTTACGCCGAGCTCAGGCAGATCGATCCGGTAGAGATAGGGCCGGGCAAGTTCCGTCGCGTGGTCGAGCCTGGGCTGGGGCAGATGGCCGTCCCACACAAAGCTGCCAATGGCGGCCATCAGCTGAAAACTGCCGTAGTCCTGAGTAGCCGAGCCGCTCAGATAATGGCTGCCGCGAATGCCGTGGAAGCTCTTGTCCTCGTAGAAATAGGGCAGAACGGCCTTGGCTTCCGAGTCCCGCGTAGCAGGAGTCCATTGGGTCATGCCGAAGGGCACTCCGGCTCCCGGATAGGTATAGCCCTCATTAGCGGTACCCACAAGGGGGTTGACGGCGTCGGCCGGGGACTGTGCGAACGTTACCATCGCAGAAAAAAGTAATCCCCCCACCAGTTGAACCAAGCACACCTTCATTGCTTTCCTCTTTCTCGATTGATCTCTTGGAACCACTGCCGGCACGTCTTCCGCAAGCGCGGAGGGACAAAGAAACCGATCTTAACAATTTAACCGCAATCCCCTGCTGCTGTGTATTCCAAAATGGAAACCCTGGGTCGCACCGGGTACGACTCTATCGGAATGCGAGATTTCGAATCTGGCTCAAGCGAAAACCATGGCCGGCTCAGGAACCGGACTGAGACCCTTCGGCCAGGGATGAGGGCAACGGCAATTTGAGTTCGGGACGTGTAATATCCATCGACAAGAAAATTGCACTTACCCAACCAAATCAGCCAATCACTTACTCTGCCTAAAATAGAAAAATTACACAACAACGGAGTCATGCGGCCAGTGCAGATACTGACCGCTTTGCCAATACACTGTCCGATTTCGAACAGTGTAGATAAAGCCGATCCACACAAAGATGCCTCGCCATCTCCAGTATGAATCGCTGAAGGCGGCGAGGCCAGTCTATGCATTTCCCAACAACGAGCGGATTAATGGTATGCATTCGAGCAACCCCATTCTTCCGCTGGCTTTTGATCTGTGTTGAAGTTGAGTCATGAAGACAAACGGAGAGAGTGCAGGGTTGCGTCGACGGAGCCGGGCGGAGGTTGAGCGTCTAGTTTCCGAGTTCGAGCAGAGTGGTTTGAGGCGCAAGGAGTTTTGCGTAGCGCATGGATTGAGCGTGCATACGCTCGATGTGTGGCGCAGGCGCATTGCGGGATCTCGGGAAGAGATTGTTCCTGTCGAGATCGTTGAGGTTGATGGAGCACGGAAGGGCTCGATGCGTGCGGGAAGCATGGAGCGGGGCGGGCATTTTCGGATCCTGCTCGCTCATGGTTTTGGCATCGAGGTCGATCCTGGCTTCGATGCGGCCGAGCTGCGTCGCCTGATCACGGTGCTCGACGGTGTGCCGATGCGCAACGGCTTGCTGCGGCCGGTGTAGAGCGTGCTGGGCATGGGCGCGGCCACGCGCATCTTCGTGGCCACGGGCGTGACCGACATGAGGCTCGGATTCAACGGTCTGTATGCTCTTGCCGCCGGTCAGTTGCACCAGTATCCACAGAGCGGCCATCTCTTTCTTTTCGCCAACAAGCGAAGAGACAGGATGAAGATTCTCTTCTTCGATGGCTCGAGCCTTTGGGTCTGCTCGCGCCGCATGGAGAAGGGGCGCCTGCACTGGCCCGGTTCCGAAGACGGCCGCGCGCAGTTGACGCGCGAAGAGTTCGCACTGCTGATAGGCGGCATCGATCTAACTGCAACCACGAAGCGGAAGTGGTATCGCAGAGCTGTTGCCGAAGAAGTGAACTTATCGCGCAAAGTCGCATGAATACAGGCGATACGATGACTTATCCACAGCATTCTCTGCGATGACGATTGCAGATGAACCCCGCTTCGAAATCGTCTTTGTCTGCCGTGCTCGATCCGCTCGTTGTGGCCGTCATGGAACAGTTAGAGGAGCAGGTGGAGGCGAAGGATCGAGTTATCGCGGAGAAGAATCAGGCGCTTGCCGCGGCAGAGGCGATCATCCAACAGTTGAAGGAGGCGCTTCGTCTGGAGCGCATCCGCAAGTACGGCAAGCAGAGCGAGAAGCTGTCCGATCTGCAGCTGGAGCTTCTCGATCGCGAACCCGCTGTGTCGCGCAACGAGATCGAGACCGAGATCGCCAGCGGTCCGCTTCGCGAAGAACAACCAGAACAACAGAACGCTTCATCGGCTGCGCAACAGCAGAAGAAGCGCAAGCCGCATCGCGGCCGAAACGAGTTACCCGCGCATCTTGAGCGGATCGAAGAGATCGTCGCCTGCGCGGCTGAACAGTGCAGGTGCGGCAGTTGTGGCGCCGAGACCCGCGTGATCGGCTACGAAGAGACCGAGGTGCTCGGCATGAAGCCCGCGGTGCACTTCGTGCGCGTGATCAAGCGCGAGAAGCGTGCCTGCGCACGCTGCATCGAACAGGGTGTAGCAACCGCTCCGGCGCCGGTACGCATCGCACCGAAATCGATCTTCGCCGACGAAATTATTATCGACTTCATCGTCCGGAAATATTCGGACGCGCTGCCGCTCTATCGCCAACGCGCGATTCTCATGCGCGATCTCGGCATCGATGTGGCGCTGACCACGATCGACGATGCCGTGCTGCGCGTGGGCGAGTTGCTGATTCCCTTGGTCGGCACGATGAAGCGCGATCTGCTCACCGGCGGCTACATTCAGGCCGATGAAACGCACGTAGGCGTGCAGACGCCGGACAAGAAAGGCGAGAACCATAAAGCTTATTTCTGGCAGTACAGTTCGCCTGGCAAAGGCGTGGTCTTCGACTTCGAGATGACCCGCGGCAAACAGGTCGCCAAAGAATTCTTCAAAGACTATGGCGGAATCCTCCATACCGATGGATACGTCGCCTATGAAAAGGACATCGGCACCGTTTATAAACTGCCGACCGGAACATATGGGGCGCGCAACGCAAATGTCGCAATTGATGTCGCTCAGAGTGCCGCCGTTGCCGCCGCTCAAGAGACCGGGAAAAACTCGGCAGTCATCGTCGCCGATTGGACTCTGGCAAGTTGGCAGGGGCTTAGTACGTGATCGCACTCCCTGAATGAAGTTCGCGCATCGCATCTGAAACCAACCTTTGAAACGTCTCCAGCCTTGAATTAAGAAGTTGAAACTGAAAGGAACTAGCACCATGCATAAGATCACGTTCTTCCCCTTAGGAAACGCCGACTGCTGCCGTATCGATACCTCGAACGGCAAGATATTTCTCTTTGACTATGCGAACCGACGTGATCCAAAGGACAATCAAGACAAGCGGATCGATCTGTTCGCAGAACTGAAGAAAGATCTTCAGGCAGCCAAACGGGACAGCTACGATGTCGTTGCCTTCACGCATCTCGATGACGATCATATCTGCGGCGCTCCCGACTTTTTCTTCCTTGAGCACGCCGAAAAGTATCAGTCCAAGGATCGTGCAAAGATCGGTCAGATGTGGGTACCCGCACCGGTTTCATACACTAGAAGTCGATGGGCTAAATCTCGCATTCCTGGGGCAGCCGTCATATTCGAACCAGCATCGTTCAAGGTAGAAAAATTCAATTGCCGTCCGTGGTTTCGTAAGAGGATCGGGGCGACGATTCTTTCCGTTCGCAATCGCCCTAAGGAACCTCTGCATAAGTTCCAAATCCACAGCCAGCTTGGATAAAGTTGAATGAGGGTGGGGAATGCGATGCGTCAGATGACTTTGGCAAGCCAGACAAGTTTTGAGAAGTATGCGCGGAAGAGCCGTCGTGAAGAGCTTTTGAGCGTGATGGCAGCGGTAGTTCCTTGGTGTGATCTGGAAGCACTGATCGAGCCGTACTACCCGAAGGCGGGCAACGGTCGTCAGCCGGTTGGGCTGTCGATCATGCTGCGCGTCTACTTTCTGCAGCAGTGGTTTAATCTCTCCGATCCTGGTGCCGAGGATGCGCTCTACGAGTCGCCCGTGCTGCGCCGTTTTGCGAGCGTTGATCTGGGCCGCGCCGCAGCCCCCGACGAGACCACGATTCTTCGCTTCCGCCGTCTGCTGGAGCAACATGAACTGTGCGGCCAGATTCTGGACACGGTGAACCATTATCTGGCCAGTAGAGGCCTGCGCATCGCGACCGGCACGATTGTGGATGTGACGATTATTCCCGCGCCGTCATCCACCAAGAACAGCAAGAAAGAGCGCGATCCCCAGATGCATCAGACCCGCAAAGGGAACCAGTGGTATTTCGGTGCCAAGGCGCACATCGGCGTGGATTCCAAGTCGGGCGTTGTGCACTCAGTCTGCACCTCGGCGGCTTCGGTATCGGACGTGCATATGTTGCCCGATCTGCTGCACGGTGATGAGAAGAAGGTCTGGGGCGACGCTGGCTACCAGGGGCAAACGGAGGCCATTCATGCCGCTGCTCCCGCAGCGCAGGATATGACATCGCGGCGTGCAAAACGCAAGGGTGGCATCGATGAGCAGGAGCGGCGCAAGAACCGCACCAAGGCCAGAGTGCGCTCGAAGGTGGAGTGGCCCTTCCGCATCCTGAAGCGTGTCTTTGGATACACCAAGGTGCGCTATCGCGGCCTCAAGAAGAATCACGAATGGCTGCTGGCGGCTTTTGCGCTGGTTAATCTCTACCAACACCGCAAACGGCTGGTCGCGCTGGGGGCGTAGTGTGTCTGGAGGCCGGAAATCGGCCTCCAGGGACACAAAACATCTCACTAAAGCACGCGTTTGGACGCGATTTGTCCCGCAATTTTGGCTGTAACTGCTCCAGCATCCCGTTGCATCGCAATCACGCCGCAAAATCGTGGGCTGTGCAGAGGCTCCATAGCGGTTGAGGTGTTCAACATACAGAGCGACGCTGGACACAGCGCTTGCGGAACTCAATTCATATAGAGATTCGTTTGCAGGTTAGGCGCCTCTTCTTGTGGACCGCCAGCTTTGCTTCGGATGAGTATGAAAACGTCCAGAACCGTCGCAATATTACGAATGTTCCCCACAACACTCGCGAGGCCCTCTTCCATGCCGGGATGCCCTTCCGCGAGGGCTTCTATATGTCCGCTCACATTCCTCAGCCGATCAATTTGCAGCAGAAGATCCTCGAAAGCCGCAGCCGTTACCGGTCCATCTTCCGCTGAGGCTATAGAGTCCTCTTCGGTCCTGTCTGTCTCTGTACCGGCGTCAACCTGTAGGCGTAAATCTTCAATCAAGCGCAGTGTTGTTGTCTCGCCAAGGAAGCTGATAAACAGCCCCAGCAATTGCACAATCAGAGTGATTCCGCCCTCGCCATCCTCGTCCGTCTCGGATTCAACTTCACCTAGCCTGCTCAAGCTTCCATTCGCAGTAACCTGAACCTCGCTGAGCCGGGGTGATTGCGACTTAGCCAAAGCCAAGGCACGGGAAGCGAGCGCATGAAAACCATCAACTCCCACGGGTGAGCCGAGTTGCCTGCGCAGTCTCTCATAGACGCGCACAGCCGCAGGTTCGGTATGCAGGGAGGTCGTGCCTGCACCGGCTTCACCAGCGACGAGGCTGCGGGCCAAATCTCGCGTCTTTTTCGGAGGAAGCATCGGTTCCGTTCCTTGCTAGTACGCTATGACTCGCTTTGAATTTGAGGCATGTACCGCAATGGTACTCTTCAACTGGCAGGTCCGGCAGCGAGATATTAGGCGCGCTTCATTGGACATCTTCTTGCCATCGCGCAGTCCAGAGGGAAGAAGATATTTCCAGAAAGGCGAGCAAAATGGGACAGCATTCCTCCATCGCCGATTCAGCGATGTGCTGAATTTGAGCGAAAGTGTGCAGCTGGCGAGAATGCCATAAATGCTCATTCGAATGAATAAGATCCGGCATCCCGTGGTTCCGCTCGGAATTGATGGTTCTTTCCATATTGCACACCAGCTTTGTTAACCTTATGGCAGTACGGTCGAGTATCCCTCCAGTGGTCATCCTGCAAGGGTCGTAATCGGAAGGAGGCTGTTCAATGGTTGAATTTGAAAACTCGGGATTCGACACCACAGCGTTTCTTGCCCACGCCGGCCTGGGGCGAAGAGTCATCCAATTGGCGCCGAAGGATGCCTTCTTCTCTCAAGGAGATCCCGCAGACTCAGTTTTTTATCTTCAGAAGGGCAGCGCAAAGGTAACAGTGGTTTCCCCAACCGGGAAGGAGGCTACCATCGCGCTCCTTTCCGCCGGTGACTTTGTGGGCGAAGAGGCGCTCGCGGCGATGCCGGGACTACGTTTAGCCACAGCCACTGCCATTACTGCCTGCGCCGCTCTCAGAATCAGCCGCGGAGAGATGATCCGTGTAATGCATGAAGAACATAGTTTCTCAGACCTCTTTTTGAAGGTCATACTGGAACGCAGCATGCGCATTCAAGCCGACTTGGTCGATCAGCTTTTCAACTCCAGTGAAAAGCGCCTGGCGAGGATTCTGTTGTTGATGGCGGAATTTGGCAAGCCGGGCGAACCGGAACAATACATTCCAAAAATATCCCAGGAGACCCTGGCGGAGATGATCGGCACCACCCGCTCCCGCGTGAGCTTCTTCATGAATCGATTTCGCAAGCTCGGGTTTATCGAATACAACGGACGCATCAAGGTTCACAAATCTCTGTTGAATGCTGTTCTACTTGATCGATTACCCGAGGTCAACCCCGATAGACCACTAGCTTCGGCCACTGCGCGAAGTTGATCGGAGCCTACCAGATGCATTCTGAAAATAAGGAACATCATCACTCTGATCGCATTGGATGGCTGCGCGCAGCGGTTCTAGGCGCGAACGACGGTATACTGTCTACCTCAAGCATTGTGCTTGGTGTTGCAGCCGCGCATGCGACACATCGAAATCTGTTGGTTGCAGGAATGGCCAGTCTGGTTGCCGGGGCTATGTCGATGGCAGCAGGGGAGTATGTTTCTGTCCATTCGCAAGAAGACACCGAACGTGCTGATCTGAGCCTAGAACGCGTGGAGCTAAAAACAGACAATAAAGGCGAGCACAAGGAACTGGCGGAGATTTACATTGCCCGTGGACTCGATCCTTCTCTCGCGAAACAGGTTGCTCAGCAACTGATGGCTCACGATGCGTTGGGTGCTCATGCCCGCGATGAGCTGGGTATCTCGAAGGCGCTTCGTCCGCGTCCAATTCAAGCAGCGTTGTCCTCGGCAGCAAGCTTCGCACTCGGCGCTTTGATGCCACTCTTGGTTACAGCGATTGCTCCGGGGAAGGGATTGATCCTGCTTGTATCCGTCTCATCCTTGGCGTTGCTCGCACTTCTGGGTGGATTGGCTGCACGTGCGGGTGGGGCAGGAGTGATGATCGGCGCAATGCGCGTGGCGTTCTGGGGTGGATTGGCCATGGCAATGACTGCTGGTATCGGATGGCTATTCGGAACAGTTGTCTAAGCTGTGCAAAATGGTATGTGGCAAGACGGGTAAGCACCCTCATCAGCACCCTCGAAAATATATGCACAAGTGGAGGCGGACTTATGAACAAGGATCACGTTAAGGGTACTATCGACGAAGTTATAGGAAGCGCCAAGCGCAGGGCGGGCGAATTGACACCTGAATTATGCATAGCATGAGCGCACAAGCGCGACAGGCCTGTTGAGCGGCGCCGCGGTGCCCCGGGCTGACCCCTCAGCGTACTCACCGGATTTCGATTATCGCGGCCAGCGCGGCAAGTGAT
>Ga0302270_10000466_pt1 | contig 43526 bp, 29 predicted proteins | sample III_Bog_E2_3_FD_198773 | JGI IMG/M metagenome (GOLD analysis project Ga0302270, IMG submission 198773) | Peat permafrost microbial communities from Stordalen Mire near Abisko, Sweden - III_Bog_E2_3 | ecosystem: Environmental > Terrestrial > Soil > Wetlands > Peat | place: Sweden: Abisko... | reverse complement strand
AGTGCGGCGACGGGCGGCACATTTACCGCGGCGAACTACACGATCACCTACACCGCCGGAACATTGACGGTGACCAAAGCGCCCTTGACGCTGACGGCCAATGCGCAGAACAAGGTGTATGGCACGACGCAGACGACACCGGTGACGGGTTCGACGGCGTTCACGCCGACGGGCTTGAAGAACGGTGAGACGGTTGGCACGGTGACGTTGACTTACGGTGCGGGCGGATTGCTGGCGACCTCAGTGGCGGGTTCGACCTCGACCATTACGCCCAGTGCGGCGACGGGTGGAACATTTACCGCGGCGAACTATACGATCACCTACACGGCTGGGACGCTGACGGTGAACGTCGCGGTATTGGGCATCACGGCCGCCTCGACGAACCGGATTTACGGCGCGGCCAATCCAACCTTCACCTATACAGCGAGCGGCTTTGTGAACGGGGAAACGACCGCGGTGCTGAGCGGCAGTCCGAGCCTTACTACCACGGCCACCACGAAAAGCGCTGTGGGCGGTTACACCATCACGGCGGCGACGGGCGGTCTGGGCGCGGCCAACTATACGTTCAGCTTTACCAATGGCACGTTGACGGTGAATCCCCTGGCGGTTGTGTTGACGGGCAGCCGGGCTTACGATGGGACGACCAATGCCGCCTTCGGAATTCTCTCCGTGGCGAATGCTGTTAACGGCGACAATGTGTCAGTGGCTTCGGGCACCGGTGGTCTGGCGGATAAAAGCGCTGGCGCACAAAGCCTCACCTCGTTCGGCAATCTGGTATTGGGGAATAATCTGGCGGGCAACTACACCCTCGCCGGGGGTGGCGGCTCGGTCACGATCAAGCAGGCAGTTACCTCCATCACCGTGCTATCGTCGCTCAACCCGGTCGGCTATAAGGAATCCGTTTATTTCACGGCCACCAACCTGCCCGCCGATGCCACTGGCTATGTGCTGTTCCTGACCAATAGCGCCGCGTTCAGTTCGAACTCCTTGAGCAGTGGCGGGGCCATCAGCCTTACCATCACGAATCTGCCGCGCGGCACCAATGTCATCACCGCGCAATATGCCGGTGACTACAATTACCTGGGCTCGACGAATCTCCTGGCGGGTGGTCAAGTGGCCACCAATCATCCGCCGGTGGTCGGCAATGTGACCTATACCCGCAGCGTGAACTCTATCAAGATTTCGCTCAGCACCTTGTTCACCAACGTGACTGACGTGGACGGCGACGTCATCAGTCTGGCCGGTGTGAGCACCAGCACCAACGGGATCATCGTCACCACCAATTCATCCTTGATGCTCTACGTCAACACTAATAGCGTGAACGATCAGTTCAATTACACCGTGAGCGACGGGTTCGGTGGCACTGCCACCGGCACGATCGTCATCAACTATTATCCGTTCCCGGTGGTGGGCCAGAACGCGTCCGTCACCATTTCCGGGGGCACGACGGCCTTGAGTTTCCTGGGCATCCCCAATTTCCGGTACGGCATCGAACGGTCTACCAACATGACGGACTGGGCGGTTATCCTGATCACCAATGCGCCGGCCAACGGAGCCTTTCATTACACCGATAATTTCAGCGATCTGGGCACCAACGTGCCGGCGACGGCGTTTTACCGGCTGGAATGGAATCCGTGACCAGCGGTGGTTGGGCATAATTTACAAGCTACGCTACGCCGGTGTTTAATTGACTTTCCGGAATATTCGGACAAGCTTAATCGCTTGCTGTCCATGATGTTTCATTTTTATTTCCACGATTCCTCGCCCGCGGTTTTGCCGGCGTTCTGGCCATGAGCAAAGCCAATCAAAAAACGTCCGCCCCATCTGGCAATGTTTTTCGTTTTACGTTGTCCGGCCTGATCATCTTCAGCCTGACGCTTATGTCCGGCACCGCCTTCATGGCCACCAAACTTTACTCCGCCCGCCCCCGAAAACTTGCCGAGACGTTTGCGGTGGATCCCCATGACAAGACCCGGTCGGTCCGGGTCGGGCCTTGGGGCGATTTGATTGCGCGCGATATCATTCTCGAACGGCCCGCTGAGTTGGTGGCCGCCGAAGCGACCACGCTGGGACCTGAGACATGGACCTTCAAAGGCCTGCGGCTGGCCGCCGTCAAAGCATTGCTGGCCAAAGCCAGTCTGTCCGCCGCGCAGGTGGCCGCTGCCTGCGCTTCTGGAGCCGTCCAAGAGAATGAATCCGGCACAGTGCTCCAGCCATCCCCTGAATTCATCCTCGGCTTGGAGGCCGACACGCGGCAGCAGCTGTGCCGCGGATTGGCCGGGCTGGGCGTGAATGCTCATTTGGATTTTCCCCTGTATTTCCCGGCCAAAATCATCGCGTCCATTTATGCCGACGATCAGCTGGTGCCCGAGGACTTGGCCGTCTTGAAGCAGTTGGTCTATCAGAGCGGGGAGGTCAGCACGCTGGCAAACTACCAAACCCTGATGGAGCAGATTCCGACCACCGACCGGCGCGTGGCGATGGCGCGGGCGCTCTCACGACAGGCGGCCGTGTTTGCCGGTCTCAGCATCAAGCCAGGCACCGACATTGAAAAGATCGCCGCCTATTGGAGCAACATCGGCGGCGTGCGTTTCAATGACATCCGTCCGATGCTGGAGGCCCTTAGCCGCTTGCCCGAAGGCGGGAATCTCAGCCTGTTTTACCTGTTGCCCCAGTTTGCGCGGGACCGGCTTTACACTTTTCCGTTGCCGCCCCAGCCGGGCGACCCCTACATGGACTGCAATTGGACCACGTATAATTTTCTGACGGAAGCGGTCACCGGCCGGCTGGCTGGCTCCACCAACCTGGTGGAATTTCTCAATGACAATTATTATCCGGTCCAGACCCCGACCGTTTGCGGCGACATACTGCTGCTGATGGATGACCAAAGCCACATCCTCCACTCGGCCGTTTATCTGGCGGATGATCTTGTGTTCACCAAGAACGGCGGGGGCATCAACCAACCCTGGATGTTGATGCACATTCCCGACTTGCTCGTTTCCTATCATTCCACGCCGCCGCTGCGGGTGATTTACATGCGGCGAAAGACCGATTGAACCGACTGTCCGGCCCGATAAGAATTTTACTCTGCCGGGTTGGCGCGCGGTCGGGGCCGAACGACTTCACTGGGACCGGCCAAATTTCTTTTCCAGCTCGCGGTAGTTCATTTCGATAAGTGTCGGGCGGCCGTGCGGGCAGGTGTAAGGCATCGCGCAGCGGCGCAGATCCTCGACGAGATTTTCCAGTTCCGGGCCGGCCAGCGGGTCGTTGGCCTTCACCGCGTGGCGGCAGACGGTCTTGGCCACGGTGTGTTCGCCGAGCCGGGCCAGGTTGACCTCGCGGCCGGCGGCGCGCAGTTCGTCCACCAGATCCAGCACGAACCGGCGCGTGTCCGGCACCTTCACAAACGGCGGCAGCGCATCGAGCAGAAAGGTGCGCTCGCCAAACTCGCTCAGGCCGACGCCGAGGCGCGTGAGGGCCGGCAGTTGCTCACGCAAAAACTGGGCGTCGCGCGGTGGCAGCTCGATAGTTTCCGGTAGCAACAATTTCTGCGAGGGCGTGGCGCCGTTTTGCTCTAGCCGGTTCAGCATCTGCTCGAATAAAATCCGTTCATGCGCCGCGTGCTGGTCGAGCAGCACCAGGCCGCGGTCCGATTCCAGCAGCACGTACAGTCGGCCAACCACGCCGATGAGGCGCAGCGGGACATTCAGCAGCGGCGTAGAGGATTGCGGACTGCGGCTGGCGGCTGGCGGCTGCGTTTCCAGCGTCGTTGGGGTTTTAACCGGGTTCACCACCGGTTCCGCCCTCGCCGGTGCCTCCGTCGGGCAACCCATTTTCAAAGGCGTTTGCGCGGCCGCCGCCGGGTTTAATTTGTCCGGGAAATTCGGCAGCGCGGCCGTGGGCGGCGGGGCGGGCAATTCGGCCTGCATGGCGGCCTGGGCCTTTGGCCTTTGGTCTTTGGCCTCGTCCGGGTGAAAGGCCAGCAGCGCCTCATGCACGGCCTGCGCCGTGACTTTCCGCACTTCAAATTCCCGATGAAATTTCACCTCGCGCTTGGCCGGATGGATGTTCACGTCCACCGCCGCCGGATCGATTTCCAGAAACAGGCAGCAGACCGGATAACGGCCCTTCATCAGCGAGTTATGATAGCCTTCGATGAGCGCGTAGTTGATGCCGCGGTTTTCCACCGGCCGGCGGTTGACGAAAATGAACTGGCCGTCGCGTGTCGCGCGTGAAACCCCGGGCGAGCCGATGAGCCCCCAGACGCGGATTTGTGCGGTTTGATCCGTCCCCGGCGGCCGTTCCGGCAACGCGGTTTCAAAAATGTCCGCCGCCTCCGGCGCGGGCTGGTTGGCGTCGGCCGCCGCCGCGGAAAAATTGACCGCCAGCAGTTTTTCATCGCCGAGCAGGGCGCGGAGGCGTTCGCGCAAAGCCTCGATACGACTGGAGGTGGCGGCGCCGGACTTGACGGCCGGCAGCTGCCAGACGTTGCGGCCGTCCTTGACGAAGGTGAAAGCAACCTCGGGAAACGCCAGCGCGGCCAGTGTGAGATAATGCTGGATATGCGCGCCCTCGGTCTCCTCGGTGCGCAGAAATTTCCGGCGCGCGGGCAGGTTGTAGAAAAGCTGGCGCGCTTCGACGCTGGTTCCCGGTGCGCTGCCGGCGGCCTTGACCTCGGCGATGGTGCCGCCGTTGATTAGGATTTGCGTGCCCTCGGGCGACGTGCTGTCACGTTCGCGCGTTGTCAGTAGGAAGCGGCTCACGCTGGCGATGCTGGGGATGGCTTCACCGCGAAAGCCCAGCGTGGCGATGGAGGCCAGGTCTTCCGCGCGGCGAATCTTGCTGGTGGCGTGGCGTTCGAGCGAGAGCAGGGCGTCGTCGCGGCTCATGCCCAGCCCATCGTCGGTCACGCGGATCAGGCTCCGGCCGCCCGCGCCGATCTCCACGGTGATTTTTCGGGCCGCGGCGTCCAGCGAGTTTTCCACCAGTTCCTTGACGACGCTGGCGGGGCGCTCGACCACTTCGCCGGCGGCGATCTGGTTGGCAACCTGTTCAGACAGGAGCTGGATGCGATTCATGGCGTGGCGTGGCTCGTTCGGGTTTGGGCTCGTTGCAACCTTGGGTCAGTTTGTCCGCAGTCGGCCTGCGTTGCAATCCTTCGCGTGCGGCGGCTCACGCTTGCGGGGCCCGCGGCAGCGTGAAACAGAAGATTGCGCCGTGGCCCGGTGCGCGGCGGGTGAAAATGCGGCCGCCATGGTCCTCGATAAATTTCTTGCAGAGGGACAGGCCGAGACCGGTGCCATGGGCTTTACCGTGGCTGGCGAACGGATGGAATAACCGGTCTGCAATTTCCGGCGAAATGCCCGGGCCGGTGTCCTCAACCTCCACGAGGATTTCGCCGGGGCCGCACTGAAACCGCAGGCGAATTAGGCCGCCCTCGTCCAAAACATCCGTGGCATTTTGAACCAGGTTGTGAAAGACTCGGCCTAGCCGGCGGGCGTCAAAGGCCAAGGGGCCGGCTGGCGGTTCATTTTCCATCACCAATCGGATGAATTTGGTGCTGGTCTCGGCCTGCAGTTCCCCGACCAGTTCATGGATGAAGGCGGGGAAATCCTGCGGCCGGATTTCCGCGCAGCTCCGGCCTTCGGTGAAGGCGAGAATATCGGTGACGAGGTCGTTGATGCGCTGGACCTGCCGCTGGATGCGGGCCTGGGTCTGGCTCCGGACTTCGGGCTTGAGGTCGGGCTGGGAAAACAGCTCCGCCGCCAGGCTGATCATACTCAGGGGGTTCTTCAGGTCGTGGATGATGCCGCGGGCGAAATTGCCGACCACGGCGAGGCGCTCAGCCGCGAGGATTTCGCGGAGATGCAGCTGGTTGAATTCGCGGAGGCGGCGGCTGATCTGCTGCAGCAGGGTGAACGCCAGCGCGGGCGAACGTTCGATGAAGGCGAGCATTTCGCCGCGTGGCAGAAAATAAACTTCGGTGTCCTGCGCCGCCGCCGCCGTGGCTGAGCGCGGCCGGTGTTCGACTACGGCCATTTCCCCGAAAATTTCCCCGGGGCCGAGCCGGGAAATAATCCGTTGCGCCCCGCCGCCGGCGGAAATTTCCACCTGGCCCGCTTTGACAAAATAAACGCCATCGCCCGGCGCGCCCTCATGGAAAATTTCCTGGCCGGCGGCAAAGCGGCGTTCCTGCGCGATCCGGTGCAGGGCTTGCAGTTCGGCACCGTTCAAATGCCGGAAGAGCGGGTTGGATTCGAGCGTGGCCACCCCGCCACTTTAGGAGAAAATGGCCCGGCGTAAAGGTTGCAAACGCCGCCGCACGCGGCCGTCACCGGGCTGGTTGACAATCCGTTGCCAGAATGTAACATTCCCGCATTCGGGTGGCAGCACGTTTCTTCAGCGGGGTTCCCCACCCCCACCTCCTTGGCGTCTGCTGCCCGGATTTTCCCATCGTATCGCATCCTTTCCCGGCCGGCTGAAACCAAACCTTGACGCGGTGGGGAAGTTTTTTTATTGTTTCTTTCCCCTTCGCGGGGGTGTAGCTCAATTGGTTAGAGCGCTGCCCTGTCACGGCAGAGGTTACGGGTTCGAGCCCCGCCACTCCCGCCATTTTTTTCAAGTCCGGTTGCGGTGGATCAACGCCGCAAAACTACGGATGCCAGCGTAGCTCAGTGGTAGAGCAACGGTTTCGTAAACCGTAGGTCGGTGGTTCAATCCCACTCGCTGGCTCCAGCCCCTTCCTGGGTCCATTCAACTTTCCGCCCGCCGCGCCCAGCGCAATTTCGCGGGCGCCGAACGCGGATTGGCGCGCTGCTCCTCCGGCGTGGGTCGGGTGACCTCTTCAGAAATTTCGGCATACCCGCCGTCCCGGAGGCTGCCGGCCAACGCTTGCTTCACTCGTCGGTCTTCGCCGGAATGAAACGTCAGGATCGCGACGCGGCCACCCGGTTTCAAACACGCGGGCAGGTTCCGCAAAAACATTTCCAGCGCGGAAAATTCGTCGTTGACCGCGATGCGCAGCGCCTGGAACACCCGGCGGACGTGCAGCGGTTGGTCGGCTGCGGCCACGCGGGGCAGGGCCGCGCTGATGGCGGCGGCGAGGGCGTGCGTGGTGGTAAAACATTTTCCGGCCAGCGCTGTGCCGAGCGGTCCGGCCTGGGGTTCGTCCGCGTTGCGCTGGAGCAATTGCGCGAGCGCGTCCGGCTGGATTTTTTCCAGCAGCGCCGCGGCGGACTGGCCGCGCTGCGGATTCATCCGCATGTCGAGCGGGCCGTTGTGCTTCACGGAAAAGCCGCGCGCCGGGTCGTCAATCTGCATCGAGGATACGCCGAGGTCCGCGAGGATCAGGTCCGCGCCGGCGCTGGCCTGCGCCGCGAGCACCTGCGGCAGGCCGGCGAAATTGCTCCGGTGCGCGGTGAAAACCTCCGCGCCAAAACCGAGCGCCCGCAGGCGCGCCTCCGTCTTCGGCAGTTCCACCGGATCATGGTCCAGGCCGAGCAGTTTTCCGCCGGGTTGGATTTGGGCGAGGATTGCCTGCGCATGGCCGCCATAGCCCAGCGTGCAATCCACGGCCAGGTCGCCGGGCCGGGGCGCCAGCGCCGCCAATATTTCGGCGACCATGATGGGCCGGTGCGTGCCGACCGGCGTTTTGCCGGCGGCGATGACTTTGGCCATCGTCGCCGGATCGCCGCTCTGCTCCTTGTATTTTTCCGCGAACTGCCGCGGGTTTTTGCCCCGGTAACGCGGCCGGCGTTGGTGCGGCCCGGCGGGCGCGGGCAAATGTGCTTCGGACATGCCGGAAATTCTGCAATGCTCTGCCGGTGAGTTCGAGGCAAATCATCGTGGTCGGCGGCGGCGCGGCCGGCTTCTTCGCGGCCATTGCGGCGGCGGAGGCGGGCGCGGCCGTGACGCTGCTGGAAAAGACCGCGCGGTTTCTCGACAAGGTCCGCATCTCCGGCGGCGGTCGGTGCAACGTCACCCACGCCTGCTTCGATCTGCGCGATTTTTCCCTGCGCTATCCGCGCGGCGGCCGCGCGCTGCTCTCCCCGTTCCAGAAATTTTCCGCGCGCGACACCGTGGACTGGTTCGCGGCGCGCGGGGTAAAATTGAAAACCGAGGCCGACGGCCGGATGTTTCCCGTCACCGACGCCTCCCAGACCATCGTGGATTGCCTGATGAACGCCGCGCAGTCGGCGGGGGTGAAACTGCGGCTGAACAGCGCGGTGGAATCCGTCCAAAAAGACGCGGTGGGAAAATTCGCCGTCACGCTCTCCGGTGGGGAATCGTTGTCCGGTGAAAGATTGCTGCTGGCGACCGGCGGTTGCCGCGCGGCGGCGGCCGGGCGGCTGGCGGTTTCGCTCGGTCACACGCTGGTCGCGCCGGTGCCGTCGCTGTTCACCTTTCAGATCGGGTCGCCGTGGCTGCGCGCGCTCGCCGGGGTCTCCCTCCCGCTGGCTGAAATTGCCGTGCCCGCCGCCCGGTTGCGCGAGCGCGGGCCGCTGCTGGTCACGCACCAGGGCTTGAGCGGCCCGGCGGTTTTGAAACTTTCGGCCTGGGGTGCGCGGGCGCTGCACGGTTTGAATTATCAGTTTCCCCTGTGCGTGAACTGGCTGCCGGAGTCGAACCCGGAAAAGCTCAGCCAGGAATTTCAAGCGCGGCGCCTATCGGCGGGCGCCAAGCTGCTTGTAAACGTGCCGCTTTTTCCGCTGCCGGCCCGGCTGTGGGAACAGCTCGTCCTCGCGGCGGGTATCCCGCGGGATACCCGCTGGTCGGTCCTGACGCGGGCGCAAGCCCAGACGCTGGCGCAGCAAATCGGGCGCACGGAATTTTCCGTGACGGGCAAGAGCCTGAACCAGGACGAGTTTGTGACCTGCGGCGGCGTGCCGCTGGGTGAGGTGAATTTTCAGACGATGGCGAGCAAGGTCTGTCCCGGCCTATATTTTGCCGGCGAACTGCTGGACCTCGACGGCGTGACCGGCGGTTTTAATTTTCAGGCAGCCTGGACGACGGGCTTCGTGGCCGGCCGCGCCATGGCGTCCGACGGATAAAAAACCGTCGCCAGCGGTTGGCTGGCGGCGGTCGGAATTCACTGCCCGCTTACGGCTTCAATTTCACCGCGTATTCCGCCACGCGCTTGCCCAGCAGTTCGCCGGTGAGCTTGTCCGCCGCGTTCGGCGCCACGTCCACCGGTTCCTGGCCGGCTTGGCCCATCACGCCGCTGTAACTGCTCAAACGGTTGATGCCTTTGTCGTTCATCGGCAGTTCCGGCAGGCCGATCCAGATCATGCCGAGCTGCATTGCCAGCGTGAAGAAGTAGTGCAGCGTGCTCAGCTTGTCGCCGCTCGGCCCGCTGGAAACGGTGAATCCGGCGCCGATTTTGTCCTTCCAAGCGCTGGTGTACCATTTGCCGCCGCAAGCATCAGCAAAGGCCTTGAACTGCGCCGCCGGTCCGCCCATATAAGTGGCGCTGCCGAAGATGATCGCATCACTCGCGTCGAGCTGCGCAAAGACGGCGTCGTTGGCATAGCGGCCTTTGGTGATGTCGTCGCCGCTGATGGCAATGAGGTTGGTTTTGACGCCGGCAACGGCCGCCGCGCCTTTGGCTACGGCCTCGGCCAGCTTGGTGGTGTGGCCGGTGCCGGAGAAATAAATGACGGATACAGTGGGCATAAGTTGACTGGTTTTTGCGGTTGGGGTTTAGGGTTTGAGGGCTGCGCCGGCAATGGCCAGCGACAGATTGATTGTCGGCGAAACTTTGTCTTCATACTGGCCCTTGTTGATGTTGAAATCCTCGCGGTTGATGACGAAATTGGCGCGGATCACCAGCAGGTCGCCCTTGAGGTTCGGCACCCGGGCGCTCAGCTTGTCCGGCAGGTAGGTGAACTTGACCGGCACGGTGAGGTCCTTGGCGACGCCGTGCAGGCTGAACGTGCCGGTGACTTCGGCCGTCGTGACGTCGCCGTCGGTCTTCACCTGGGCGAGCGACTTGGCTTCAAACGTGATTTCCGGATACTGGGCGGCGTCGAGCCATTTGTCGCTGTGCATGTGCCCGTTCTGCATCGGGTTGGGCACGGTCAGGGACGCGACGGACACGACGATTTTGCCGGTGGTGGCCGTCGGATTTTCCAGGTCAAAGTTTACGGTGCCGCTGATGCCGTTGGCGCTCCCGTTGATGGATTCCAGCGGTGCGTCGAGTTGGAACACGGCATTGTTGACGCCCTTCGGGTCCTTGAAGTCGAAGGCTTGCGGGGCGGCGTAAACCGCTGTGGCCAGGGAGGCGAGGGGTATGAGGTGGATCAGTTTCATGTTGGGTAGGTTTTTGTGTTTGGTTTTAGTGCTTGGTTGTTGGTTTCGGTTTGCGGAAGAAAAGGGAAGCGCCGGCGAGCAGCCCGGCACCCAGCGCGGCCGCGCCGAGAAAATCCACGCCCGGCCGGAATTTCTTCTCGTACGTGATGCCTTCGATGCCGGTGACCTGGTCCAAGGTTTTCACCGGCACACTGGTCTTCGTCCAGCCGCGATTGGCGCCGGTGGCCAGCCAGGTCATCCCGGCGACCAGCAGTATCAGCACCGCGAGCCATTGCAGAATTCGTTTCATGGTTGCTTCCTTCCCATCGAAATCCGGGTCAGTCATCTCCCGGCGCTGGATTCAATCGCACATATTATTGACGGGAGCAATTTTGGCATTGTTAAATTTTGGCGGCAGGCCGGGATAAACCTTTTCGCGCGCGGATCGCCTGGGTTATTTCCGGACCAAACCGGCGAACGCACTTTTATTGCGCCAGAGCAGAAACAGCGCGAGCACGCACAGGATGGCCGCCAGTGGCAGACCCGACGGATCCAGAAACGTGTGGAAGAATAAAATGTTGATGATCACCGGGCCGACCAGCGTGAGGCCCAGCGCCGTGTAACGCCCGCTCAATAAAATCAGTCCGCCGGCAATCTCAAAACATTTCACCGCGTAAAGATAATGGCTGACGAACAAAGCCTTCATGAAATCCCCCGCCAGCTCCCCCTTCGGCGGCGGCATCGGAATGAAGTTAAAGAAGGCGTTGAGTCCGAACACGACGAAGATGAGTCCGAGCAGCGTGCGGGCGATGATGGTGGCGATTTTCATTTTTTATTTTGAGTTGATGGTTTTTTTATATCAGACCGAGATAAAGACCTGTTCCTTCGGAAAGCGCACTTTTGGCGCGCTGGCGTATTTGTCCGTCGGCAGGCGGTAACCCACCGTGGCGATCACCGCCGCCGCGAGACCTTTCGCTTTCAGGCCCAGAATCTCGTCGTATTGCGCCCGGTCAAAGCCTTCCATCGGGCAGGCGTCAATGCCCAGCAGCGCCGCGCTCGTCAGAAAATTGCCCAGTGCGATGTAAACCTGGTTGCGGGCCCACGCGTTGCGCGCGGCTTCGTCCAACCGTTGCACAATGCCGCCGACCAACATTGCGCGCAGCGGCGCCAGCGCTTCGATGGGTGCGCCCTGTGCTTTCGCCACGTTTTGTAAATGCGCGTCAACGTCCGCCTCGCTGTAATTATTTTTGGATGCGAACACCACGAGCTGCGACGCGGCGGTGATTTGCGGCTGACCGTAGGACGCCGGCAACAGTTCCGCGCGCACCGCCGGATCGGTCACGACGATGAATTTCCACGGTTGCAGCCCGCCGCTGGATGCCGTCAGCAACAGCGCCGCTTCTAGCGCGGCCCAGTCCGCGGCACTGATTTTTCGGGCGGGATCAAACTGTTTGGTCGCGTAACGCCAGTTCAGTTGCGTGAGCAGTTGGGCGGAGGTAATGGCACTCATAGTTTTGTAAGTTTATCAGTTTAGGTTTCTCGTTCCACCATGGGTGAATCCCGCATCGTCGAACGCTTTGTTTTGGTTGGTTTTAGTTCAAGTCAAACACTAAAATCTGCGACGGTTTGGCCGCCGATATTTTTAGCACACTTTCATCGCTCACCCCGATGGCGTCGCCGCCGGTGAGCGGCGTGCCGTTCACCGAGACTTCCCCCTCGGCGACGTGAACCCACGCGTGCCGTTTTGCCGGCAGCGGATATTCCACCGCCTGACCGTCGTCCAGTTTTGCGAACGACAATTCCGCGTCCTGATGGATTGCGATGGAGCCGTCGCGGCCGGTTTTGCTGGCGACGAGGTTTAATTTCCCCGTCGGCGCGGTCGCGAAATTCTTTTCCGCATAGCGCGGCTTGACGCCTTTTTCATCCGGTTGAATCCAGATTTGCAGCAGCCGCAGCGGTTCGGTTTTGGACGGATTGAATTCGCTGTGCTGCACGCCGGTGCCGGCGGCCATGTATTGAAACTCACCGGCGCGAATGACCCGGCCGTTGCCCATCGAATCCTTATGCTCGATCGCGCCGCTCAGGACGTAGCTGATGATTTCCATGTCGCGGTGCGGATGCGTGCCGAAGCCCATGCCCGGCATCACCAGGTCATCGTTGATGACGCGCAGGCTGCGATAGCCCATCCACTGAGGATCGTAATAATCCGCGAAGCTGAAGGTGTGATAGCTGTCCAGCCAGCCGTGTTCGGCGTGGCCCCGGTCCTTTGATTTACGAATCATTTTCATGGGGACACCTTACGCGCGGTTTTTTGTTTCGAGAAATACCATGTTTCTTGCCTTACCATAACTTCCAGGCATACTGGATTAAGCATGGAACTCCGCCATCTCCGTTATTTCGTCGCCGTGGCCGGGGAGGAAAATGTCTCCCGCGCCGCGCTCCAACTGCACGTCTCGCAGCCGGGCTTGAGCCGGCAGATCCGCGACCTCGAGGCGGAAATCGGCTTTGCCCTTTTTGAACGGAGCGCGAAATCGCTCAAGCTGACCGCCGCGGGGAAAACGTTTCTGACCGAGGCCCGCGCCGTGCTCCAGCATGCCGACGACGCGGTGAAAATAGCCCGCGCCGTCGCGCGGGAGGGCCGCGGCGAAATTCACGTCGGCTACGCGCCGTCGCTCACGGTGCAGATCCTGCCGCCGGCGCTGCGGCGGTTTCAGGCGCAATTTCCGAACGTGCGCGTCGCCCTCCACGACTTGACCTCGGAGGAAATGCTCGCCCAGCTCGGGGCCAGGCAATTGCAGGTCGCGCTCACTGTCCAGCCGGCGGCCCGGCTGCTCCGCGGCGGGCTGCGTTTCACGGAGCTGGCCCGGTATGATATGTGCGTGGCGGTCGCGCCCCAGCACCCGCTGGCCCGGTTGAAGTCCGTTACCCTGGCCCGGATCGCCGGCGAACCGCTCATCGCCATCAGCCGGAAGGATTATCCGGACTATCATGAAATGCTGGCCGCCCTGTTTGCCCCGCTCGGCCGCCGGCCGAACCTCGTGGGCGAACACGACGCCGGCACCAGTTTGTTCGCCGATGTCGAGACCGGGCGCGGCCTCGCACTGGTGCCGCGCAGCGTGGCTTGCGCGGTTGGCGCGCGCCTTAAACTCCTGACGCTCCGCTCCGGGCCGCCGCCCATTCCCGTCGGCGCCCTCTGGCGGCCGGAAGCTGGCGGCGGACCGGTGGCATCCTTCATCGCTTGCCTGCAGCCGGCGCGCGCGGCGGCTTGACGTCCATGGGCCGCACCTATCATTTCGTCTGTTCGCACTGTCACTACCGGGCGGACGTTTCCGGCGGGATGGACGGCGGTATTCACTGCTCGGTGCAGACCGTGGCCTGCCGCGAATGTCGGGAACTGCGCGATGTGTTCACCAAGCTGCGCCGGCGTGCGGACACGGTGGTTACCATAAAATTTCCCGGCTTCTTCCGCCCGGAAATCCCGCCGGTGATTTTGCGGGACCCGGCGGACCGGCGTCCGCTCGTGTGGGAGTCCTACCCGCTGGCGTGCCCGGTCGAGGCTAAACACTTCGTGACCGCGTGGAACGATCCCGACCGCTGCCCGCGCTGCGGCAACTTCATGGAGAAAACCGGCGCGCCCTTCCGCCGCTGGGACTAACGCCGCTCACTCTGAGATCAAGGCCGGTTCAACGGTTGATTAAATAAATAAACGTTGCAAACCCGGCCACCAGCAGCAGGCCGATCACGAAGGTGAAAAAGCGCATTTGTTTCTGGTGGGCGGAAAGGCTCCGTTTGGGCTGGTAATACATGTTATTATTTGGAAATGATTGGTAATCATCAGCTGAAGCGCTTCCACCGCACTACCCGGATTTTGTCAAATGCTCGACATTTTTGGAGGTGGCCTAATTGGACTTGACAATATTTGGGGAATCGTTAGAAACATAAATGTCGCTCAAAGGAGACATGTCTGCTGATTCCAATCCGGTAAGAAAATTGCCCGACCCGGCAATTTGTCGTGCTTTGCCAATCGCCAAGCAGGTTTTGTTTGCATGCTTGGTGCCCAAACCAATCGAGTGCCAATACGCTGGATTCATAAACGATGATCCATTTTGCCTGCATCCCGACCGAGCTGAAATTGCCGCCCGAACCAAAGCGGAAATTTGAAATTCAAAACAGGTTCAGTGGGTCCAGATCTTCCCGAGTGGGAGCGGCAAGCTGATGGCCGCGGCAAAAAATTCTGTATTTTGATACGCTATTTAAAACGAATCAATCAGGTGCCGAATCTCCCCGAACGGCCGGTGAGCTCATTATCGCGATGACGGCGATATTCTCCCCTGGGAACAGCCTTGGCACGCTTTTGTATTCTTGACGACCGTCCGGTCAATCCCGTCGCCGGTTTTTCAAAAAGACCGTGAACAATTCTCCCTCTCCGCCAACCGGAGTTGGGGGAGAGGGCAGGGGTGAGGTGGTGCGCGTAACCAATTCAGCCAAACGTTCCGTTCGCTTCCAATTCAGAAATACCCATTCAGTGAGTTTAGAGCTTATTAAAGATTACTGTAGCCGGAGCGCGGCGTTCACGCCGCTTCGACGTCGCCATCCAAATTCAAGTTGAAGTGGGCTGAAGCTCGCGCTCCGTCGTCGGTATGGCTGATAAAGAACGGCTACAGTTTTTCTGAAACCGCTCTAGCTGCATATTTTTCAGGTCGGGAGAACTCTTTCCTTCAGTTCGCCCGCAATTGGCCGATAACTCGATAACCGGTTGGCGCCAGTTACGCACTGGTCAGGGCCAAAGCACCGGCCTTAAAAATATGAAACTAAAAATCGCAGATATTTTCCTCGGCTTGTTGGCGGCCGCCGGTGTCACCGGTGCGCAAGGCCAAACTTCCTTTTCCATGCAACTGGTAGCGGACAATGATTTCGCGGTTTTCGGCGGCACCGCCACCGGCATCAACGACCTGCTGTATCAGAACAATGATACTTGGTCGCAGCAAATTCCCGACCTGTCCACGCTGAACTTCACCTTGTCGGCTGGTGACACCATGTTTTATGTGTTGGGCATGGGCGGCGGCGGCCAGGAAAACATCAGCGGTACCGTGAATGGCGTGGATATCACCACCATCGACGTTTCGATGAGCTCGGATCTCTCGCCCTATTTGACGGACTACCAGAACCAAGTCAGCCTGTCGGACGGCGGGTCGCCAGCCGCCGGTACTTACAACGCGTCCCTGCTTGATGTGCAAACCGCCTTTCCCAACCTGACCTGGGGCAGTCCCACCATTAGCTACAGCGATGCGGTGATCCAGTTGGCCAGCCCCAACGGGGCCGGATTTGATTTTGCCTCGGACACCGCCCCGCTCTTCAGCTTTTCAGCGGCCGATGTTGGCGTCCAGCCCACGCCGGAGCCTTCCTTGATAATGTTAGCGGGTTTGAGCGGTCTCTCCCTGTTATTTTTCCGCCGCCGGAAATAATTTCTCGCCGCTCTCCCCAGCCGTCATGAATCGCTGTGACGGCTTTTTTATTGGGACGGTTGCCAAGGGCGCTTGAATTTTCAACTACTGATCGACTCCGATATACCCGGATTTTTCCCGACCGTCCGGGCTGGCATATTTGTAACCGGACCATGCATCAACCGATCCAGCTCCGTCGGCGCGACCTCCTCGGTGGGTCAGGCTGCCGACGCGCCGACGCGCGACGATGCTCGCCCAATTTTAATTGTCGCCGTGGACGCGTGTCCGCTCATGCATATTCCGGTGCAGGAAAATGAATTGAAGCCGGTTCAAGTCGGCTGCCACGTAAGATCGAGTCGTCCGCCGGTAGTGTCCCAATTGGGCGGAGCGCGGCTGGGTCGCAGGCCAGCCGCAGCCTGATTTAAGCGCTGCGGCTGGCACTACGTGCACAGCCGCGCTCCGGGAATTTCAAATCAGGTCAGTGCCCGCCGGCTGACCGACTTGCAAAAATGTTTCTCTTCCGGCACTTTGAAGGCAAACGCCCCCTGGGTACATGAATGTTTTAGTCACTCATGGTCTGTTGTAAGAATTGCGAAACGTGATACTATGCATTTGCATTCCTGATGTTTAAATTTGGGATGTTGATTTCTAATTTGTGGCTACAAATGATGTAAAAAAAACGTTCGGGGCGACCCTTAAAGGGTGGCGGAAACGGATGGGCTATTCACAGGAGGTTTTGGCGGAACGTTCGGATCTTCACCGGACTTATATTTCAGACGTTGAGCGGGGCGCCCGCAATCTTTCTTTGGAGAGCATCACCCGGCTGGCTGAGGCGTTGGATATCTCCGTGGCCGCCCTGTTTCCCGATGAGTTGAACCCGGTGGCCACCGGCCGCGATGGCCACGCTGGCTTGGAACAAAACTTTGTGGAGATTTTGCTGGTGGAGGACAATGCCGCGGACGTGGAGCTGACCTTGCGCGCGTTCAAGCAGGCGCGGTTTGCCAACCGGGTCACCGTGGTTACGGACGGCCAAGCCGCGCTGGATTATCTTTTCCGCCGGGGCCCGCACGCTGAACAGTCGCCGGCGAGAAGGCCGCAGGTGATCTTGCTGGATTTGAGTCTGCCCAAGGTGAGCGGATTGGAGGTTTTGCGCCAGATCAAGTCGGACCCGCAGGTTTCGCTGGCGCATGTCATCATCCTCTCAGCCTCCAATTATCAGGAAGACATGGCCCGGTGCCGCCGTCTGGGCGCGGAAGATTATTTGATCAAGCCGGTGGATTTTCAGGGGCTCAGCCGGGTGACGCCGCAGTTAAAGCTCGACTGGGCGCTGTTCAAACCGGCAGCCGAAGCAATCAGAATTGCCAAGCCCGTTTAGCTGGAGCCGGTGGTTTTTCAGCTGGGTGGGGTAGGTAGGCGACGCAAAGATGTCGTATGCAGGCCGTACCAGTATCATTAACCGACCTTGGGGAAAACCTCGAAGTTACCGCTTCGTTGTGCGAGTTTAGGGCCATGCCCCTACCGGGTTCCCCAGCCAAACCAGTCACCTTTCCCACCCGACCTGCGTCTGCCTGACTGGTTATGCGCCTTGATCGCAATTCCGCCCGCGTTCGCTACGGCTGCGCCGTGGTCAGTGTGGGTCTGGCCATTGCCGGTCGGCGGCTGCTGGACCCGCTGCTGGGCGCCCAATTTCCGTTTGCCCTCATCCTGTTCGCTATTTTATGGACCGCGTGGCTGGGCGGTTTCCGGCCGGCGCTGGTGGCGGTCATCGTTGGCGGCATCGGGGCGGATTACTTTCTCCTCGAACCGCGTGGTAGTTTTACCATGAACCGGGTTCAGCTCGTGGGCTTTTTGCTCTACTTTTCCACTGGCTTGGGCATCGCCTGGCTTGGCGGGCGGATGAAAGCGGAAAAAAAACGGGCTGAGCAAAGCAATGAAAACCTGGAGGCGCATATCCGCGAACGAACGGCGGAACTCGCCGCCAGCGAAGCCCGCCTGGCCGGCATCGTCAGTTCCGCCCTGGATGCCATCATCAGCGTGGACAGTTCGCAACGGGTGGTGCTCTTCAATGCGGCGGCGGAAAAACTGTTCCGCTGCCCGGCAACGGAGGCGGTCGGCCAATCGCTGGACCGCTTCATTCCGGAGCGTTTTCAAGCCGCCCATCGGCGGCATATTGAGGACTATGGCACCGGTGTCATTGCCAATTTGCCGGCGGATAATTTCCGGGCGCTCACCGGGCGGCGCGCGGATGGTGAAGAGTTTCCCATCGAGGCGTCCATCTCCCGGATCGAGGTGGCGGGAAAAAAGATTTTCACCGTCATCCTGCGCGACCGCACGGAACAGGAGCGGGCGGATGAGGCGGCGGCGCTGCTGGCGGCCATCGTGGACTCGTCGTTCGACGCCATTGTCGGCAAGGATTTGCGCGGCGTGGTGACCAGTTGGAATGCCGGGGCCGAGAAGATTTTCGGCTATGCCGCGGGTGAGATGGTGGGCCAGTCGATCACCCGGCTCATCCCGGCGGACCGGCTGGATGACGAGGAAAAAATTCTGGCGCGGATCCGGCGGGGGGAAACCGTTGAGCATTTTGAGACCGTGCGGGCGAGAAAAGACGGCCGGCTGATCGAGATTTCCATCACGGTGTCGCCGATCAAGAATGGGCGCGGGGAAATTGTCGGCGCCTCCAAGGTGGCGCGCGACATCACGGAGCAGAAGCAGGCGGAGCGAGCGCTGCAAGAGCGCGAGGCGGAATTTCGCATTCTGACGGAAGCCATGCCGCAAATCGTCTGGGCCACGAACGCGGCGGGGGGGAACATTTATTTCAACCAGCGCTGGACGGAATATACCGGACTCACCTTGGCAGAAAGCCGGGGCGACGGCTGGACCAAACCGTTCCATCCGGAAGACCAGCCGCGCGCCTGGGCCGCGTGGCAAAAGGCGGTCGCAGGAGCCGGCGACTACTCGCTTGAATGTCGCCTCCGCCGTGCCGATGGGGTTTACCGCTGGTGGTGGATTCTGGGCGCGCCGCTCCATGCCGCGGACGGCAGCATTCTCAAATGGTTTGGCACCTGCACGGACATCACCGAACGCAAGGAGGCGGAGGCGGCGGTGCGGGCAAGCGAGGAGCGGTTCCGGACGCTGGCCAATTCCATTCCCCAGCTCGCCTGGATTGCCCAGGCGGACGGATCGATTACCTGGTACAACCAGCGCTGGTATGAATACACCGGCACGAACTTGGCCCAGATGGCGGGCTGGGGCTGGCAGACCGTGCATGATCCCGCCGCCCTGCCGCAGGTCATGGCGCAATGGCAGGCCGCCATTGCCACCGGGAACGCCTTTGAAATGGAATTTCCGCTGCGCGGGGGCGACGGCCGGTTCCGCAGCTTTCTGACGCGCGTCCATCCCTTGAAGGATGCCACCGGGCAGGTGATGCAATGGTTCGGCACCAATACGGATGTGGAAGTGATGAAGCAGGCTGAGGAAAAAATCCGGCTGCTCAACACCGAGCTGGAAGAGCGCGTCGCCCGCCGCACCGCCGCGCTGGAGGCGGCCAACTTGGAACTGGAACGCAGCCGCGCGGTCTTCGTGAATCTCTTCGAATCCCTGCCCGGCCTTTACCTCGTGCTCACGCCGGAGTTCCAGATTGTCACGGTCAGCGACGCCTATTTGAAGGCTACCATGACCACGCGCGCGGGCATCTTGGGCCGGGGATTGTTTGAAGTGTTTCCGGACAATCCTCATGAACTTGGGGCGACGGGAGTTTCCAACCTGCGGGCTTCGCTGGACCGGGTGTTGCGGCACGGCGCCGCCGACACCATGGCCATCCAGAAATATGACGTGCGCCGGCCGGACGGCGTCTTCGAGGAACATTATTGGAGCCCCATCAACTCGCCGGTGTTTGGACCGAACCGGCAGATCCTCTTCATCGTTCACCGCGTTGAGGAGGTGACCGAGTTTGTGAAGCACAAGGCCCAGGCGAAGCCCGCTGCCGGTGCGGGAGCCTTCAGTGCGCGCGTCCAGCAGATGGAGGCGGAAATTTTTCTCAGCTCCCAGAAATTGCAGGCGGCCAACCAGAAGCTCGAGGCCGCCAACCAGGAACTCGAGGCCTATTCTTATTCCATCTCCCACGACCTGCGCGCCCCGCTCCGGGCGATGGGCGGGTTTGCTCGCATCCTCGAGGAGGAACTGGCGGACCGCCTCACGCCCGAGGCGCGCCATGCCATTGACCGCATCTCCCACAACGCCACCAAAATGGGCGAGCTGATCGATGGCTTGCTGGACTTTTCCAGTTTAAACTGGCGGCCGGTCACGAAAAAGTCTCTTCAGCCGGCGGCCATCGCCCGTGAAGTTTTTGACGAGCTGCAACCGGAGGCTTCCGGCCGGCGCGTGGAATTCAAGCTGGCCCGGCTGCCCCGCTGCGCGGCGGACCCGACCCTGCTCAAACAAGTTTTTGTGAACCTGCTGTCCAACGCCCTCAAATATTCCTGTGGCCGGGAGCTGGCCCGGGTGGAGGTGGGTTGCACGCAAGATGGGTTGGAAACGTCTTATTTTGTGCGGGACAACGGCGCTGGCTTTGACATGGCTTATGCCGGCAAGCTCTTCGGCGTCTTCCAGCGGCTGCATCGGTCGGAGGAATTTCCCGGCACCGGCGTGGGGCTGGCCATCGTGCAGCGCATCGTCCAGCGGCACGGCGGCCGCGTTTGGGCCGAGGGCAAGGTGGGCGAAGGCGCCACCTTTTACTTCACCCTGGGCGAGGAATTGCCTACGGCCCACAAAAATAAAAGTGAAAATCCGTCGGTTAAAGCCGATATAACCAAGGAAAACCTGGCATGAACGAGAGCACTCCCATCGAAATCCTCATCGTGGAAGACAACGAGGACGACCTGAACATGACCCTGCGCGCGCTGCGCAAGGCAAACCTGGCGAACCACATGCACGTGGTGCGCGATGGGGCCGAGGCACTTGCCTATATCCACGGCACCGTGGAATTTCCCGGGCACAAGCTGTCGCACCTGCCCAAGCTGATCCTGCTGGACTTGAAGCTGCCCAAGGTGGACGGCCTCGAAGTCCTCAAGCGCATCCGGAACAATCCCTACACCCTCACGGTTCCGGTGGTGATCATGACCTCGTCCAAGGAGCAGCGGGACGTGGTGGAAAGCTACAAGCTGGGCGTTAACAGCTACATCGTCAAGCCGGTGAACTTTGAAGGCTTCGCCGCCGCCGTGCAGCAGTTGGGCCTCTACTGGCTGCTGCTCAACCAGCCGCCGCAACCCTGACCGTCATGCCCCAGCCGCTGAAAATTTTGATCGTCGAGGACCAGCCGGACGATGCCGAACTGCTCGTGGCCGAGTTGCGCCGCGCCGGGTTCGATCCCCAGTGGCAGCGGGTGGAAACCGAACCGGCGTTCCTGGCGGGCATTCGCGCCGGCCCGGACCTCATTTTGTCCGATTATTCCCTGCCCCAATTCAGCGGCCTGCGCGCGGCAGAATTGTTGCGGGCGAGCGAATTAAACGTCCCGTTCATCCTGATTTCTGGAACCGTGGGCGAGGATGTCGCGGTGGAGGCCATGAAACGCGGTGCGACCGATTATCTCATCAAGGACCGGATCGCCCGGCTGGGGACGGCGGTGAAAAACGCCCTGACCCAGAAGCAACTGGTCATGGAACGCCGCCGGGCGGAGACGTCCTTGAGTCTCTTCCGGGCCCTCCTGGACCGGTCGAGCGATGGCATCGAGGTCGTGGATATGGAAACCGGTGCTTTGCTGGACGTCAACGAAACCACCTGCGAGCGGCTTGGCTACCCGCGCGCCGAACTGCTGGGTATGAAAGTCTGGGAACTCTACACCCAGGAGATGAACCCGGTTTTGTGGGCCCAGAAAATTTCCGCCCTCCGTCAGGCCGGTGCCAAAGTAGTGGAGGGCGAGAGCCGGCGCAAAGACGGCTCCACCTTTCCCGTGGAGATCAGCGTTCGCCATGTTAAGCTGGAACGCGAATACCTCATCGCCTCCGTGCGGGATATCACCGAACGCCTGCTGGCGCAAAAACAGGTGCGCCAGTTGTCGCACGCCGTGGAGCAAAGCCCCGCCGCCGTGGTCATCACGGACACGCGCGGGCACATCGAATATGTCAACCGCAAGTTCACCGAGGTCACCGGCTACACCTTGGCCGAGGTGCTGGGAAAAAACCCCCGCCTCCTCAAGTCCGGTGAAATGCCGCCGGAGACCTATCGGGAATTGTGGCGCACGATTCGCGCGGGCGGGACGTGGACGGGCGAATTGCACAACCGCAAAAAAAACGGCGAGTTGCATTGGGAATGGGCGAGCATCTCGCCCATTCTCGATGAGCGCGGCCAGCCGGCGCATTACCTCGCCGTCAAGGAGGACCGGACCGAGCGAAGGCGCGCGGAAACCGCCCTGCGCGAGAGCGAGGAAAAATTCCGCCAGATCGCCGAGACTATCACCGAAGTCTTTTGGATTACCGAACAGCCCGGCGACCGCATGATCTACGTCAGCCCCGCCTATGAAAAGATCTGGGGCCGCACCTGCGCCAGCCTGTATCAATCCCCCGCGACCTGGGCGGAAGCCATCCATCCCGACGACCGGGACCGTGTGGTTCACGCCTCCGCGACCGGCCTGCCTCGGGGGGAATACGATGAGACGTACCGCGTCGTCCGGCCGGACGGCTCGGTGCGCTGGATTCACGACCAGGCCTTTCCCGTGCGCAATGCCGCTGGCGCGATCCACCGGGTCGTCGGCACCGCCGAGGACATCACCGAGCACCGGAAACTGGAGGCGCAGTTCCGCCAGGCGCAGAAGATGGAATCCATCGGCCAGCTCGCCGGCGGCATCGCCCATGATTTCAACAACATCCTCTCTGCCATCGTCGGCCACCTGTACCTCGCCCGGCAGGAGGCGGAAGACCAGCCGGCCCTCCAGGAAAATCTCGATGCCATCGCCGCCGCCACCCGGCGGGCAACTGATCTCGTCAGCCAGATCCTCACCTTCAGTCGCCGGAAGGAATCCGAGCGCACGGCCATCAAGCTGAACAACATCGTGCTGGAGGCGCTCAAGCTTTTGCGGGCCAGCATGCCGTCCACCATTCGCATTCAGACCGGGCTGGCCGAGACTCCCGCCGTGCTGGCCAACCCGACCGCCGTCCATCAGATCATCATGAACCTCGGCACCAATGCCCTGCATGCCATGCGCGCTGAACCGGGTACGCTTCAGATTGAATTGGAGGTTGAGGAGTTGAAAGCCGATTTTGCCGCCAGCCATCCCGGCCTCCATCCCGGACCCCATGTGCGGCTGTCCGTGGGCGACACGGGCTGCGGCATGGATGCCGCCACCTTGGAGCACATCTTTGATCCCTTTTTCACCACCAAGGCCGTGGGCGAAGGCACCGGCTTGGGCCTGGCCGTGGTGCATGGCATCATGGAGAGCCACGGCGGGGGCGTCGTTGTTCTCAGCCAGCCGGGGCAGGGCACCGTGTTCCATCTCTATTTCCCCGTCATCGACGGCCCGGAGGAGGTGAAAGTGGGCCAGCCGGAAGTCACGCCGGCGTCCCGCGGTCGGGGTGAACGAATTCTCTATGTGGATGATGAGGAGGTTCTGGCCCGGGTGGGCAAGCGAACCCTCGAGGGGCTGGGCTATGTGGTCACCGCCAAGACGGCCGCTCTCGACGCCCTGGCCACCATCCGGGACCAGCCGGGTGCGTTTGATCTCGTTATCACCGACCTGACCATGCCTGTCATGGACGGTTTGCGCCTCGGCACCCAGATGCTGCAGTTGCAACCGGGCCTGCCCATCATCCTGATGACCGGTTACAGCGGCGATATCACGCTGGAAAAAATCTGCGCGCTGGGCTTCAGTCAGTTGCTGGAGAAACCCTGCACCGCCCGGACCCTGGCCGAGGCCGTCCATCAGGTCCTGCTCCAACCCCGCCGCGCCTGAGCCGGAAATCAAAACCGGAACCAATCTCCGTTCCGGCCTCCGGCAGAGATTTTCCCAGACCAAGCCCTTTGCCCCGTTCGTCCACCCCAAACTGCCATTGGCCGGTGCTTGCGCACGGCCACCAATTGGGACTTTGCCGGGGCGCGCGCCCGTCCCGGTTGCCGTTTTCGGCCTGCGCCGCTGCCCCTGAAAATAGCCCAGCCATTTATGGCTGGAACTCCTTGCCCGCGATGGTCCAAAGTCCCGCCAGGGACGGCAGATTTTTTCTTTCGTCCCGCGCGGGACTTTTTCATTTTTTTTACGCGATACCCAACCATGAATGGCTGGGCTATCTTGGGTCATGGGACGCCGGGGTTTACCAGTTTATTTTATTTGGAAGTTTTTTCTCAAGTCCCGCTGCTTCCGGCCGATATCCGGGATACTTGTCGCTTATCATAAACATTTAACCCGAACTATAAAATGCCATTGCCGCTCTTGGAACCCCTTGCTGGCCCAGCCCGTTCTCTGGCTGGCAAATATCTGACCTTCAATCTTCTGGGCGAATCGTACGGCATCGCCGTGCTCAAGGTTCGGGAAATCATCCGGCACGTGGACATCACGGTCGTGCCCCAAATGCCGGATTACATTCGCGGGGTCATCAACCTGCGCGGCAAGATTATTCCGGTCATGGACCTGCGGCTGCGGTTTGGTTTCCTCGCCGCAGCGCACACCGACCAGACCTGCATCGTGGTGGTGCAGGTGCAATTGCCGGATGGCAAAAGCACCGCCATGGGCATGGTGGTGGACGGCGTGGAGGAGGTTACCCAGTTGAATGCCGCCGACATCGAGGCGCCGCCGGATTTTGGTGGTCGGATTGCGGTGGACTATATCCTCGGCCTGGCCAAGGTCAAAGGCGTGGTCAAGGTGCTGCTGGACATTGACCGCGTCGTCGGTGCGGCCGTGGTCGGCCAGGAATCCGCGCCGGCACTCATTTGACCGAAAAACGCCATCATTAAGAAAATCAACCTGAAAAATATCAGCACCAAAAAACAATCTATGAAAAAAACGACCATCGGAAGAAAAATCGCGCTCGGCTTCACCGCTTTAATCCTCATCGCCGGACTGCTGGGCGGCATGGCCGTCTTCAGCATGAAGTCGGTCCAATCCCAGGCGCAGATACTGGCTACGCAGTTTGTGCCGGAAACCAAGGTTGCCGGCGACCTGCAGGATGCCTTTTCCGCTGCCATGCTCGGCGTGCGCGGCTACCGGTTGACGGCAGAGAACACCTATCTGGACGCCGCGCGGAAAGCGTTTGCCGAGGCGGAAAAGCAGGAACAGAACGCCCAGAATCTAGCGGATGCCAACCCGGAACTGGTCAAGCTGCGGGAGAATCTCAAGGAACTTGCGCCCCAGTTGCAGGGTTATGAAAATTTAGTTGACCAATTGGAGGCCAAGAACAAGGAAATGCTTGCCGGTCGGGAACAATTGGACACATCCGCTGCGGACTTCATGTCCAAGATTGAAAACCTGATCCTCACTCAGAAAGCAAAACTCGATAATGAAATAAAGACCAACGCCGAGGCGGCGGCGCTCCAAAACCGGGCCGACAAATTGTTGCTGGCAACCGTCATTCGCGGCAAGGGAAATGCGGCCCGGGTTGCGGTTTACAAGTCTCAGGCCGTGCGCGATCCCAAGCTGATCGAAGCCGGCTTGACGAATTTCGAGGCGATGGACAAGACGTTCGATGTCCTGCTGCCGATGTTGACGCACCAAAACGACATTGATGAATTAAACCAAATTAGAGCCGATGCGCACAGTTATCGCGACGCGACGAAAGTGATCATGGACGACTACCTCGCCACCGACGAATTGGGCGCCAAGATTGTTGCTACTTCAGAAATCGTGAACCAATTGTGCAACGACACCCAGGCGGCTGGCATGAAGCGCACGGTGGATTCGGCCAACAGTTCGACCCAGAAACTCACCCGTGCCTCGTTGACCATGATCATCGGGCTAGCCGTCGCCTTGGTTGTGGGTATAGTCGTCGCCTTTTTCATCATCCGGAACTCCAACGGAGTGCTGAGCACCGTCGCTCGTGCCCTGGATGAAGGCTCCGACCAGGTGGCCAGCGCCGCTGCACAAGTTTCCTCGTCCAGTCAGTCGTTGGCCGAAGGGGCGAGCGAGCAGGCCGCCTCGTTGGAAGAAACCAGTTCTTCGCTTGAGGAGATGGCCAGCATGACCAAGCGCAATTCCGAAAATGCGCAGAAGGCCAACGACCTCGCCAAGCAGGCCCGCTCGGCCGCCGACCAAGGCACCGCCGACATGCAGACGATGAACGCCGCCATGGAGGCCATTAAAAATTCCTCCGACGACATTGCCAAAATTATTAAGACCATTGATGAGATCGCTTTTCAAACGAACATTCTCGCCTTGAACGCCGCCGTGGAGGCCGCACGGGCGGGTGAAGCCGGCATGGGCTTCGCCGTCGTCGCCGATGAAGTCCGCAACCTGGCCCAGCGCAGCGCCCAAGCCGCCAAGGAAACTGCCGGCAAAATTGAAGGTGCCATCACCAAGACGGCCCAGGGCGTAGGCATCAGCCAGCAGGTGGCGGGGACCTTGAATGAAATCGCCACCAAGGTGCGGCAGGTGGATGAATTGGTCTCCGAAGTGGCCGGCGCCTCGCGCGAGCAGACGCAAGGCATTACGCAGGTGAACATCGCCGTCGGCCAGATGGACAAGGTCACCCAGTCCAACGCCGCCAACGCCGAAGAGTCGGCCGCCGCCGCTGAAGAGTTAAACTCCCAGGCCGAAGTCATGAAGCAATCCGTAGGCGAATTACTCCAGCTCGTCGGCGGCCAAAACCGGACGGAAGTGAAACCCTCTGCCACCCCGCGCCGGGCGCCAGCCCGTTCGGCCAAACCGGCTGGTCCCCGCCTGGCACCCCTCCCCACCAATGGCAACGGTAAAAGTCACGCGCACTCGCAGCCTTCGGTCGCCGGCAAGTCCCGGAGTGCCATCCCGATGGCCGGTGATTTCAAGGACTTTTGAAGTGCCAATAAGTCCGCTAACCGGTGAGGGTTTAACTTAAAAAAAAGTTAGCCGCCGGCCGGATGAGGTGAACCGCGAACCACGTCAAACCCGCGGAAATTTTAAACCCGGATGCCACCGATAAACCCGGATTTAATAAAATAATTCAAAGCCCGTAGGGCTGACATATTTGTAGAAACGCACTCCAAAGAATTGCCCAGCTCCGAAGGCGCGACATCATTTTGAATTTGGTGGGGCGAGCGTCCCCGCGAGTCGTGCTCCCGATGTTGTCAGCCCGGCTCGTACCGTCCCGCGCACCAATTCCGAAAGGTAGGGCGTGCCAGTCCTCTGCCCGCCGCCGCCTGCCAACCAACGTGACCGGTAAATCACCAAGCGGCAGGTCTGGCGAAGTTGCTGCGGGATCAAGAGACCCGCGCTCCGAAAACATCCGCCCGTCCAGTTCCCGCTCGGGGCTGCGACAATTACTTTTAATCCCCCCAAGGATTAAAAGTTTTCCACCCGAAATGAAGGGAAATCAAACGGTGGGGTGAACCGCGAAATATACCAAACACGCGAACGCCAATTCAAATGCGCTGAAGACGCTTAGCGGCCTGTGACTGAGCCGAAACCAAGCCAAAACCCAAAAAGACCGCTTATCGAATCTTTCTAAACCGCTGGAACCGGCGATGGTTCCAGCGTCGTCGTTTCGCCAGGTGCCCGGGTTTCCTGGTTTGAGACAGCAACCGTCCAAAAAATGAGATCAGGGAAAGCCAAGCCTCGCTCTGAAACTTGGGATTGGAAAGCGGGTGGGACTCAATGTCCGAAACCATGCCCGTGGTGCGACTGATTTTTGCCAATGAAAGATGGGGTGGACGAGGGTAGGACGTGTCTCGGCACGTCGCACAGTCCCACGCCACCCCACAAATTTAACGGCAACCCGAGCGCCAGTATTAGCTTAGCAGGCTCCGGGCCAATTAATGTATCGGCTGAAAAATGCTTCGCCCAAGTCTAAAGTGGCCATTCGCGCCAGAAACTTCCCGGTTAGATTGAAAAGGGGCGGTTTTCAGAATTATAGGCAGCAACCGACTGATGTTTGAACCGGAAGGGACGGAAAAAAAGTCCTTGCAAACCGGTGGGGTCGGAAGAGAATCTAGCGCAAACACCCACTGGGGTCGTGGGCTGGAAACTCTAAACCCTGTCGGAAATCCCAAACCATAATCATCATGAACTTCAAACTCATCTGCCGCGGTCTGCTGCTGGCTTGGCTCACCGTCCTGACCCAAAGCGTCCTGGCGGTCACCGCCACCTTCACCAACACGCCCACCGCCGTCAGTAACACTTACTCGGGCATCATCACCCTGCAAATCGGTGGCTTGACCAACACGGAGACGGTGGTCGTCCAGAAATTCATGGACCTGAACACCAACGGCGTGATTGACGGCGGCGACCAGCTGGTGCAACAGTTCAATCTGACCGATGGCACCAATTCGGTCATCGGCGGCGTGACCAATTTCAACGTGCCCGGTGATTTGAACGCCACGCCCGGGGCCATCACCGCGACGCTCAACTTTCAGAACGGGGATTTTGTGCAGAACATCGCCGCGCATTATTTATACCGTCTGTCCAGTCCGGTGGGGCATTTTTTACCGGTGACCAACAGCTTTGTGGTCACCAATTTCCCCTATCCGCAGCAGTTCACCGGCAATGTGGTCAGCAACGGCACCAGCACGACCCTGTCCAACGCCATCGTCCTGCTGTTTCCGCCGCCACGTTCGGGCAATAACTTGAGCCAACCGCTCGCCGGCACTGTGGCCAATAATGCGGGCACCTTCACGCTCCCGGCCCCGGTGGGAACCTATTTGTTGCTGGCGTTCAAAACCAATTTTGTGACTAGCTTCAATAAAGCGCCGTTGGTCGCGCTTGCGAGCAGCGCCACGGTTACCACCAATCTCACGGTCACCAACGCCACCGCCAGCATCACCGGCACAATTGTGGATGCCGCGAATAATGCGATCAAGCTGCCCGGCGTTTTCACGGGCATCAAGTCCACCAACGGCTTTCTGACAATCTGTATCTCCGACACTAATGGCAATTTCACCGCCCGGGTCACTGCCGGCACTTGGTCGCTCGGTGGCGATGATTCGGGCCTGATCATTCATGGCTATGTGGGCTGGAACAACAGCACGAACGTCAACGCCGGCTCATCGGTCACCCTGGCCTACAACAAGGCCAACGCGCTGATCTATGGCAACGTCTCCGACATCCTGGGTAATCCCATCGTGGCCAACGACGTTTATTGTAGCGATAACCCCAGTAACACCTATTCGGCGGATGGCTACACCGACGCTCACGGCAACTATGTCGTGGGCGTGCTGGGCCTGGGCGCCAACGATTCCTGGTATGTGCAGCCCAATGGCAATAGTCAGCTTACCGATTATGTTTTCTCCCAGCTCAACAACAACCTCAGCCTCAGCCCCGGCCAGGCCGCGCTGCAGAATTTCAGCGCCATTCTCGCCACCAATGTTATCAGTGGCAACGTGGTAGATAGTACCAATGGCATCATTGCCGGCGTGGGTGTGAACGCCAATGCCACCATCAACGGCACAAATTATCAGACCTCCACGGATACCGACGCCAACGGGAACTATTCGCTGATCGTGGCCGCCGGCAATTGGAACCTCGGCCTCAATTGCAATGGCGGCAACGACAGCCTGGACAATCTTCTCGGCGCCGGCGCCTACGTCTGTGCCGGCGGCCCGAACGTCGTCATCGCCGGCAATAATTCCACCAACAATTTGGTCGTCCAGTTGTGCGGCGGCGTCTCCATCACCACGCCCTCGCCGTTGCCCGTTGGTGAGGTTAATACCTACTACGACCAGTTTATCCAGGCCTCAAGCTGCAGCGGCAATTACAACTGGTCACAGATCGGCGGCTCGTTACCCGGTGGATTGAATCTCAACCCCAATGGGTCGTCCTTCGAGCTGTTCGGCTTGCCCAGCGGCAGCGGCACTTTCACGTTCACCATTCAGGTCAACGACGGCACGCACACTACCAACCAGCAATTTTCCGTGACCATCAGCAACGCCGTGCAGATCACCACCACCTCATTGCCCAATGGCACGAACGGTTCGGCTTACAGCCAGCAGCTTCAATCCACGGGCGGCGTGCCGCCTTACGTCTGGTCGGTCTTTTCCGGCACGCTGCCGCTGAATCTGAATTTGTCCACTAACGGCCTCCTTTATGGCACCGCTGCGGTCAGCGGCGGCCCCTTTGGTTTTACGGTCGGCCTCACCGACAATCTCGGCGGCTCCGCCAGCCAGCCGCTCGCCCTCACGTTGATCAGCACTAACATCGTGCCGCCGCCGCCGGTGGGCATTACCTCCGCCGGCGGACAGCTTCTGGTCTATTATGCGTTGTCCGGTTCCAATAATGTCCTGCAGACCGCCACCAATTTGGCCGGGCCGTGGGTGCCGGCCACCGGCGGCGTCCCCGTGACGGCTCTGACTTTCAGCAACACCGCCCCGGTTCGTTTCTTCCGGCTGCAATGATTTACCGGGCCGTTGCAAAATTAGATTTTGCCCGCGGCACGATCATCTACTGAATTAGTGGTGCCTCGGGCAGATGTTCAACACGAGCCGGATCAAATGCTTTTAGTTAACTGATGCGCTGTTGGTCCTGCGGTGGGGGATGCTATTTGTTGGTTTGATTTGTTTGGCTGCGGCCAACGTTTTCCCAACCCGCATCGTCGGACCGGGGCAGACCTATTCGGCGATCAGTTGCCAGCCATTTCTATAGCCGGCAACCAAACAACTTTTCAACGTTGCGCGGGAGCGTGCGGAAATGGTCTCAGCGCCAACCAGCGCCGACCCAGACCCGGACGTTGCCGCGATAACCCCAATGCCCATGCACCCAAACCACCCCGGGCCGCGGCCGGTGGGCCCAATGGCCGCCATACCAGACCCAATGACCTCTCCGCCATTCCCAGCTCCCGCCAATCCAAATAAAAGTTGGATCCGGGGCGGTCGTGATTATTTCCTCCTGGGGCGGCGGTTGGGCTGGTGCCGCCACAACCGCTTGGTCGGGCGGCGGGGTTCCGGGCGGCGGTTGCACATAAACCGGGCGGTCGCGATAAACGACCTGGCGTTCCACACAGCCAGCCAACCACGGCCCGACCGCAGAAATTAGAAGGACTTTGAGCAGAAATGATTTTTTCATATCCATACGGAAAGACGGTGCTCACCAACATTTGTTACAGGAAATTGGCGTCCGCCCCGGCCTGCGGGAGCGCTGGGTTTCCCGCGAGTTTTTCCGGGTGCAACAATAACCCCTGCCGTTGTGCCGGGAGCAGAACCCCGTTCGGGAATTTTGTAAATCGGCCCGAACGCTTCTGCAGAATTGCGTGTCCCCGCCGGTCAGGCCGGCGGCTGAATTCAATTGATCGACTCAACCCCAAAAATAAGCCCCGCCATTGCCGTGTGGAACCCGACCTTTTGAACAGGTATTAATACCTGGGGAACTTGCCGGGCGGCTTTCGACCTCCATTCAAGGCGCGTCGGCCACCGCTCTAGCTTGTTCCATGAGCGTTTATGATTTACGGTTCAAGGCCTGCGCCAATCACGTACAGGGCAGGGAAATTGGTTTGGCAAAGAGCGACCAAACCGGTTTTAACCCGGCAACGGCTGGGCCACGCCGGCGGACCAAACAACGGGTGTTATTTACCGCTGATCAAATAATCACCGAGCTGGGCTAGGCTGGCGGCGATATAAACGGATTCGCCCACGGCCCCGACCTTCGCCGGTTCCTGCCCGACCACGGTTGGGGTCGGAGCGACTTCTGCCGGCGGTTTGGCCAGCGCGGAGCCGGCGGGCTTGGACGATAGGGAGGCGCAGCCGCTGCTCAGCAACGCCAGCCCGATGATTAACCAGTTTACAGTTTTGTATGCCTTCATGAAACCGATGGATGCATATCCAATGCCAAGTCGATTTACGCAGGGATTTGGCCCCGGCCGGGCAAAATTTGCTCTGAAATGGAACAAACTTGGCCGGCTTGTTGACAGGCCGCCGCCGGCCGGCGACCGGTTCGTGCGCCTGTCCTGTCCCGGCTGCTTGCTGGCCTTTGGGGCAGGTGGCCGGTCTGGGACCGCCCCCGCTTGGTAGGGGTTTCCCTTAGTCCGCTAGCGTTTTCCGGAAGAACACAATCAGGTTTGCCCCAATTGTATTTGGCGACCGACTAAACATATATTGTCCACATGAGAACAATATTTGCAAAGTCGGTTGACCCCAAAAACGGTCGGCTGGCGCCGGCACCGGCCAACGGCAACCGGGCGCTGGTGGCGGCAATGGTCAATACGCCGGTCTATCGCGAATACGAACTGGCGTTCAGCATCCTCACCGGCCTGCCCATCGCCCTCCAGCCCGTCGAGACCTGGCAACTCGCGCACCATGGTCGGCGCAATGAGAATGCCTTCTGCGCCTTGGTCTCGGGGAAAAGCAATGCCTGCGCGGCGTGCCTGCAGCTGCAGGCGCGGCTCTGCCAAAAGGCCGCCACCGGACCGCAAACCCTGACCTGCACCCTGGGCCTCTCCGACAGCGCCGTGCCGGTGCGCCTGCATGACCAGGTGATCGGCTACCTCAAATTCGGCCAGGTCTTCCGCAAACCGCCAACCGCTGCCCAGTTTGAGCAGGTGTGCCGCCAGATCAAAACCTGGGGCATCCCAGCCGACCGTGAGACGCTCAAGCAGGCCTATTTTTCCGGCAAAGTGGTCTCGCCCGAGGCGCATCAATCTTTCCTCACGCTGCTGACCATCTTCGCTGAACAACTGGCCATGTTGGGCAACCAGCTGCAGATCCAAACTGAAAACGCCGAGCCGCCGGTCATCACCAAGGCGCGGGCGTTTATCGAGGCGCACCAGACCGAGGACATTGGCTTGATGGAGGTCGCGCGGGCGGTGAACACCAGCACCTATTATTTTTGCAAGGTGTTCAAGCGGTATGCCGGCCTCGGTCTCACCGAATACATCATCCGCGCGCGGATTGAAAAATCCAAGAATCTGCTGCTCAATCCGAATCTTCGCGTTAGCGAAATCGCCTACGATGTCGGTTTCCAGTCGCTCACGCATTTCAACCGCGTATTCAAGCGGATCCTTCGCCAGTCTCCGACCGATTATCGCACCCAATTGGCCAGGAACTAATTGTTCCGACTGGAGAATTTCTAAAACCCCGGGGCTGCGACCCGGCTTTCAGAGTAAAGCTTTGACCAAGCAGTAGAGGCCGGTGAGGATGCCTAGGCCCGGCACCACTTGCAGGGCAAAGATCGTCATGGCCAGCTGCCGTCGGTTATGCCGACCCAGTCCGGTTCCCCCGGCTTCGATGATCAGCAGGAGGCCAAGGCTGAAGAGGATGATCTTGAAGCTGCCCCACGCCGCCGGGATTTCCCATAACTGCCGCCATGAGGAATTCCAAGCTATTTTGACCAGCGTCAGGCTGGACTGTCCGCCATCCGGTAGATAAATGGCGATGCCGAGTAGACCAACGCCAAGAAGAATCAAGGTAATGAGCGGGGAAGCTGAGAGTTTTTCCGTACGCATCAGAAGTTTTTTACTGTTGTAAGCTGTTTTCAATCAAAGTCAAGCCGTGAATCCAGCCGGTCGATGATTTTTTATCAATATAAATCTGCGAGCCTTCTCGCCGGAGCAAATTCGCCGATTTTTTTTCGTTGATAAAATAAAAAAACCTCGCCCTGGGGCGAGGTTTTTAACGGTGAGGCTGCTGCTGCGCCACCTTTCTTTGATGGCCTGGTCGCCGCGCTCCCCACCTGACTTGTTTTGACTCAATTGTGGTGGTGGTGGTGGTGATGGCCGTGGTGATGGCCATGATGGCCCGACGCGGCCTGGGCCGGGGACACCAACGACAGGGAACCGATGGCCACGCAGGCCAGAATGATCAGGATTTTTTTCATAAATGCTCGAGCTTGATGTTTTCCACCCGGGGTTGCCCTGCGGTGGCTGTTTGGTTGGACGGATCTTGCGCCGACAGGTTACACCGCATCTCTCCCTGGCGCAGTTTAATCAGTGAGGCTGCTGTTAGAGCATTGACCGAAAAGCTGTAGCGATGACTTGACAAATTGTATATATATGTTTTATATACAACTCTCTGGGTGTTGCCGGGTCCGCGACGTGAACGTTTCCGCCGCCCCATCGTTCTTTGACATATCTGATTTTATAGCTGTCGGCTGATGCCCTCTCCGGCCCGCGGTCCGGGACGGAGCGGGTGGCCGTAGGCCGGGCGGCGAGGGCTGACGCTTGGTGCCTTGAAACTTTACCACCCCAAAAATACAAAAGTGGTAAAGAAACGGTAAAGTTCCGGATGCTCTATCAAGCATTTACAAAAGTTGGCCCGCCGCCTGGTAAAGTTTTGGTAAAGTCCGCTGCCGCGTCGAGTCTGGACCTCTTTTGCGCCACTGTCCGGCCGCCTGCAGGCGGCAAGACAGTCCCATCTTCCCTTGCCTCTTTAGTAAAAGACAAAATTAGCCGGAAATTCAGATGCCAACGGGAGTCGAAGTCACCGCCCTTTTCTAAACCTATCAAAGTCATAATCCCAACCAATATTCACTAAATATTATCGATTACCCGCCGATAACGGGCCATGACATTGGGAACCAAAATCATCGGCGCTGCCTTGGCGGCCATCGCGGCCACCTTGTTGGTGGGCTTGGTTGTGCAACGGCATGTCATTCGCAGCCAGGGCATTGAGCTGACGCATGATACCATGCGGGCCGTGCTCATTGAGGCAGAAAATGTCCGGCAAAGCGTCAGCGCCTTGAACGAGCAAAACGCCTTTGACCGGCCGGCGCTGGTTCGGGAGATGAAGCAGACGGGCGATCTGCGGGGATCCACTTTTTACCAGACCATCCCGGTGGTGGCGGCGTGGAAAGCCATCGAGCAGGCGGCCCAGCGGGAAGGCTTCGAGTTCCGCATCCCCAAGCATCAGGCCCGCAATGAGAAAAATAATCCGACGGCCGATGAGGAGCCGATTCTCGCCGCGTTGGAACTGGGGCAGACCAATGAGTATTTCCGGGTGGACCCGGCGCAGAATGAGATCGTCTATGCCCGGCCGATCGTCTTGTCGGAAGATTGTTTGGCCTGCCACGGCGATCCCAAAAACAGCGCCACCGGCGACGGTCGGGATGTGGTGGGTTTTCAAATGGAAAACTGGAAAACGGGCGAGGTGCATGGGGCATTCGTGTTGAAGGCCAAGCTGGATCACGTGGACGCGGTGGTGGAGGCCGGGGTTATGAGTACCTTGGTCTGGGTGCTGCCGCTGGGCCTGCTCATTGGCGTCGGTTTGTATTATCTAAATCAACTCAAAATCGTGCGTCCGCTAATCGCCACCATCCATAATCTCAACACTACTACCGAGCAGACCAACCACGCGGCCGGCCAGGTTTCTGCGGCCAGCCAGTCTTTGGCGGAAGGGGCCAGCGAACAGGCCGCTTCGTTGGAGGAAACGAGCGCGTCGCTGGAGGAATTGTCCAGCATGACCAAGCGCAACGCCGAAAGCGCCCAGAAGGCCAACGACTTGGCCAAGGAGGCCCGGCAGGCCGCCGACCAAGGCGCGTCTGACATCGAAACGATGTCCAAGGCCATGGATGCCATTAAGCTTTCCAGCGATGACATCGCCAAAATCATCAAGACGATTGATGAGATCGCTTTTCAAACGAACATTCTCGCCTTGAATGCCGCCGTGGAGGCCGCCCGCGCCGGCGAGGCCGGTATGGGCTTCGCCGTCGTTGCCGATGAAGTGCGCAACCTCGCGCAGCGCTGCGCCCACGCGGCGAAGGAGACGGCCGGCAAGATCGAGGGGGCGATCGCCAAGACCGGTCAGGGCGTGGAGATTTGCAGTAAGCTGACGCAGACTTTGGACGCCATTGTTCACAAAGTACGGCGGGTGGATGAACTGGTGACGGCCGTCGCCGGGGCTTCCAACGAACAGAGCCAGGGCATTACGCAGATCAACACGGCAATCAGCCAGATGGACCGGGTGACGCAAAGTAATGCCGCCGGGGCCGAGGAATCTGCCGCCGCCGCCGAGGAGTTGAACGCCCAGGCTATCATCACGAAACAATCCGTTCAGGAATTGATCGAATTGGTGGGCGGCCAGTCTCCGCCGCCGCCGGCTGTGACGCTCTCCGCTCCGTCGAACAATTTGATTCACCCCCAGTCGTCGATCGCGAAATCGTCCGTGCCAACCAACGGCAAAGCCAATGGCCATGGGTCGTCCGTGCACTTGAACCCCGCGTCGGCTAAGCGGGGAATCACTCCGCTAGGCAACGATTTCAAACGCTTCTGAGCCTAGGCCTCAAGCAGGCCGGTTAGGATGGGATGTTCGTTCTATCCTTGACGGGCGGCTGTATCCGGGCAGATTTCCGTCCACCATGAACCGTAAGTTTGTTATCAAATGGCTGTATAAACCGGAGGAGCACGATTATCCCGCCGCCGGTTCCTATCTCAATCTGCTGTATCCGGAGCCGGCGGCCCGGGCGTTGGTTGCCAAATTGCGGCGGGCGGCGATGGTGGAGTTCAAATCCAAGGATATTTTTCGGGCCTCGGGTCTGGCCCTGCTCGGCCTCAACAATTCCCATGTCAGCAAGGATCAAAAGCGGATTGAGGCGGGCCAGGAATTGTCCCCGCTGCTGCTGGTCCGGGACGCGGCGCATGGCAAAGTGTTGATTGCCGACGGCTATCATCGGCTGTGCGCGGTGTATTCGTTTGATGAAGACGCCGTCATTCCTTGTAAAATCGTCTAACTGACCGCCGGGGCCAAGATGGATTCTGAACAATGGTTATTATGGGTCCGCGCCAGCCGCTGTTGTATCAGGTCAAATCGGATCGAAGCGCGAAAAATCTCGGCAATGGCCGTTCCGATTGAATGGTTCGGGATGGTCGCGTCGGGGTTTAGGAATCTAATCGGTCGAACGAAACGAGCAACCACAACAACCCGCCGGCGACGAAAATAATGCCAACCAGATTGCTCCAAGTTTGTGCCTCCAGCACCAAAGAGCTTAAAACACCGGTTGCAATAATCACCAAGGCCAGCGCGCCACTCCTGACCGAGAATTGCTTTTGGATCATAGCTTTATCCAAGTTGCCAGCTGATTAGTTATAAGTATATTGTTTCAGTTTAAAAAATGCAAGCTAATTCAATACTGGTCGGATTTGTCTCCAGATTTAGCTATGGTTTTGGATGATGGCGGCTTTCCATTCCCGATTGGGCGCGGCCAAATAATCGCTATAAGCGGTTGAAAGTTCGTTGAAACCGCCAGTTGATCGACAGATCTGACAATTTTATTCCATTGCAAATCAGTTATCTTCGCGATTATTCACAATTTATTCACAATTTGCTTGCATCCATTCGCCGATGGGCGAAAATCGCGGCAGCAAAACAAGGTTGCTGGGCAGCAAAATTAGATTAGCCCGTAGTCTCGCCAGCAAAGTTGGTTTGCTGACAATCAGCAAATCGGTTCCTCACCGCAGATAGTCAATCAGCGTAGGCTGATTGATTCAATTCCTTTTATTTTAATATGACTCGTAATTTGCGCCCGAACCTTGTCCGCCGCCTCGCGAAATTTTCGCTCGGGGCGGTTTTCTGTCTGGCCGCCGCGTGGACCGCGTCGGCGGTGAACCTGGTGCAGGAATTTTACCTGCCCATGCCGGAGCCGCAGATTTATACCGCGAACAACGCTATCATCGCCGGTACGGGGACGACCATAGCCTCGACGTTTTCCATCACCGTCACCGGCAGTGGCACGGTGATTTATTACGATCAATGGGAGGATGGCTACGAGACGGACTTGAGCAATCCGACGCAATCGACGACGCAGATTTGGGGCGACGGTAACGATGCGCACGGCATTCCGCCGGGCTTCGCGCATAATCCGCTGGGCCTGCCGGCCGGCACCATCATCACGCTGACGAACAACGTGTCGTTGCCGCGCAATCCCTCGACAATTTTATACGACGCCCGCGACCGGATTGCGGCCAGCAAGGCGATCATCATCTCCCGCGCCGGCTGGCCGATCCCGACGGGGCCGGTGTTTGCCGGGGCGGTCAGTGTTTTGTCCACGATTGATTATGGGACGAATTATATCAGCCCGGTTGGCCAGAACCTGACCAATGTCAACCTGCTGAAATACGTCGGCCTGTTTGTCATGGCGGCGCAGAACAACACGGCGGTGACGATTGATCCGAAAGGCACTGGCGTTGGCACGACCAACCTTGTTTTGAATCAGGGTGAATCATATCTGGTTAACGGCGGTATCATGGTCGGTGGCCGGGTGACGGCCTCCAAGCCGGTCCAGGCCGACCTCATCATCGGACACGTTGGCGCGGCTTATGCGAGCGATTGGTTTACGCTTTATCCGGCTTCAGCCTGGAGCAGTTCTTATTTCACACCGGTGGGTTCGGCCTCGAAAGTCACGCAGCCGGCCTATGTCTACCTGTACAATCCCGGCAACAGCTCCATCACCATTAATTACAACTCCAAGGTTGGTTCGGGTAGCTTCTTGGTGCCGGGGACAAACGGGGTTTATCAATTTCAGATGCCGGTGAGTTCCGGGGCGAGCTTCACGAGCGCGGGTGGACAAAATTTTTACGCCCTCTGCACGGTGGCGGCGAACAACGCGTCCGACACCCCCTTCAACTGGGGCTTCACGCTGGTGCCGCAAGGGGCTTTGACCACCGAGGCGGCTGTTGGCTGGGCGCCTGGCAGCGCCGATGGCACGGTGGATGGTAGCCCGGTTTGGGTCACGGCGTTGGCCAACACCAAATTGTACGTGGATTACAAGGGCGATCATGCCGGACCCTTGACCGATCCCAATGGCAACCAATACGACACGAATTTCACGGTGACGGCGCTGTCGTCCCAGAAGATTTTTGATCCGAGCAAAAACCAGACGGGCATGCGGGTTTACACGGTGGACGGCACCTTGATCACCGCCGCCTGGGGTGAGGATGCGGATACGGCGCAGCCGGGCAATCCTTACATTGACGCCGGCACGACGGTGCTGCCGTTTCCGACGCCCTTGCTGATAAAGTCCGCCATCATTGTCACGGATGCGCCGCCAGTCGGCTTGAGCGTGGGCGACACCGTCCAATACACCGTCGAAGTGGACAACAAAGGCTTGCTGCCGCTGGGCAATACCGTGGTCATCGACGCGCCGTCGGGAAACTTGACGTACGTTCCCAACTCGACGTCGTTCAACAGCAACAACATTCCGGACAATACGTCCGGCCAGATTTTTCCGCTGGCGTCACCGGGCTACACCATTCCAATCATTTTGAGCCAGGGTACAAGTGTTTTTAAATACCTCGCCAAGGTCAATGCCGCCGGCGTGGTCAGCAACAGCGTGGACATTGGTGGCACCACCATTTTCACCAGCACGCTCTTGACGCCGCCGCCGACGAACGGGGCGACGGTCACCTTGAAATTTACCGACACGAACGGGGTGGCCTCACCGTTTTATACGGTCGGTGCGAATGTTTATGTCACCATGACCAATGCGGTGGGCAACTCGTCGTCCAACTCGGTGCAGTCCATTTCCGTGACCGTGAAGGACCAGACGAGCGGTGATTTGGAAACCATTCCCCTCACCGAGACCGGCACCAACACCGGCGTTTTCCGGAACATCGTGGGCTTGCCCACCTCTTCGATTTCGGGATTGGCGCAACAGGACGGCGTCTTGAATGTAAATCCGGGCGACACCTTGAGCGTGAGCTATACGGATCCCAACTTCGGCGACAGCGCCAGTGCCACCGCCGGAATCTCAATTCCCACGCCGAACAAGCAGCTCTATCTGAGTATCAACGGCTCGACCAATGGCACGCAGGTATTGAACCGCATTGATCCGGTGGCTTATGCTCACGGGCCGGTTCACCCGAGCATCGACATCGGTAGCGGCGGCGGCAGTGGGACGGTCGCATTTGCAAATTACTCAACGAACGGTGTGTCTGGAACCACCACCTGGAACCATGTCACGACCGCCGGCTTGAACACTTTGCTGCTGGTTGGGGTAAGTTTTGGTAAGAGCGCCCTCGGTGCCGGAACCGCTCAGGTTACCAATGTAAATTACGGCGCATTTAACCTGACCCTGGTTGCACAGCAAACTTCGGGTGCCCAATATCCGGAAAGCCAGATTTGGAAGTTGGTCAACCCCCCGGTTGGAACCAATGCGGTAACCATCCGGTATAGCGGCACTCAGGAAACTTTATATGCTGTCGCCGCAAACTTCACGGGCGTGAATCAGGCCACGCCCTTAACTTCCGCAGTGATTGCCACCAATGCCACCGGCACCAGTTTGACGAACCGGGTGGGTTCCGCCACCGGCTCAATAGTCTTTGATGAATTCGCCAGCGACGCCAATGGTCCGACCAGTGCCGGTGCCGGCCAGCATATTTTGTTAATGATTGGCAATAACGCCGAAGGCGGTGCCGCCAGCTATCAATCCGGTGCCAGCACCGTGACCAATATCTGGAGTTGGACCGGTAACCGCCCCGGGGTTGACATTGCGGTATCCATCAATCCGGCCGCCGGCGGCGGCAGCGGCGGACCGGCCACCAACGTGACTGCGTTTACGCAGACGCCGGCATTGGCCCTGCCGTTCACCATGCCCGCGGGCGGCGTGGTTTCGGTCACGAACTTTATCACGCTCACCAACGGTACTTTGGCGTCGGGCGCGGCCGTCACCGCCACGCTGCAAACGAATGGCGTGAATTGGCTGACCCTGGCGAATCCGGTTTATACGGGTGCGGCCGGTGTCACCAACCTGGTCTGGTCGGCTGCCTTGAGTACCAACCTCACGGTTCCCGCCGGCGCGGTCATTACTTATGTCATATCCAACGGCGTGCCGGGCACCGCGTTTCATGTCAATTATGACAGCACCAATGCGCCCTCCGAGATCGTTCTGCCGGCGACGACCGTGATCCAGATTAATAGCTTGGGGGTCTATGATACGCCATATCCGGGTGGCAATCTGGTCAACACGCCGGTGGCCGGCTCCACGGTGTATGTCCGCGCCAACGTGAGCGATCCGTTTGGCAGCTACGACATCACCAGTCTTGGTCTCGCCGTCACGGGGCCAAGCCCCGGCTCCAGTTTCACCAATGTCCTGACGGCGGCAAACGTGGTGGCCAGCGACAGTTCCTCCAAGACTTACGAATATGCCTGGGCCACGGGCCCGGCGACTGGCGGCTATAATATTGCCGCGACCGCGCATGAAGGCACGGAAGGCGTAACCGCCACGGCGGTGGCCGGCATCACCACCACCTTCCTCGACCTCGGCACGCCGAGCACGACGGAATTCACCAGCGGGGCCAACGGTCCGGCCACCAACAGTTATGCCGCGAGCAGTCTGGTCAGCATCCGGGTGACGGCCTTGGATAGCATCACCAATTCCGCCGTCGTGCAGTCGATTCCAGCCGCCCTCACCAGCAGCACGGGTGATTCGGAAACCCTGATCCTCATCGAGACCGGCCCGGGTTCCGGCGTCTACACCAATTCCATCAAGAGCAGCAGCACCGTCGTGGGCGCCCCCAACGACGGCACCGTGTATGCCTTGGTCGGTTCCATCTTGACCGCGAACTATACCGATCCGAACGATCCCAGTTTCAGTTCCAGCGCCCTGGCCACGATCCAGGCCGCGCCGGGGGTGCCCGGCGTGAGCATCAATAAGACGATTGTTTCGCCGGCCGGCGGCCAGATCGGCACCAACCAGCCGGTGACCTACAATTTGCAGGTCTTCAACACCGGCAGCACCACGTTGACGAATGTGGTCGTGACCGACAATTTTTCGTCGGGCCGGTTGATTTATTCCACCGCGAGCCCGGCGCCCAGCACGACTGGCACCGGAGTGCTGACTTGGAATAATCTCGGCAATTTTGCCCCCGGCCAGAACACGAACCTCACCGTGACCTTCATCACCGGCACGGCGACGGGCACGACCACCAATTCCGCCACCGTCAACGGGGGCACCGCCACCAACTCGTCGTCGGTCACGTTACTGGTCAACAACGCGGCGGTGAATGTGACTAAAATTCTGCTGAGCCCCACCAACACGCCGGTGGCCGTCGGCAGCAATGTCGTCTTTCGCATCACCGTGCAGAACGTCGGTAATACCGTCATCAACTATTTGCCGCTCGAAGACACGTTCAGCGGCGCTTATTACCAGTTCGTTTCCTCGACGATCACCAACAACGGTTCCGGTGCGGGCAGCCTGCTCTGGACGAATCTCGCCGCCCCGACGCCGCTGGCCGTGAATGGCATCCTCACGAACGATGTCACCATGAAGGTGGTTGGTCAGGGCAGCCCGGCCAACAACACCGCCACGGTGGACTTCGCCACCGATATCTTTGGCAACCCGGTGCCGGTCTCGGCCAGCACCATCGGGGTCAACACCGCCACCGCCTCCATTAACGGCCACGTCTATGACGATACGGACCAAAGCAGCGTCTTTAATCCGGGCGACCCCGGCATCGCCGGTGTGACCCTGCGCCTGTTTACCGATCCCAATGGTGACGGTAATCCCGCCGATGGCGTGCTGGTGCAGATCACCACCACGGATGCCGGTGGATATTATGAATTCCTCAATTTGAATGTGGGCCATTTTGTGATCGTGGAAGACCACTTGCCCGGTTACGACAGCACCGCACCGTCGAGCAATCAACGGTCAGTAAATTTGGCTACGCTGTCAGCGAGCACTAACAATGATTTCTTTGACTATCAACCCAGCCCCTCGGTTTATTCCACCCTCAGTGGCCAGGTTTGGAATGATGCCAATGGCAATGGCACGAACGGTGTGGGCGAAACCAACCTCGTCAACATTGAGGTGGATCTTTATCAGGACGTGAATACCAACCTCCAGGTGGATTTGGGCGAATCCCTCATGGGCAGCACGTTGACGGATAATCACGGCAATTATTCCTTCGCCGGGGTTACCCCCGGTCATTACGTCATCCAAGTGGCCAATCCTTTCGGCTACTACAGCACTGGCGATTCGCAGGGCCGGACCGATGGCCAGATCAGCTTTGCTTCCACCAACGGCGTCGTCTCGACGAATAACAACTTCTATATCCGGCCGTCGCCCATCGCCGTCAATGACACCAATTCGACCGGGTATTTCCAGCCCGTCACCCTCTATCCGCTGACCAACGACATCAGCCCGAACGGCGACCCGCTGACGCTCACCAACATCACGAGTGCGGACGGCCTCGTGACCTTCATTCCGGGGGCGACGAATCTTAGCTTTACCCCGACCCATGTGGGCATCGCCACCATCACTTATACCATCTATGATGCTCATGGTGGTTCCTCGACCGGGACCATCTCCGTTGGCGTCACCCCGGCGCCGCTGACCATCACGGCGAGCAACGTCAGCAAAATCTACGGTCAAACCTTCACGTTTGCGGGGACTGCCTTCACGGCCGTCGGTTTGACGAACGGCGACACGGTGACCAGCGTTAGTTTGAGCAGCCTTGGCGCGACCAATACCACTCCGGTGGGAAGTTATAGTATCGTGCCGAGTGCGGCGCAGGGTAGCGGGTTGGCAAACTATAGCATCAATTATTCGACCAACGGGACGTTGACGGTTACGCCGGCGTTGTTGGGGATTACGGCGAACGGAACGAACCGGTTGTATGCCACGGCGAACCCGGTGTTCACGTATACTGCGAGTGGCTTTGTGAACGGAGACACGAGCAGCGTGCTGGTGGGTAGCCCGAGTTTGACGACGGTGGCGGTGAGCAACAGCCCGGTGGGGACGTATGCGATTGTGGCGACGAACGGGACGCTGGTGGCGAC
>Ga0302270_10000465_pt1 | contig 43533 bp, 38 predicted proteins | sample III_Bog_E2_3_FD_198773 | JGI IMG/M metagenome (GOLD analysis project Ga0302270, IMG submission 198773) | Peat permafrost microbial communities from Stordalen Mire near Abisko, Sweden - III_Bog_E2_3 | ecosystem: Environmental > Terrestrial > Soil > Wetlands > Peat | place: Sweden: Abisko... | reverse complement strand
ACACGCCCGCAATGAGAGTAGTTGAACGAGTGAGTTGGTTGTCTGGTCAATGATTTCGGTGACCGGTGCCGAGTTGGACGCGAGCACGGCGACGCCGTGAATCATGCCGACGTACGCCGTGGAATTGTTCGCGGCCTGCCAGTGTTGGCGGCTGCGGGCCGCGAGTTCGGTCACGAGCACCCCGACGACGAAGATCGCGATCGTGGTCTCGAGGTCCGGCCGATGACTAATGGCGAATCGGTCATAGGGACTGGTGAGAAAGAAATCGAACCAGAGCGCTGCCGACGCACTGGCCACGATGCCCGCTGGACGAGGACCGATCACGGCAACGGCGACGATGACGATCACCATCGTGAGGGCTGCCGCGGTATTCGCGAAAGTACCGCGAAAGGGAACGAGCACCGCCGCAACAACGATGGGTCCGAAGACCGCGGCGGCGATGGCCAGTCGATTGCGATAGAGAAGAACACGGCGTGTCATGGCGGCCCCCATTTCACGTTGCCTCCTTCAGAGTGTGAATTTCCACACCGACACCGAATTCTGTCGGGGAGCAGACTGGGGACCTCACCACGTCGATCACTTCTCTAGTTTCGCGAGGCCTTCGTTCAACTGCAACACGTCGATGTAACTCGAACCCATGAATCCCCACTGCGCCGGGTGCGTCTGTTGCCTAATGAGCGTACGCAGTCGGGCCGGCGAGATCCCGGTGGCCTTGGACACCATCGGAATCTGAACCGTCGCGTCCAGCGCCGAGATATCGGGGTCGACGCCGCTGCCCGAGGTGGTCACCAGATCCGGCGTGGGGTCGACGCCGAGCTTGTGCCAGTACGCAACGAGCGCCTTGGTGTCGGCGAGCAGGACTTTGGAATGGGGACCGAGGTTGGTCGCCCCGGACTCTCCACTGACGCCATTGGCGACGAGGGGATTGTCTCCACCGGACACGTTGTCTTTGGGGTTGGCGGCGTAGGGTCCGGTGTCATCGGGGCGACCGTTGAAGACGCAACTACCCATTGGGTTTCCCGGGCACTTGGTAGCGGCCCAGTTCTGGCCAATGAGCGTCGATCCGTTGGCCGTCAGTGAACCGTCGGCTTGGTGCTTGAACAGCAACTGAGACACGCCGACACCCGCGAAGGCGTAGACGAACCCGAAGAACACGAGACAGATGACTGCCAGGACGAGAGAGCGGCGAAGATGTACGAGCATGACGAATCTCCTTTTAGTAGGCGTGCAGCGCGACGAGCACGAGATCGATGAGCTTGATGAAGATGAAAGGGATAATGATGCCGCCCACCCCGTAGATCAAGACGTTGCGCCTGAGAATCGCCGCCGAATTGGCGGCACGGAACTTGACTCCTCGAAGCGCCAAGGGGATGAGTGCCACGATCACGAGGGCGTTGAAGATCACGGCCGAAAGCACGGCGCTCTCGGGACTGTGCAGTCGCATGATGTTGAGCGAGTGCAGCTGGGGATAGGCCACGACGAAGAGCGCGGGAATGATCGCGAAGTACTTGGCGATGTCGTTGGCGATCGAGAAGGTCGTCAGTGACCCTCTGGTGATGAGCAACTGCTTGCCGATCTCGACGATGTCGAGCAGTTTCGTGGGGTTTGAATCCAGGTCCACCATGTTGCCCGCCTCTTTGGCGGCCGTCGTGCCGGTGTTCATGGCGACGCCGACGTCGGCCTGGGCCAGCGCCGGAGCGTCGTTGGTACCGTCACCGGTCATGGCCACCAACTTGCCGCCCTCCTGCTCCTTCTTGATAAGCGCCATCTTGGCTTCGGGCGTGGCTTCGGCGAGGAAGTCGTCCACACCCGCCTCCTGCGCGATCGCGGCCGCGGTCAACGGGTTGTCGCCGGTGATCATGACGGTACGAATACCCAACTGGCGCATCTCGTCGAACTTTTCGCGGATGCCCTGCTTCACGACGTCCTTCAATTCGATGACACCCAGGATGACCGCGCCGTCGGCCACGACCAGCGGAGTCGATCCGGCGCGCGAGACTCGCTCGACGATCTCATCAAGATCGCTCGGCGGCGTGCCGCCCAGTTCACTGACCCAGCGCTTGACCGATTCACCCGCGCCCTTGCGGATCTGTCGCTCGCCCATGTCCAGCCCCGACATGCGGGTCGTTGCGGTGAAGGGCACAAAGACGTGATCGGCCTCGAGCGAACGCCCTCGGATGTCGAAGAGCTCCTTCGCGAGCACCACGATGGAGCGACCCTCGGGAGTCTCGTCCGCCAGCGACGCGAGCTGGGCTACGTCCGCGACCTCTTGCTCGCTGTGTCCAACCACCGGGTAGAAGTTGGACGCCATGCGGTTGCCCAACGTGATCGTGCCGGTCTTGTCCAGCAGCAGCGTCTGCACGTCCCCGGCCGCTTCGACGGCCCGTCCGCTCATCGCTAGCACGTTGCGCTGGACGAGACGGTCCATGCCCGCGATGCCGATGGCTGACAACAACGCGCCGATCGTCGTAGGGATGAGGCAGACCAGGAGGGCCACCAGCACCACGACCGACACGGAACCGTGGGCGAAGTTGGCGAAGGGTACCAGAGTGACCACAACCGGGATGAAAACGATGGTCAGCACGGCGAGCAATATCGTGAGGGCGATCTCGTTCGGGGTCTTCTGGCGGTTGGCGCCTTCGACGAGCGAGATCATCCGGTCGATGAAGGTGTGGCCGCGCTCGGCCGTGATGCGCACCACGATTCGGTCCGACAGCACCTTCGTGCCCCCGGTGACGGCCGATCGGTCGCCTCCGGACTCGCGGATCACGGGCGCCGATTCGCCGGTTATCGCTGATTCGTCCACCGAAGCAATTCCTTCGACGATTTCGCCATCGGAAGGAATAACGTCGTTCACCTCGCAAACCACCAGGTCACCCTTGGAGAGGGACGCGGCGGGAACCAGTTCTTCCGTGCCGTCCGGTCGCAGGCGACGCGCCTCGGTCTCCGAACGCATTTTGCGCAAGGTCTCCGCCTGGGCCTTGCCCCGACCCTCGGCCATGGCCTCGGCGAAATTGGCGAAGATTACCGTCAGGAAGAGCCAGATTGTGATGGACCAAGTGAAAGTGCTGGGGTGCGCAAACGCCTCGAAGAGTGAGATGACCGAGCCGACCAGCACTACGAACATCACGGGATTCTTGACCTGCAACCTCGGATCGAGCTTGGTGAGCGAGTCCTTCAACGCCTGGCGCATGATCGGCCCGTCAAAGAGTCCCCGGGCCTGGGCCACGCCGTGGGCGCCCGGCTCAGCAGTTGGCTGATTCATAACAGTGGTCATTAGAAGAACCTCAAGTGGCTAAGTTGTTCGACGATTGGGCCGAGGGAGACGGCGGGGAAGAACGTCAGTCCGCCGATGATCAAGATCACACCGATCGTGAGACCGACGAACATCCCGTTATCGGTACGGAACGTACCGAGGCTCTCGGGCACAACATCCTTCGCCGCCAGGACACCTCCCAGCGCGAGCGCCGGGATCATGATGCCGAAGCGACCTATCAACATGTCAATTGCGCCGATGATGTTGTAGAAGGATGTGTTACCGGTCAGGCCGGCCATGGCCGAGCCATTGTTGTTTCCTTGCGAGGTGAGCCCGTAGAGGATCTCGCTGAAACCATGGGGCCCGACATTGAGAGGTCCCGCGCGCCCTACGGCCAGAGAGACCGCCAGCCCCGTGAGCACCAACACTGTAATGGGCATAACGAGGGCCCCGAGGCCCGCGAGTTTGATCTCTCTCGCCTGGATCTTCTTACCCAGAAACTCAGGCGTGCGCCCGATCATCAATCCGCCGATGAACACGGCGATGATCGCGTAAATGAGAAGTGTATAGAGCCCCGAGCCCGTGCCACCCGGCGTCACTTCGCCGAGCATCATGCCCGACAAGGGTCCGAAGCCGCCCATTGGGTTGAACGAATCGGTTGCACTGTCGACGGCACCATCGGAGGTCTGGGTCATAGACACGTTGAACAGGGCGCTGGTGGTGTCGCCGAAGCGGACCTCTTTGCCCTCCATGTTGCCCACGGGCGAGTACACGTGCGCCGCGGCGACGGCCGGGTTGTTTTGGTGCTCGGCGTTGGCGGTGAAGCCCACCCACACCCCGAATATGATCACCATGACCGCCAGCAGGGCAACACCATGGCGGATACTCCCCACCATCTTGCCGAAGGTGTAGGTGAGAGCGAACGGGATGGACAGGGTGAGCCAGATGTAGAGCAGGTTGGTCAACCCTGTCGGGTTCTCGAGGGGGTGGGCCAGATCGACGTTGAAGAACCCGCCGCCGTTGGTTCCCAGCTGCATTATGGAGCCCATAAATCCGGCCGGGCCACGCGCGATGGTCTGAGTGACGCCGTTCAAAGCATCGTGGAAAGTCGTGGTTCCAGCTAGCGTGTCCACCGCGCCCTGGCCGACGAGCACGATGCCGGCGATGAATGAGATCGGCAACAAGACGTAGAACAAGCAGCGCGTTATGTCGACCCAGAAGTTGCCGATAGTAGGCGACTTACGACGCGAAAAACCTCGAACCAGCACAATGGCGGCCGCGATACCCACGGCCGCGCTGACGAACTGCTGAACGGTGAGGGCCCCCATCTGGGAGAAGTACGACATCGACGTTTCGCCGCCGTAATTCTGCCAGTTGGTGTTGGTTACGAATGACGTCGCCGTGTTGAAACTCAACGCCGGTCCGACGGCGCCAAAGTGCTGTGGATTAAAGGGCAACGAGCCCTGAATCCGAAGAATCACGTAGGTGAAGGCGATCGAGACGGCGCTGAAGATGATCATCGCACCGGCGTAGCGCTTCCACGTCTGTTCTTGTTCGGGGCTCGTGCCGAGCATCCGGTAGATCGGGCGTTCGACGAAGCCGAGGAAATGCACGCGACCTTCGAAGACGGCCGCCATGTACGAGCCGAGGTAGCGCCAGGCCAAGCCCAGCGTCACCACGAGGGTGAGGATGGTGAGAAAGAAACCCATTTAGAACTTCTCCGGCTTGAACATTGCGTAGCCGACGTAACCGAACATGATGACGGCGACGGCGAGGAGGATTATCTGGGAGAAGCTCATACGCGGTCCAGCGCCCAAATGAGTCCGAGCATCACCGCGGTGAACGCAACAATACCTAGTGCTGTGAATAGATCTGCCATGACCCCAGTGTCATGGACGCGTTCTTAACCCAGTCTTAATAACGATCATTTCGTCTTAATAATCTCTTGATTTTCCCTCATTCAACCGGAATCGAAAGCTGGACAATACTGAGACGATGCGTAAGGATCTCGTCGGATCGGTCGTCGGAGTGGCGAGTGTCCTCGTACTCGGATTCGCGATGCTGCCCCTTCGTTCGCACATCAGCGTGTCGACCGCGGCGCTGATCCTCGTGGTACCGGTCGTGGTCGGATCGGCCATCGGGGGAATACGAGCTGGAGTTGCCAGCGTCGTCGCCGGGTTCCTCGTCTACGACTACGGCTACATACCGCCCTACAAGACCCTCGATGTCGGCACGCCACAGAACTGGACCGCCCTAGCCGTCTACGTAATCGTCATGTTGGCCGTGGCGAGCGTCGTCGCGAGTCTGGATTCATCGCGAATCGAGGCGAAGCGGGGCAACGAGGCGGCGCACCGCCTCTCAGAACTCTCCGAACACTTGGTCGGCGATCGCCCCGTCGACGACTTGCTCAAGACCATCGTGTCGGCGGTCCACGTCGTCTTCGAGGTCCCCGGAGTCTCGATGCTGGTCCTCGACGAGGGGCTTTTGAAAGTCGTGGCTTGCGCGGGCGATCCGCTCTCCGCGGAGGAACTCGCACGGCTCGGTCCACACTCGGGACAGCCGATCAGCATTGGCACGGATACTGAATCGTCCGGGGAATTGCGCACAATCGCCCTCTCGGCATCCGGTCACGCCGTTGGCATCCTTGCGCTTCGCGGTCTGCCGACCTCGAAGAACGATCGTGCCGTCCTCACTACGTTCGCCAATGACGCGGCTTTGGCGCTGGAGCGTGCGCAACTACGCGAGCAAGCATTGCGCTCGAAACTCCTTGAAGAGGTTGACCACTTTCGCCAGAGTTTGATGGGCGCGGTGTCCCACGACCTTCGAACGCCTCTTGCGACCATCAAAGTCGCCTCTTCGACACTGGCGAACCGCTCCGCGTCACTCACGTCGGACGAAGTACGAGAGCTCTACAACCTCATCGAGGTTGAGTCGGATCGACTCACGCGACTCGTGTCGAATCTGCTCGACATCACGAGAATCGAAGCCGGGGTCTTCACCGTGCATCCGAACCCCACGTCCGTACGCGACTTGGTGCGCGAAGCGGTGAACGCGATGAAACCAACCATGGGCGCCCACCGCGTCGACTCCATCGTGCCAGCGTCACTGCCCGCGGTCAACGTGGACTCACTGTTGATCGGCCAGGTGTTGATAAACCTGCTCGACAACGCGATTCGACACTCGCCCGATGACGGCGTCATCACCGTCGAGGCGCGCCGTGAGATGCGACAGGTGATTCTCTCGGTTACCGATCAGGGACCAGGCATTGAGCCGAGTCAGCGTCAAGCCGTCTTCGAACGCTTTGCTCGACTTGACACGGGCGGTCGCGCGGGCCTGGGTCTCACGATCGCCAAGAACTTCGTCGAGGCGCACGGGCAAGAAATCTGGTACGAGGATGCCCCGAACCACGGCGCGCGATTCGTCTTCACCCTCCCGGTGGCTGACGAGACCGCCCCGCTACGGTAAAGTCTATGGCCAAAGTTCTCGTGATCGATGACGACCCGTCATTGAATCGAGCGTTGCGACTCGGCCTCCAGGCCGTGGGTCACGACGTCACGACCGCCGCGACCGGCGAACACGGTATCTCCCAAACCGCGTTGACGGCACCGGACGTCGTCGTACTGGATATGGGTCTTCCGGATATGGACGGGATCGAAGTGTGCCGGACCATTCGTGGATGGAGCGACGTGCCCATCATCATCCTCTCGGCGGTCGGCGCCGAGAACCGTAAAGTTGCCGCGCTGGACGCTGGCGCGAACGACTACGTCACCAAACCCTTCAGCATGCCCGAACTCGAAGCGAGGATCCGGGTCGTGACGCGCGGTCGTGACGCCGATCGAGAGAGCCTCGCCGAGATGACCCTGACGTGTGGCGCACTCTCGCTCGACCTGGTTCACCACGACGTCTCGCTCGACGACGTCAACGTCGCGCTCACGACCAAGGAGTTCGAGGTACTCGCCTTCTTAGCCCGACACGCCGGCAAGACCTGCACGCATCAGATGATCCTGAGTGCCGTCTGGGGTAGCGGCTACGGTGCCGAAGCGCAGTACGTCCACGCCTACGTACACCGTTTGCGCCAGAAACTGAACGACGAGTCGGCCGAACTCATCACCACGGTCCCGGGCGTCGGTTATTCCCTCAACTGCGCCAATTGAGTCGAAATCCTCAGCGCAGTGTTATGAGGTGAATATCTTGGATGCCGGCCGTGTCGCGAAGTCGATCGATGACGTCCGACGGCGTGGGAATCTGGGTCGAGAGGACCATCAACGCGGTCTTCGTGCGCTGGTCGGGACCGACGGCCATAGAGCTGATCGAAACGCCCGCCTCACCGAGCGCCACGCCCACCATGCCGATCATGCCCGGTCGGTCGTCGTTGTGCACCACGAGCATCGAGGCCGCGGGAGGGATCTCGACGCTGTGACCGTCAACGCCGACAATGCGCGTTTCGAGTCGCGTGCCGATGGTGACCAACGTGCCCGACACCATGTGGTCTCCGGACCGGACCGAGATCTGGTTCACGTACTCCGGTGACTCGACGGTCGATATCTCGCTATACGTGAGGTTGTGGTCTACGGCCAATTGCGGCGCGTTGACGAAGGAGACCCCGTCGTGGCCGGTCGCCGTGAGAAGACCTTTGAGCGCACAGAGCGTGAGGATCTTGGTCCCCGAGCCGGCGAGCTCACCCAAGTAAGTGACTTCCAAGTCAGCGGGCTTCCCGTCCAGCAGTCCGCCGATGAAACGACCGAGAACTTCAGCCAAACCCATGAAGGGACGAACGGCGTTGGACACTTCACCGGCCGCGACGTTGACCGCGTAAGGAACGAAATCTCCGGCGAGTGCCAATTGCACCTGCTCAGCGATTGTTATCCCGGCCTTGTCCTGCGCTTCGAAGGTCGAGGCGCCGAGGTGTGGGACCACGACGACCGACGGCAGTTCGAACAGCGGTGACTCCGTGGTCGGCTCCTTTTCGAACACGTCGAGGGCCGCACCCTGCACGTGTCCGTTGCGGATGGCGTCGGCCAGATCGGCTTCGTTGACGATGCCACCTCGCGCGACGTTGATGATGCGCACCCCCGGCTTGGTCTTCGCCAACGCCGCGGCGTCAAGGAGGTTCGTCGTCTCTTTCGTCTTGGGAAGGTGAATCGTGATGAAGTCGCTTTCGGCGAGAAGCGTGTCGAGGTCGACCAACTCGACGCCCATGTGACGCGCCCGATCCTCAGAGATGAACGGGTCGAAAGCAATCAGTCGCATGCCGAAGGCCGACGCACGCTGAGCGACGAGTGCACCAATCTTGCCGAGGCCCACCACACCGAGTGTCTTGCCGTAGAGTTCAACGCCCTCCCACTTACTGCGCTCCCATTTGCCGGCCTTCAGGGCCGAGTGAGCTTGGGGAATGTTTCGAGCCTGCGCCAACAAGAGCGCCATGGTCTGTTCGGCGGCGGAGAGGATGTTCGAGACCGGTGCGTTGACGACCATGACCCCGAGCTCGGTCGCTTTGGCGACGTCGACATTGTCCAGCCCGATGCCGGCTCGTCCGACGACGATGAGATCCTTCGCCGCTTCGAGGGTCGGGCCGTCAACCTTGGTCGCCGAGCGAATAATCAATGCGTGGGCACCCGCCAAAGCCTCGATCAATTCAGACGGTGAGAGTCCCAAACGAATGTCCACCTCGTGCCCGGCGTCGCGCAACTCTTGAAGACCGGAGTCGGCAATCTCTTCGGTTACCAATACACGAGCCACAAGGTCACCTTTCGTTGAGTCCTCTCAGACTATGGGAATTCGAGGGAGCGTCAGCCCGCGTCGACAAAATTGGCGAATCGCACCAGTCCCTCGGCGAGGTCGGCGTCGCCTAACGCCGAACTCAGTCGAAAGTAGCCCGGCGTGCCAAAGGCTTCGCCCGGGACGACCGCTATCTTGATCGATTCGAGGAGAATCTCGGCGAGTTCCGTGGAGGAGTGCGCCACTCGCCCCCCGAAGGTGCGACCCAACAGCCCCGACACGTTCGGGTAGCAGTAGAACGCGCCCTCGGGCTCGGCGCAACTGACGCCGTCGATCGCGTTGAGCATCGAGGTCATCACCTTGCGGCGGCGATCGAAGGCGGTTCGCATCTCGTAGACCGCACCCAGGTCGCCGTTCAGCGCCGCGACCGCCGCGCGTTGGGAGATGTTCGAGATGTTCGAAGTCGTCTGACTCTGGTAATTGACAGCGGCGGCCATGACGTCGGGCGCACTGATCATCCACCCAACGCGCCAACCCGTCATCGCGTAGGTCTTCGCGACGCCGTTCACCACAATCCAGCGATCCCCCAGCTCCGGGGCCACGACCGGCATCGACACGAATTCGGCGTCGCCGTACACCAGGTGTTCATAGATCTCGTCACAGAGGACCCAGATGTCGTGTTCGGCCGCCCAACGACCGATCGCCGCGACGTCATCGGGGCGAACGACCGCGCCCGAAGGGTTCGACGGCGACGTGAAGACCAGCATGGTCGTTGTGGGTGTTCTGGCCCGTTCGAGTTCGTCAACGGTGACGCGAAAACCGTTCGCTTCAGATGTCATGACCGGCACCGGCTTTCCTCCGACGAGGTAGACGGCCTCGGGGTACGTCGTCCAGTACGGCGCGGGAATCAGTACCTCGTCACCGGGGTCGAGCTTGGTCATCATGGCAGTAATGATCGCGTGCTTGCCACCATTGGTAACCAGGACCTGACCTGGCGTGGTGCGAAGGCCCGAATCACGCATGGATTTAGCCACGATCGCCTCGCGCAGCTCCAACAGACCGGCCGTCGGCGTGTACTTGTAGTTCACCGGGTCATAGCAAGCCTTGGCGGCCGCTTCCACTATGTGAACAGGGGTCGCGAAGTCCGGTTCGCCCGCGCCGTAGCCAATGACCGGCTCGCCGGCGGCCTTTAGGGCCTTGGCTTTGGCGTCCACGGCCAGGGTTGCGCTGGGGGCCAAGCCGCCTAAAAGGTGACTCACTCTCGATGTCATCGGAGGCTCCGTTCAATATCCGTAAGAATAAGTCTATGAGTTCCCCCGACACATTAAAGATTCCCGCCGACTTGCTCCCCCGTGACGGACGATTCGGATCCGGCCCGTCGAAGGTACGTGCCGAACAGTTGAGCGCGCTCGTCGCTGACGGTTCGACGTACATGGGCACGTCGCATCGCCAATCGACCGTCCGCAACAAAGTCGCCGAGGTTCGAGACGGTCTGCACAATCTCTTCTCGCTGCCCGACGGTTATGAAGTCCTTCTCGGCAACGGCGGCACCACCGCATTCTGGGATGCCGCCACGTTCCATCTGATTGCCGATCAGTCCCAGCACCTCAGCTTCGGCGAGTTCTCCTCGAAGTTTGCGACCTGCGTCACTGAAGCACCGCATCTGAAGAATCCGCACATCATCAAGAGTGACGTGGGCTCACACCCGGTTGCCGTGGCCGACGACAGTGTCGACACCTACGCGCTGACTCATAATGAGACGTCGACTGGCGTGATGATGTCCATTGAGCGCCCCGTGGGCGCGAAAGGTCTCGTCGTCGTCGACGCGACGTCCGGCGCGGGCGGCTTGATGGTCGACGCGTCGCAGTTCGACTGTTATTACTTCGCGCCCCAGAAGTCGTTCTCCTCTGACGGAGGACTCTGGCTCGCCGTATGTTCGCCCGCCGCCCTCGAACGCATCGAGTCACTCGCCGCGTCGGGACGTTGGACTCCCGCCTCGCTCGACCTTAAGATCGCGCTCGACAACTCGCGACTCAATCAGACCTACAACACACCGGCCCTCGCCACGATCCACATGCTCGCCTCCCAGATCAAGTGGATAAATGACAACGGAGGACTGAGTTTCTCCGCGGGTCGTTCGAGGACGTCAGCGGAAATCCTCTACACCTGGGCCGAAGCGTCGCCCTTCGCCCGACCCTTCGTCGAGAATCCGGCATTTCGCAGCAACGTCGTCGGAACGATCGACTTTAATGACGACATCGACGCGACGAACATTGCGAAAATCCTTCGAGCGAACGGGATCGTGGACACTGATCCCTATCGCAAACTTGGTCGAAATCAATTGCGGATCGCAATGTTCCCGAGCGTGGACTCCGAGGACGTCGCTTCGCTCTGCGCGTGCATCAATTACATCGTCGGGAATCTCTAGCGTCACTGAGGTCCCGACGGCGACACTCGGGTGCACCGGTTTTGTAACCCTGATCGAGCGCGGCCGACACCTTCACCGAATCGACGAGTTTCGTCGTGGCGTGGTTGGTGGTTCTGGTTTCGCGTGTGGTGCTGTGAGCCGCGCCGAGAACGTTGGCATCATTTCGGACAATTAGCGGGCGAGATTTTCAGTTATTGAAATGTGGTCACCCCCGTAACGAGTGAACGTGACGTCATTAAGGAATTATGACGAGCCTTCGACGATTATTAAGGATCTATTTATCTCCGTGCCAAAAGAATTGAAGGGTAATGAGACTTCCCTTAGGAGGGGACAATGAGTACTGAACGTACATCGGACCTGACGAAACACGATCGTTGGCACGTATCGTCGAAGAAGGTTCGTCACGGACACCGTGGGACGAAGACGGATTTCCCGTTGCGGAACGAGAACCAGGGGGCGAACGCGACCCGCGCACAGATTGAGACAACAGCATCGGAAGGTCGCGCCGATCTTGTTCCCCTGCGCTTCAACCTTGGAGCCAGAGTCCTCGGAATCTCTCTCGATGACAAACTCGCGCAGGGGAATTCTCCGGAGACCAGCCGTTTACTCGCGACGCGGGCCCGAGTGATCGTCTCGATGGCTGAACGTCAGGCGTTGGCACGGAACTGGCTGGACGTTATCGTGTGCGCACGTGCACCGTTTGCGCCTTTGAGCCCGAAGGTTCCGATCGTTCGCGACCGAGTGATCGAGGCACAGTATCAAATTGAATCTCTGGCCGACGCCCTGATGGCTCCGCTGCCCACCGCACGTGGCGTGGCGATGGCGAGGTCACTTTTGAGCGACGGCGCGGGCCCGATCTATAACCGCGCGTGTCCAATTGATCTCGGTTCAGCGATCGCTGAAGTTATCGCCCGGTTGGATCCATTGAACGCATAACGAGTGTTGTCAGGCTTGGACACTCGCTGACGGGACCGACGATTGATTTCGGTTGCGACAGCCGACTACGTGAGTTCGACGGCTCTAGCCAATCCATGTGGTTGGGTTCAGCTGGGGATCATTGGACACCGACGGAGTAGGTGACGTTGCTGCCTCTGTGACATCACGTCGCGCTCGGACGATTTCGCTCTTCGATGCTTTCGGCCAATCGATTGAAGTGCCACAAGATGTCATTGAGGTCATTCTGGTCATTTACCGAATCTTGTGAACCCTCCACGATCATCTCACCTTGTCGTAGCAGGACTTCACGCTGAGACGCAGTTGTCGTGGCGTCGACCACGGCGTTGAGTGAGTCGAGCATACGGATGATGACCGCCGGCATACCGCGAGCTGCTTGCCGTATCTTGTCGAATGCACGGTTGACCATTTTTGGGTAGGACCAGTCTGCGCCGATGAGGCGGATGCGACCTTCGTCGTCTCGGTACACTCGTTCGGAGAAGTCCCGCCCCGAAATTCGACTCAGGCCCGAGGAGATCCAATCGAGGCACGTCAAGGCCGTGAAAGTGTCGTTCACGGCCGGCGAGAGCGCTCGAATTGCGATTTCCACTAGTTGGTCGATTGCGAACACGGGATCCTGCATGAGCGTGCGGTGGGGTCCGGTCACGTGCGCCTTGGCTAGCGCCTTTTCAACTTGCTGGGCCGCGCCTTGGGGATAAACCTTGGCCACCGGTCGACCGGCGACGATGAAATGGCCCGGTCGGTAGTCGAGGCGAATGACGGCGTCGACCAATTTGGCAATCTTGGCGAGTTGCGCGTACCCGACGAATTGGAGATATCCACTCCTGGACGCGAGAACGACGCCACCGCGATTTTCAATGGTCGCCAACAGCTCCGCCGGCTGTTCGTTCAGGACAAGTCTTGGATTCGCGCTCGAGCTAACTGAGATCTCCCGATTCACTGCCGGAAACTCGGTGTCGATTGCCGAATCGAGGTCTCGAGCAATTCCCGCGATGACCGCAGGAAGTTGGATGGATGAGGCGATGTGATTGATGAAATATATGAGTACCGCCAAATCCACGAGCAGCAGGACTTCTGCGACGGCGATGCTCACGTGGGGCACAAAATTACCGTGGGGGTAGACGGTAATCGAACCGAGCGCCAGCACCGAGAAGACAAAGGTGGCAACGAAGACTCCCAGGGTGACTTGATTGCCAACGTCACGAACGAAATTTCGCATCATTCGAGGACCGAACTGCTGAGAGGCCAGGGTGAGTGCGAGGATCGTTATGGAGAAGACGACACCGACCACCGTGATGATCGCCGCAGCGATGGCAATGAGCACTTCCCTGCCCGGTTCTGAATTTCCGCTGCGAATCCACGTCGGAAGTTGAATGTGATGGAAGTGCGCGGCGACGTCAATATTGAAAGTAATTAAGAAGATCACAATCCCGACGACGATGAGTATCGACGGTACGAACCACAGGGTGGTTCGTAGTGCCTCCCATCGCCAATTTGGAAGCCTCTTACTTTGGCCTTTCATCGACGCTCAATCCACAGAGACTTTGACGATGACTGCGTCACGCTGTTTGGATTCCCGCCGAACTTGAAGTTGCCTGCCGCCTGACGGTTGGAACAGTGGCCGTTAGCGGCGGCTCTAATTGAAGAAGAGCGGCAACGACCATGCGGACGTCCGAGAATGCTGATCATTGACATGCTCCCTGCCGCCGACCAGTCTTCCCGGCACACCTTTAAGACGTGGACTGATATTAGCCCACGGTGTGTCAAGACTCGTCCCAGAGGAACCAATCAACGCCCCGTTTCAACGAGGCGACAAACCCGTCCGATTCGCCGATTGTTGCGATCGCGAATAACTCGGAGATTCAGAATTTACTTTTTCAAAATACCCAGAGGGCTCGAGTTTTGTCAGTTTTCAGAAAACCACGATTTGCCCTTATTCACACGAGTGCCGATTCACGGATATTCTCTCCATTAGTAATTCTTGGCTCAGTCGAAACCAACCACGAGTTGCCAAGATGGGGAATGTTGACTTCAGGAGCTTCTCGTCACTTTGTGCATGCTTCGACCACATCTTTGGAAGTCTCCATCTGCGGATTGCGCACTTTTCGCGATAGGAGTGCGGGTTCACGTCGGCCCTTTTAACCCAACGAAAACCGCGTGCGACTGCCATCGCCGCTCACTGACAGAATTGTCGCGTGAGTCTCTTTGACGTGGAGAAGCTACTAGGGGAACTGGAAGGAGTACGCCGGACGGAGCGACACGGACACTTCCCCGAGTGGCGTTACCACGGAAGATTAGTTGCCCGTCAATTAGATAGTGGTCACTTGGTGATTCGCATTGACTTTGACTTTCGTCGATCACTGATGCAATCGGACGCCGCTACTTTCAGTGTGCCCAATCGATATGTGAAGCACATGATGGTCGTCGCCGATTTGGTGCTGGGTGACGGGGACGCAATCGCGGACGCCCTTGAAAATGCTTGGCAACTTCAGCGAAGTGCAAATTAGAGCGACGAGTCGGAATTTGACCTCCAGGCCTGAATCCGCCAGTCGGATTGTGTAGGTCGGCCCTCCGACACCAGGATGGGCCGCAATAGCGCTCATGGTGTTGCCCTTAGCGGACCACGCAAACGAGCAGAATGACTATATGTGGAATCACGCTCCGAATGATTACTTGTGTCCGTTCTGTCAAAACATTGCGAGTGGTGAAGGAAGTTTTCCTGTTGAGATTCTGCATCGGTACGATGACGTCGTTGTAAAGATGAATCCAAGATGGAGAAGAGACAATCCTGGTGCCGCACTCGTAATACCAATCGAGCGGGGCCTCCGACACCAACGATCTGCGAACCTCTCAATGCATTGCAAATGTGGGGTTTCAATTGTGGTCATTGCGTCGACCGTCTGAACCCGCAGGTGCTGTGATACACACCCGGGTGAAAGCATTAGGTGACTGCTTTTGACTTCTCGGCGGAAGTGACGCGCCTAGTCACTCTTCATAATCAGACAGAACGGGTGACCTACAGGGTCCAGGAACACTCTGAAAGTCTCGCCGGGTTGGTAATCGGCTTTTCGAGCACCGATGTTAAGGACGTGACGTTCTCCCTCGTCGAGATCATCGACTTCAAAGTCGAGATGCATCTGTTTCGGCATGATCCCATCGGGCCAGGTGGGCGCCGCATAGTTCTCGACTCTCTGAAAACTCAAAGCCGGAAGGGAATCATGCACCAAGTCGATGTCTGTCAAATCTTCCGGGGCGCAACCGGGCCTAGTCTCTACCGCAATGCCAGTTAGGGCCGAGTAAAACTTTGCGAGTTCGAAGGGTTCGGGACAGTCAAGCAGGACAAGGTGCAGTCGTGGAAAGTTCATACCGACACGTTATGTCGCACTTCGATTTGCGTAGCAACCACCGAGTCTCCACTCGGAGAATGTGCAAGGCGGCCCGCCGACACTTGGTTAGTCAATAGACCGATACCTTTGACGCCTAAATTCGCTGGCTCAACATCCATTGTTGTCCAAACGGGTCACGCAAACGGCCGCCGCGTTCTCCGTAGAAGTGGTCTTCCAATGGGAAGATAATTTGAGCGCCGGCGCTAACCGCGCGGTCCCAGGCTTCGTCAACGTTTTCCCAGTAGGTGGCCATGATTGCGGTGACCAAGTCCCCGCGTGACACAGGCGACTCTGCCCCGAGCTCAACGCCTTCAGTGATCATGACAACTGAATCACCAATACTCACTTCGGCGTGAATCACTTCGCCTTGAGGTCCGATGACTCGCTCTCCGAACTCCTTCGCTTCAAAGGCGGCAAACATAGAACTCGATGGCGTCTGCTCCATTGCCCACGATGAGCCTCGGTGTCACAGTGTGCAAATGCTCCGGTATTGGTTCAATCTTCGCCATACGGATTCTCCTATGAAAAGTCACGACCAATTGGAATGTACATGGAATGAGATCGCTCCAATATTGACCGAAGCCAACCGTCGAAAGCCTCGACTTCTCCGAAGACCTTTTCGAACCTTAAGCATTCATCTGCGGAGTCGTTCCGGACATCGATGCTGATGGATGGGCCAGCGGCATCCGAATTGAATTTACCCGCACCGAGAGGAGCGTCTAGAAGTTGGAGGCGTGTCGGGCACTACGAGATTCAAGATTCGCCTAGCCAACCAGCCTCCAATGTCTGGTTGCAAACTTGTCGCGTCGGGCCACGGTCTTGAACCCACACGGTTTAATCGAGTCGCCAATGCGAGGTTGCATTTCCGTTAAGCCGGGCCTTCGACCCTAAAAAATAGATTCTGGCTTACGGTCGATCACTCGCTGACGTTCAACCCTTCATCTCTTCATGGCACGAGTCATGTTTGGAAGTCCGGCGACCACCGAAATGTCCTTTTACTCGTCACGCGTCTCCGTTGGTGGCCGCTCTTGCGCCAACTTTGTCCCGTCCCACCAAACTGTCCAACCTTGCTTAGTTGGATGTGCAACCCACCCCGGGGGCGCGGAAACCGGTATTGAAGTTTGATTCGTTGCCTCACGATGTGATACCAGGGCAACGATTAGCGAAACTACTCCCACAACAATCAGAACAATGCCAATGTAATAAATCGTCTCCGAGACAGCGCATATCGACTGTTGACCCGGCAATTCCTGACCGCTGCTGCAGATTCCGTGATTTGAGGACTTCCAGCCTGCAAGGAGGACTCCCACGAACGCAATCAGGACACTCGGCACTACTAACGTGCTTTTCTTCCTGGTCATCTCGTTATCATACTGTCCGCTTCGGGCGTTCGTGATTTAGCCGAGTAACTCTCCTGTTTCCCAAGAAGACCAAACATGGTCAGCAATTCCGGCGGCTGTCGAACATGTGCGCCGAGAGCGAGGCTCTCTTTCTGAAGTCAGTCGGTGTCTAGCTGGACAATCGCCAGTGCCATTAGGTTGCACATCTGTCACGTCGGCCCTCCGACAACACTGGTGGATCGAGGCACCGAGCAAAACCGCAACTACCCTTTGACCCATGGTGCGGCAGAAGAAGGTAAAGGCGGCGCGGCGTGCAGCAAACAGGTCGCAAAGCGAACTCCAATCAAAGTTGCGCGAGCAATACGCACTCCTCAAAGTACAAGCGGACGCATACGACAGAGGCGACCACATCATTGCGCTTTCAGGCGCAACGACCCTACGTGTGCTCTTGCATAACACGAACGCTTCGCATGCACTGCTCGAACAATTGGGTTTACTTTCAACGTTGCGCTACCTGGATACCGCTCAGCACATCGTGCCGGGCAATCTCTTGCCCAATCCAGGATTGGTGCACATGAAAATCGAGCAGGGCATCGGAGCCACTTTTGAGGCACCAATTGACAATCTTTCTCCACCGAGAGCAAATCAGTCACCACTGCCATTCCAACCATGGTGGAATACACCAATTGTAAAAGGTCCTACGGGAGCCACTTGGTCACGGAAGGACCTCGTTCTGTATCAAACCAACAAGGAGGGCGGCGCTCACCTTGACCCGCAAATGTCCGACGCTGAACTGAGAGACATAGAACAAGAGTCCTTTGGTTTTCGTTTCACGGACCAGAACGGCACGACCAGATTCCTGAACGGTCCGCTTTTACCATCCATCCGCCAAATGATGTCAGAAGTTATCTCGACTCTCGAACCCATCATCAATACGCTTCCGTAATGAAGAGAATGTTGGACGCTTCCCAAGCCATTCATCGCAAGAGAGTTACTCCGATTCCGAGGCGCTATTTCTAGACCAGACGCCAGTGCTTGGTAGCAGACGTGTTGCGTCGGGCCTCCCTTGGTCTTGTAAGTGTTGTCGTCGGCATCAATTGGTTCACCTGATTGTTCCGTTGGGAGCCAGGCGGTCCAACCCGACGTGCCTCCGAATACTCACAAGAAACCATGTGCCTACGACGACTCCAACGACAATCTCAAACGCCCACACGAATCCGCTACGACCGACATTGCGACCTGCCACTGTCACCGCAATGGGCTCCAGGCACAGCGCACCGGTCACGAGTGCTGCGGCAAGCCACGACCGACGAGCGTGCCAGCGGTACCCGAGCCACCCGAACAATGGTCCAAAGACGAGACCACCGATCTCGTTCAATTGGTTAGTGCCCAAGAGGCCCCGAAGGCTCACTAGTGAGAAGTGCACACCCTCCATCGGACTTAAGGTCATGGCGAAGTATCCCGCGAGGGCGGACAGCGTGACGACTAAGCCGGCTACCGCCGCACGGCGCGGACGTCCTTGCGTCGCGCCGACCAAGAAAGGAAGTATCAGCCAAGGCGCAGAAAGCAGACTCACCGATATCGACCACCATCCCATCGCATTGGCGGCGTGAATAGTTCCGAGATACTGATCCCCGGCACCGAACACCAGTCCCCCGATGACAATTGCGAGAAACGCCATACGAAATACTAACTTCGTGGTTCAAGCCTGCCCATGGACCGCGGCAGATCTGTTGAATCGGGTCACGGACTCAACCGTTCGCCCACGGCGTCACTCGCCAGTCGGAGAATGTGCACGTCGGCCCCCCGATCTCCATCAGGTCCCAGTGAAGTAAAGCCGCGATACGTTCCCTCCGGAGAGATCCCCGCACGAGCACTCGACCTTCACTGTCGAGCACGCACACGTCGTGGTGGGCCTCTGCCCAGTCCACTCCAACAAATATCATTGCTGCCTCCTCGTGTCGTATCCAATGAGCCCCGAGGCGGCGGTGGCGACCTAATGGATCAGTGCTCGAAGCGCGACACCCCTTCAGCCATACCCGTCAACGTCACCAACCGACCGGGGCACGCTCTTGCACTAGAGCTGAACGCTCGGGTTGCAAATAATGCTCCCGGCCATTGGCTCGGAGACAGCATCACTCCTAAAAGTGAAACTGTCCAGTCCCATTAGGTTGCAGTCCGGTCGCGTCGGGCCCCTGATGCCAAGGTATTGGGATGTCAAGATTCTTTCGCGTCGATGACGTACCACGGGATCACTGTTCCAGTTACTGATTGGCGGTCGCTACGGCGCGTCGCCTCGGCTCAGCGTGCGCGCGAGGATACCCAAAGTGGCCCGCAACGACGCTTCCGGAATCACCGGAAAGTTAATCCGAGTTCGGTGCGCTTCGTGGACGTTTGACCAGTCGTAGTAGGAGGTCACCAGTGTCCCGGATTCGACAGGCTCGAGCACGTACCCGTAGACGTAGCCCATGGGTGGATCGATCAAGGGGTGCTCGATCGTCCAGGCGATCTCTAGATCCCTTACGAACGTCGTGATCCGGATGGACACCGTGTACTGACCGAGGGGAATGTCGTTGAGCGCTTCACGATCCATGTGAACGAGAAAGGTATCTCCAGCCTGGGTCACTGGAGGACCCTCGGAGCTCATCAGCATGCCGGAAGCGTCGATCTGGACGTGCCCGTCTGGATCGCACAAGAGCGAAAAGATCACGCTCGTTGAGACAGGGATTGTTCGCTGCACTTCAATTCGTTGCTCACTCATCGACACATCCTGTCACTTCGTTTCCATTCGACGCTTCTGGCGCTTCTTCAACCACCCAGTCGCCACAGGAAGGTGAAATGTGCTTTGTTTGAGCCAACGACGTTCTCGCCACTGTGCTCGAGAACAGGGAGTTTCACCGATGCATCCGACGGCCGGAACTACTTCTAGCGTTGATCATTTCGTCCGGACCTAAAACACCGTCTGTCTGACTACAATTCGCCCACGGCAGCTTGATCCATAGGTTTGTACCGGACGAACAAAGGAAAACATGAACTGGTTCAATGAGCCATCGCGATGGAGCGAAGACGAGGGAAGCATCGTGGCGTTCGCCGACGCGCAGACAGATTTTTGGCGACTGACGGACTACGGGTTCATCCGCGACAATGCGCACATCTATGGCGAGTCAATAGCGACGGACTTCGACCTCTCGGTGCGTGTGAAGGCCGAATATGCGCAGCAATACGACCAGGCGGGCGCGGCGGTGCGAGTAGACGAGAGTCACTGGATCAAGACCGGTGTGGAGATGTTCGAAGGTACGTTGCGCTTCAGTGCCGTGGTGACGATCGACCATTCGAACTGGGTCGTTGCCGATTTGCCACAGAGTTTCAACTATCTGAACTTGAAACTCGCGCGCAGGCGTAACGCGATCCATATCAGCTATTCCGTTGATGAGGAAGAGTTGAAGTTTGTCTCGGTCGCGTATCTCGAACCTGACGTATCGGCATTCGTGGGAGTCATGTGCGCCGCGCCTCAAGGACAAGGATTCGAATCACGTTTTTCGGATCTTCACCTTGCGCGTTGCTAATCGTCTGCGGATCATCGAAGACACGCTCTACGGTTTTCGGATGAGGACCGTGTCAGTAACTCGAGGATGCCCGCGGAGTCGTGGAGGCCCCGTTGGAATTGCCTTTAGCGTCTGCGTTTGATGCTGTTCGGAAACCCCTCCGCCAATCCAATTGAATAGAGATTGACTCAGACACATCAAAACTTCAGGATGGACACGTTGGCGGTAGGTTCACGAGACTGCTCGGCGGAATATGGCCTTCGACCTTCCGCCGAATGTTCCGATGAACGCAGGCGACACTCACGTCAATGATCGACTCCGTGGAACGCAATCCTCGTGGTGCTGCCCCGAAGTGACACGTCTTCGGCGAACTGCAGTTTTTCAATGTCGTAGTAGGGGTGTTTAGCCCTCTCACCCCCGACTTTCTCGAGCGCTTGGGTGAAGCCATCTTCCGCCGTTGTCGGCAAATCAAACTCCATGACGTAGATCGGCGCTTCATCGTCGGGAAGGGCCAGGAGAACGTTGTCGGAAATGGCGACGTGACACGACGAAATTCCCGTGCTTCGTACATCAAAGAAATATTTGTGGAGGCTGCCCATCATCGAGAATTTCATTTTGGGATTGACGTACCGTGCCGGCCTAGCGAGGAGTGTGGACACCAAGAGTCGTTGCGCGAAGCTCTTCCGTGGAACGGCTTTCCATTCGGATTCCACGGTTACCCCGAAGACGCCGTCAGTGGCATTTATTCCAGTGAATGTCGATTTCATAGTGGAGTAGTTCCACGTGACCTTGAATCGTGACATTCATCTCTCGGCTGTTCTTCCATTTTCACGTGATCGGTGACGTGAGACTGACGAACACTTAGTCCGTGTCTCCCCCGGAGACCTCTGAAACCTTTTGCTTGCCAGCCGAGACGAAGGGCATCATCGCGCGAAGCTTCTTGCCGATGTCCTCGATGGGGTGCTTCTTGCCAGCGTCGCGAAGTTCGCGGTAGCGCGGACGCCCTATCTCGTTCTCCAAGATCCACTCGGCGGCGAAGGTTCCGTCTTGGATCTCGGTGAGGATCTGCTTCATCTCCTTCTTCACCGATTCGTTGATGACGCGTGGGCCCCGGGTCAAGTCACCGTACTCCGCGGTGTCCGAAACGCTGAAGCGCATGCCGGTGATGCCCTCTTCGTACATCAAGTCGACGATCAGCTTCAGTTCGTGCAGGCACTCGAAGTAGGCACTCTCGGGCTGGTAGCCCGCTTCGACGAGTGTCTCGTATCCGGCGCGCACCAGCGCCGACACGCCACCACACAGTACGGCCTGCTCGCCAAAGAGGTCGGTCTCGGTCTCTTCGGTAAAGGTCGTCTCGAGCACCCCGGCGCGCGTGGCGCCGATGCCGTGCGCGTACGCGAGGGCGATGTCATGGGCGTGACCGGTCGCGTCTTGTTGCACGGCGACCAGCGCCGGCACGCCGCCACCCTCCAAATAGGTGCGACGCACGAGGTGCCCGGGACCCTTCGGCGCGACCATCGCCACGTCGACGTCGGCCGGCGGCTTGATCAGATCGAAGCGAATGTTGAAGCCGTGGGCGAAGAGCAGGCACTTGCCGGTCGTGAGATAGGGCGCGATCTCGGCGTCGTAGGTGCGCTTTTGTTCGGTGTCGGGCACGAGCACCATGATGACGTCGGCCTCGGCGCAGGCGTCGGCGATGGAGAGCACGCGAAGTCCCGAGGCCTCGGCCTTGGCGATCGACGAGGAGTCGGTGCGCAGCCCGACGCGCACGTCGTAACCGCTGTCGTGCAGGTTGAGCGCGTGGGCGTGGCCCTGGGATCCGTAGCCGAGAATCGCGATCTTCTTGGACTTCAAGAGCTCGGGCTTGGCGTCGGCTTCGTAGTACATCGTGGTCATGGGGAGTCCTTCATTCAGTTGATAGTTGAGTCTTCGGTCAGCCAAGTCTAGGGAGTGCCACGCGACCGGTCCGATGGAGCTCGACCTCGGCGAAGTCCTCGAGGGCCCGTTCGAGTTCGTCGCACGCGCCCGGGGTCCCCGCCAGCATCACCGTCACCGACGTCGAACTGACGTCGACGATCGACGCGCCGGCTTTGGTGATCGTGTCGAGCATGGCCGAACGATGCCCGTCGTCCAAGGGCAACGTCGCGAGCAGCAGTTCGCGCTCCACGGCGTCGCGTGGCGAGAGGTCGCTGATCGCCACGACGTTGACCAGTTTGTCCAACTGGCCGACGATCTGTTCGAGGGGCGCCGATTCGGCGTCGACGACGATCGTGACGCGAGAGAACCTGGCGTGACTCTCGGCCGGCGCGACCGCCAGTGAGTAGATGTTGAAGCCGCGACGAGCGAACAGCCCGGCGATTCGCGCCAGCACCCCGGCCTTGTTCTCGACGAGCACGGAGAGGATGTGATGACGCACGGGCGTGCGCGACACCTCGCCTAAGTACGGTTCGGGAGGACTCATTGACGAGCCCCCCGCTGGAGCGGGTGCACGATGATGTCGTCGTTACTCGCGCCGGCCGCGACCATCGGGAAGACCTTCTCGCTGGCGTCGGTACGAAAGTCGATGACGACCGGCACGTCGTTGATTGTGTTGGCCTCGTCGATCACCTCGTGCATCTCTTTGAGCGTGCGCGCGCGGAGCCCGACACAGCCCATTGCCTCGGCCCACTTCACGTAGTCCGGGAGGTCGGCGCTCAGGTAGACCTCGGAGTAACGCTCCTCGTAGAACATCTCTTGCCACTGGCGCACCATCCCCAGGTAGGCGTTGTTGAGGATCGCGACTTTGATGGGGATACCTTCGGAACGCGCCGTCGTCAACTCCTGGGCGGTCATCTGGAAACAGCCGTCACCGTCGATGCACCACACCGTGCGATCCGGTCGTCCGACCTTCGCGCCGATCGCGGCGGGGACGCCGAATCCCATCGTCCCCGCTCCCCCGGAGTTGATCCAGGTGCCGGGCTCTTCGAACTTCCAGTGCTGCGAGGCCCACATCTGGTGCTGTCCGACGCCGGCCGCGACGATGGTACCCGGCGCGGCCTTGGCGGCGATGGCCTCGATGACGTGCTGCGGACGTAGCGGACCTTCAGCCGTCGGTTCGTCGTAGACCAGCGGGTACTGATCGCGCCAGTCATTGATCGTCTTCCACCACACGTCGAGGTTGCGCGGCGTCGCCCGAGCGGCGTCGAAGGCCGTCAGCACCGCCGCGACGTTGCTCTGGATCGCGACGTCGGCTTGGCGGACCTTGTTGAACTCGGCCCGGTCGATGTCGACGTGAATGACCTTGGCCCCGGCGGCGAAGGTGGGGACCTTCCCGGTCACGCGGTCATCGAAGCGCGCGCCGAGCGAGATCAAAAGGTCACTCTTCTGGATGGCGGTGACCGCGGTGTACATGCCGTGCATCCCCGGCATGCCGAGGTGCTGTTCGTGCGAGTCCGGGAACGCCCCGCGAGCCATCAACGTCGTCACGACCGGCATGCCCGTGCGCTCGGCGAAGGCCAGCAACTCCTGGGCGGCGCGCGACTTCAGCGTGCCGCCACCGACGTAGAGAACCGGCCGCTCTGATTCCGTGATCAGGGCCACCGCGCGGTCGACGGCCTCTTGATCGAGTTCAACCTCGGGGCGATAGCCCGGCAGATCGTACTCTTCGACGCTCGCCGGGTACCACCAGTCCATCATCGACTGGGTGACGTCCTTGGGCACGTCGATCAAGACCGGTCCCGGTCGCCCGGTCGTCGCCAGGTGGAAGGCCGCGGCGACGGCGCGCGGGATCTCCTGGGCCGATTGGACGAGGAAGTTGTGCTTGGTGATCCCCATGGTGATGCCGGTGATGTCGCACTCCTGGAAGGCGTCGGTGCCGATGGACGCGGTCGCGACCTGGCCGGTGATCACGACGAGGGGTGTCGAGTCCATGTGGGCATTGCCGATCGGCGTGACAATGTTGGTCGCGCCGGGGCCACTCGTGACCATGGCGACGCCCGGTCGCCCGGTCGCCAGGGCGTAGCCCTCGGCCATGTGACCGGCGCCCTGCTCGTGGCGCACGAGGATGTGGCGGATCGAGGAGTCGAGGAGTGGGTCGTAGACCGGGAGAATGGCGCCGCCGGGCAGCCCGAAGATCGTGTCGACGCCCTCTTGTTCGAGGCTCCTAATCAGTGCCTGCGCTCCTGTGAGTTGCACAATGTTCCTTTGTTCTTAGATAAGCAAAAAGGCCTCCCTTTTTTGGGAGGCCTCCGGAGTACGTGTGAGCGTGACTACCGGCGCCGAGCGCCTACTACCACCACGAGAATGTCGTTACGGGTCGTCACGTATTTATCTAAGCACATGGGACACGCCAGCACAAGACGATTGCCCCGTGAGAACGGCTCCATTCCCCGGGCCCCGGGGCGATACGAGCGAATTTCTCGCGTACGACGAGCTACGAGCGCGCGTAGACGCTGACCGTCTCACCGCTCGCGAGCAGTTCGACCCACGTCTGACCCGGACGGAGCGCGATGACCTGGCCCGACGCCGAGCGGTACGCCGTCTTCAGGTGGATGTTGCGTCGGAACCACTCACCCTTCTGCAGACGCCCGTCCGAGAAGATCTCGACCGGGCCCGAACCGACCATCTGGGCGTACGATCCCTCGACCCCGACGCCGCCGTAGTACTTCACGCTCATCACGATCACGTTGGTCGGCGCCACGCGCACGCCGGTCGCCGTGACGTCCGGCGCGCCGAAGATCGAACGCAGCCAGTCGTGCGTCGTGGCGTCCCACTGGTACGACGTCGCGAAACCCGAACCGAAGTTGACCGTGAACGAACCCACCGGCGCACCGACGGGTGGCGCTTTCTGGGCCACGTAGGTGAAGAGCGCCGGCGGGGTGTGGACCTTGCCGCCTTCTTTCATCAGCAGCACCGCGTTGGCGAACAAGTTATGGGGCGGTGGGCGCGTGGGGTCGCGAAACATCGCGGCACCGGCGTTCGATTGATCGATGAGTTTGACCGGCGCGGTCTCGATGCTGCTAATGGCGTACTGGGCACCACCGGAAAAGGCGAAGATCCCGCCTATGGGAAAGACGATCTCGCGATCGGTACGGCGAACCGATCGCACCGGACCGACCTTAGTCGGCAGGTTCGAATTGAAGATGGCGGCCAGCCGGGTGATCCCGCCCTCGACGATCTCCTCGTACACCACGTCGGCTTCGTTGATGCCGTACTGCGGATGGGCCTGGGGCGTGTTGTCCATCTTGATGGTGAGCGCCGAACGACGTTTGGTGACGGCTGTCGGATCGGGTAGTCCCGTCAACGCGGCGATCCGGCGATGCACAACAGTCGTCGTCGTGGTCGGCGACGTGGACGTCGTGGTCGTCGTGTCCGCTGCGCTCACGCTCGTCGCGGCGCCGCTCATCATCAGCACCGCCACGACGACGAGAGGAATGCGACGCATGAGAGAAAACTACTTGCTCGCGGCTCTGGATCGACGGAGAGGGCCTCTCAGCGACGCGCTTGGAGTTCGGCGATCACGTCTTTACCGTTCGCCTGACCCTTGGTGAGTTTCATCACCTGTCCGATGAAGAACTGGGCCAGTTTCTCGTCACCGGCGCTGTAGCGCGACCACTCGTCGGGATTCTCTTCGATCAACTGGGCCACGACCTCGCCCAACGCACCCGAGGCGAGTCGCTCGAATCCCTTGCTCTGGGCGATCAACGCCGGCTCTCCCCCGTTCGCGAGTATCTCCCCGAGCACCGTCTTGGCCTGGGTCGCGGACAGCGCACCGCTCTGCTCCATATTCAACGTCGCCACGTAGGACTCGATGCTCAAGTTCTCCACGTGTTCGAGGTCGCTCGCGATCTCATTGGCGGCGCGAGCGAGGGCGAGATCGGGCGCTACGGCGGCGTCGAGAGCCGCGATGACGTACGGATCGAGACCGAGGTCGATCACCACTTCGAGGGCGTCGAGCAATGCGGGCGCCGGATCTTGGAGTCGTTGCGTGAGAACGGCGCGCCGCTCGGCGGGCATCGGCTTCAGTGCGTCGCGAACCCGGTCCTGCCACGCCTGATCCGGTACGAGGTCGACGAGATCGGGCTCGCGGAAGTAGCGGTAATCGTCGGCCTCTTCCTTGACGCGCATCGTCGAGGTCGCGCCGAGGTTCTCGTCCCAGTGTCGAGTCTCTTGACGGACCGTGGCGCCGCCTTCTAACAACTCGACCTGACGTGCGGCCTCAAAGTCGATGGCGCGCACGAGACTGCGCAACGAGTTCAGGTTCTTGATCTCGCATCGCGTGCCGAGCGCGTCACCCGAATGGCGCACCGAAACGTTGGCGTCGATGCGCATCGAGCCCTCCTCCATACGTCCGTCCGACGCGCCGGTGGCGATCAAGATGCCGCGCAGCTCGGCGGCGTACGTGCGGGCCTGGGCCGAGCTTCGAATGTCCGGTCCCGAGACGATCTCGACCAGGGGCACGCCGGAGCGGTTGTAGTCCACGAGTGAGCGATCGGCCCCGTGGATGCGACCGCTCCCTCCCAGGTGGGTCGACTTGCCGGTGTCCTCTTCGAGGTGGGCGCGTTCGATCGACACCCGTGAGCCGTCGGGCAGGTCGAGGTAACCGCCGGCGTTGATCGGCAGGTCGTACTGACTGATCTGAAAGTCCTTGGGCATGTCGGGATAGAAGTAGTTCTTGCGGTGAAACGTCGACGGCGAGATCGTGCTGTGCAGGGCCGTACCGATCGCCATCGCCAGCTCGACCGCGCGCACGTTCAGTACGGGCAGCGAACCGGGCAGCCCCAAACAGACCGGGCAGACGTTCGTGTTCGGCGCGGCGCCGAAGGCGTTGGCGCAGCCGCAGAACATCTTGGTGTTGGTCTTGAGCTCCGTATGGACCTCGAGCCCGACCACCATCTCCCAGTCGTCGCGCAACGTCACGGTCGACCGTCGGCGATCTCGAGGACCCGCGCCCCGGCGAAGAGTTGCGCCTCGCTGCGTCCCGGACCGAGCAGTTGCACCCCGATCGGCAGTCCCGCCTCGCCGATGCCGAAGGGAATCGAGATCGCCGGCTCACCCGAGAGGTTGCTCGGAATCGTGAAGACGTCCGAGAGGTACATCGCCATCGGGTCGGCGGTCTTCGAACCGAACTCGAAGGCCACCGACGGCGTGGTCGCCCCGAGCAGCACGTCGGCCTCTTGGTAGGCGCGGCGAAAAGCGTCGATCGTGAGCGTGCGGACCTTCAACGCCTGTCCGTAGTAGGCGTCGTAGTAGCCGGCCGAGAGCGCGTAGGTGCCGAGCATGATGCGGCGCTTCACTTCGTCGCCGAAGCCGGCCGTGCGCGTCGCTTCCATCATCGCGGTGACGTCCTCGGCGTCCACGCGAAGTCCGTAACGAACGCCGTCGAAGCGCGCGAGGTTGCTCGACGCCTCGGCCGGGGCGATGAGGTAGTACGCGCTCAGACCCAATCGGAACTCGGGCACCGAGAGTTCGACGATGGTGGCGCCGGCCTCTTTCAAGACCTCCACCGCGCGCTCGACCGCGGCGACCACCTCCTCGTCAGCACCGTCAATCAGTTCGCGAACGACGCCGACGCGCTTGCCGGCGACACCGTCTTCGACGTGCGCGACCAACGAGGGCGACGGCTCGGGCAGCGAGGTCGAATCGAGTGGGTCGTGCCCCGCGATCACCTCGAGGGCCATGGCGGCGTCCGTCACCGTCTTGGTGAGCGGTCCGATCTGATCCAACGAGCTGGCGAAGGCGATGAGGCCGTAGCGTGAGACGAGCCCGTAGGACGGCTTCACGCCGATGAGTCCACAGAGCGCCGCCGGTTGACGAATCGAGCCGCCGGTGTCGCTACCGAGGGCGAGCGGCGTCATGTCGGCCGCCACCGCCGCGGCCGAGCCCCCGGACGAGCCGCCCGGGACCCGCGACGTGTCGAGGGGGTTTCGGGTGGGACCGAAGGCCGAGTTCTCAGTCGACGAACCCATGGCGAACTCATCGAGATTGGTCTTGCCGACCGGGACGGCGCCCGCGACGACGAGTCGATCGACGACCGTGGCGCTGTAGGGCGGACGCCACCCTTCGAGGATCTTGGACGAACAGGTCGTCGGGATATTGGTCTGACACAAGTTGTCCTTCAGTGCGACGGGCACGCCGGCGAGGGCGCCCACGTTCTCGCCGCGCGCGACGCGCTCGTCGATCGCGTTCGCCGCGGCGCGCGCACCCTCTTCGTCGACGTAGAGAAAGACGTTGAGCTCCTCATTACGAGCCCGGATGCGCGCGAGCGACTCTTCGAGGACCGAGAGCGCACTCGCGTCACCGTGTTGGACGTCGAGGGCGGTTTGACGAACGCTCTTCACGGTGCCTCACCCAGGATGCGCGGCACGGCGAAGCGACCGTCTTCGGCGTCGGGCGCCATGGCGATCACCACGTCGTGATCCAGACTGGGCCGCCGCTCGTCCTCGCGCACGACGTTGATCAGACCGAAGGGGTGCGCGGTCGCCACCACGCCCTCGAGGTCCAGCGCGTTCATGTCGCTGGCGTGGTCGAGGACTTGTCCGAGTTGCTCGGTGAACTTATCGAGCTCACTTTCGCTCATCGTCAAGCGCGCCAACTTGGCGACGTGCGCGACGTCCTCGCGGCGAAGGCTCGGCATTAGACCAAGACCTTCGCGAGGAACTCGATCGTCGCACGTTCCACGAGTTCTTGATCGTGGTCCAGGGTCGCGATGTGATACGACTCCTCGAGCCAGATCCGCTCGACGGGACCCGAAGACTTCTCGACGATCTCGTCACCGTTCTCGGGCGCGACGGTGTGGTCCTCTCGACTCGAGAGCAACAAACTCGGCGCGGTGATCGAGGAGAGATTGGCGTCGACGATTTCGACCCCTTCGATCACGCTCTGTAAGGCGCGCAGCGGCCATCCCTCGTACTTCGCCTCCGAGGTGTCCTCTTTCTTGATGTCCGATTTACCGTCGGTCGCCAGAATCTCGAGGCCCGAGTCGATCAAGTCCCTCAGTCCCTGTTCCATCTCGGCGCCGGGACCCTTGAGCATCGGGTTGATGAACACGCACCCGGCGACGCTCGGGCGTTCTTCGGCGATCAACGCCGTGAGTCCCCCGCCGACCGAGAGTCCGACGACGGCGACCTTGTCACATCGTTGGGCCAGGTCGTCAAAGTTTGTGAGCGCGACCTCGACGAAGTCGGGCCAGCGCCGCGCCACGAGGTCCTCTAAGGACGTGCCGTGACCGGGAAGCCGCGGCAACTCCACGCTGTAGCCGGCCTGCGCGCAGCGCTCGGCCAGGGGGCGCATGGAGTACGGATTACCGGTGAACCCGTGCAAAATCAGGACACCCATCGAACTTCCGGGAGAGGAATATGGCTCACAGCCGGGCATAATCTCGTCGGTCATAGGTCCAAAGCCTATAGGTCGCGTACGAGCGTCTTTTTCGAGCGCTCGCGCGGAATCGAACGCATGAAGAGCGAGGCGAACAGTCCGAGCGCACCGACGCACGCACCGATGAGGAACGGTAAATGGAACGTGTTGAGAAGCGCCGGACCGGGCTTCGCGTGGATCAGTCCGTGGCGACGAACCAACGCCTGCTGGACGGTCTCGAGCACCTGGATACCGGCCACCTCGCCGACTTGCATCGCGAGCATCTGCGCGGCCGACATGACGCCGAACTCATTCGTCTTGACCTCGTTGGCCATGACCGAGCTCGTCGAGGGCATGGCGACGCCCATGCCGAGACCCGACAGCGCGAGCGCGATGGCGACGACCCACGTGCCCGAACTCGGTTGCAGGAGGGCGAAGAGCGCGAGCGACGCCGTGAGGAACGTGGCGCCGGCGATCGCGCTCACGCGCTCGCCGATGCGAACGGCCACGTAACCGGCGATCGGTGAACAGAGGGAGAACGTGATCGGTCGTGCGATCGCCAGCGCGCCGACGTGCGCGATGGAGTAGCCGTACCCCTGTTCCATCAGGAGCGGGAAGAGAAAGAACGCACCAAAGTAGGCGAAGTTCGCCGCACCGCGCAACACCATCGGCATGACGAAGTTTCTTCGATGGAAGTACTCGGCCGGAATCAACGGGTGCTCCGCGGTTCGAATGCGGTGGACGAACGCGCCGGTCATCACCACCGAGAGCACGAACGTTGCGAGGCACCACACGCTGGTCCAACCAACGCTGGGACCGATCGAGAGTCCGAGCATGACGGCCGTCACGGCGATCGAGAGCGACCAACTGCCGATCCAGTCCATCTCCTTGAACTCGCGTCGGGCGCGCGACTTCTTCTCGGCCTCTTCGTGGTCGAGTCCTCGGCGCTTCGGCAGCACGATCGACACGACGACGAAGGCCACGACGATGAGTACCAATTGGAACCAGAAGAGTGCGCGCCATCCGAAGGTGGCGATGATCGGGGCGCCGAGCGACACCCCGATGACCGGTCCCCCGGCCCCGACGAGGCTCCACCACCCCATCGCCTTCACTCGCTCCTCGCGCCCGAAGACCGAGTTGATCAGGGCGCCCGACGCGGTGCCCGTCGCGGCACCCTGTACACCGTCGAGCGTTCGCGCGAACAACAACATGTCGACGTTGTGCGCCAGCGCGGTCAGCAGTGCCGAGACCATCGCCCCCAGGAGTCCGAAGAGGTAGAGGCGGCGGTGCCCGTAGATGTCGCCGGTCTTGCCGAGGATCGGGGCGGCGAGGCCGTAGGCGAGGAGCGGCCCGACCATCGTCCAGGTGAGGACCGTGACGCTGGTGTGGAACTGCGACGCCACGGTGGGCAACGCGACGATGAACACGGTGAAGGTGAAGTTCAGCGCGAAGAGCCCAGCCAGCAGCGACCACAGCACCCACCACTGGTAGCGCGAGGATCCCTCGGCGCGCGCCTGGGCGCGGTGGCGCAAGAGGGCGAACCAGTTGAGGTCGCTGCCGGCTTCGGTGCCGAGCGTGCCGAAGGCCTCCGCGGCGGGATCGGTGCGCGCGTTGAGCAAACCATCGGCGTCCTCGCGGTCGACGTGCGCCCCCCGGCGCTCCTCGCTCACTGCAACAGCGTGGGCAGTTGCGCGGCCAGTTCGGCGACCGACCAGCGATCGTTCTTCTCGAGCGTCGAGGTCATCGTCCAGTTCTGGAACTTTCGCACGGTGCCACCCTGCACGAAGAAGACCTGACCGGTGATGTCGCAGTCCTCCATCGCGAGCGTCGCGACCAGCGGCGAGATGTTGGCGGGGTCCCAGGTGTCAAAGACCGAGGCGTCCGTGGGTGCGACGACGTGGTCCGACAGACCGGGCGTCGACTCGGTCATCCTCGTTCGCGCCGCGGGGGCGATCGCGTTCGCGCGCACGCCGTAACGACCGAGCTCTTCGGCGATGATGACCGTGAACGCGGCGATGCCGGCCTTGGCGGCGCCGTAGTTCGATTGACCGATGTTGCCGAGCAGTCCCGACGTCGAGGACGTGTTGATGATCGCGGCCTTGACGGGATGACCGGCCTTGGCCTCCTCGCGCCAGTAGTTCGCGGCGTGACGCGTCGGAACGAAGTGGCCCTTCAAGTGGACGTTGATGACCGAATCCCAGTCCTCTTCGCTCAGGTTCACGAGCACCCGGTCGCGCAAGATGCCGGCGTTATTCACCAGAACGTGCAGGACGCCGTAGGTCTCGAGGGCGCACTGGACGAGACGCTGTCCGCCCTCCCACTCCGCGACGTTGTCGTGATTGGCGACGGCCTCACCGCCCATGGCCTTGATCTCGGCGACGACCTCTTCGGCCGGCGAGGCGGCGTGACTCGAGCCGTCCAACGCTCCCCCGAGGTCATTGACCACGACCTTGGCGCCCTCGTGAGCGAAGAGCAGGGCGTGCTCTCGCCCGATGCCGCGACCAGCTCCGGTGATGATTGCTACGCGACCGTCCAGTGCACCCATGGTGACCCCTTTAGAAGAATGTGGTGACCCGATTGTAATAAGACTGGCGAGGTCTACCGAGCCTGGCCCCGACGCCAGAAGTAGGGCGGCCGGGCGTGTGCGTGGTAGTGGTCGGGGATGTTGCGCATGTGGTCGTCGTAGGACCAGTTACCCGCACCGAATTCGGCGTCGGCGACGACGGTCAACGCGGAGTGGAGCCGAAATTTCACGTCCTCGGGCGGCGAGTCGGCGTGCGTGGTCCACACGACCATGGGCACGAGGCAGATCTCACAATCGGCGATCCAGCAGTCATCGTCCTGGAAGTACCGCGTCGTGATGACGGCCGCTTCGCACAGGTCACAACCCGCGCTCATTTGGTGACGGTCAATGTCACCGACGAGAGCTTCTTGACCATGGTCCCGGCGACGGGGCTCTCCGAGAGCACCTTCGTCCACGTGGGTGTATTCCCGGAACCGGGTCCGGTCGAGTTGTAGTACAGGACGGCCGCCGTCATCGCGGCCTTCGTTTGCGCCTCGTTCATCCCCACGACGTTTGGCACCGCAACCAGGTTCTGGCTCGCGATCGTCGTGGTCGTCGTGGTCGTGCCCGACGTCGCCACGGTAGTGGTCGTGGTCGTAGTCGAGGCCACCGGACCGGTGCTTCGTTCCAGAATCACGGTCGAATGAACGGCCGCTGCGGTAATCGCGTGGCCCGCGGAATTGACCACGCGAGCGATGCGATCGACCGGCGTCGTCGAGCTCGTGATCATCCGATTCGCCGGACACGTCACGACGAAGTGCAGACGTAGAAGTTTCGGCCGGGCCTCGTTGCAGGTCTCACCGATGAGATGGGCGGGCAGGCGCACCGTATGGACACCATCGGAGACGGTGACGGTTATCAACTGACCGCTCTTGGCCTCGGTGTTGTACGCGGGCGACTGAGAAATTATCGTGCCGCTCTTGGCGCTCGCGGAGAACGCGTACTTGATGGTGACGAGGAAGCCGTCGGACTTGACGGTCGAACGCAGACTGACGATTCCCGCGTTGCTGGTGAAGCTCGCGTTCTGGTACTCACTCAGGTTCACGCCCACGAAGTTCGGCACCGAGTTTTCCTGGCTGAACAGCCCGATCTTCCACGCGATGCCCCCACCGATCGCCAGGACGAGCAGGATCACCGCGGCGACGAGGAAGACCAGTCGACGAGAACGAGGGAGTCGCGCATAGTCCAGGTCGTCGAACTCGCCACGGACGCCTCGACTTCGGCCGGCGGGTGAACTCGTCGTGACCCATTCGTCGGCCGGACGGGCGTGGCGTGGCGCGCCGGTGCGACCAATCGATGAGACGACCGCCGTGGCGCCAGTGATCTGATCGGGCGACGGGGGTCGAAAGCCGACCGAGTTGCGCGGCTCGGAGGGCCGGTACCGGCTCAGGAGTGGCACCTCTCCCCCGACGGGAAGGATCACGAGTGGCGCGAAGTCGCTCACGACCGCGCCGAGGCGGCTGGCGAACTGTTCGGCGTCCAGTCGTTGCAGGGGGTTCGACACCGCCGCCTGAGCGAGGATCATGTCCAGCGTGCCGAGTTCCGGCCGCATGGGCAAGGTCGCGTTGATGCGCGCGCGCAACACCGCCTCGGGCGTCACGCCGTCGAAGGGCGTGATGCCGACCACCGCTTCGTAGAGGATGAGCGCCAGGGCGTAGACGTCGCTGCGCGCATTGGCGGGGTCCCCGATCGCCTGCTCGGGGCTGAGGAAGCGCACGCCGTCGAGGGTCACGCGTTCGCGGTACTCGTCGCCGATTCCCGCCAGCGCGATGTCGCTCAGGCGCACGCGACCTTCTTCGTCGAGCAACAGTTTCGACGGGGAGAGCGCGCCGTGCACCATGCCGTTCTCGTGCACGTAGGCCAACGCACTACCGACGTCGCGTCCGAGTCGCGCGCCGTCATCGACGCTCAACGTGCGACCGCTCGAGAGGACGTCCTCAAGGGATCCGCCGCTGAGGTACTCACAGATCATGAAGATCGAACCGGACTCTTGACCACCGTCGAAGACGCGCGCGAGGTGCGAATGGCTCAGCGTGGCGGCCTTGATAATCCGCTCACGAAACGCGCGACGAACGTCCTCGTGACCGGCCAGTCGCGGTAACAATACCTTCACGACGACCGAGCGCTGGAGCGACTGGTCATCGGCCCGGTAGACCTCGGCCGTGTCACCGATGCCCAGGAGCTCCTGGATCCGGTAGCGATTCACCAGAAGGTGTCCGTTGGCGAAGGTCGGCGGTGGCATAGTCCCTAATAACCCTACCGATTTGGACTCACGCGAGCCGGGTGCGCCACGAACCGGTCTCGAGAAGGATTTCGAACTCAGCCGCCGGCACCATCGGGATCGCGAGATCGCGAGCCTTTGAGACCTTCGACGCGCCGGGCGCCTCGCCGACGACCACGCAGTACGTCTTCTTCGACACCGACCCCGGTGAGGTCCCACCGCGTGCGACGATCGCCTCTTCGGCGCCGTCGCGCGTGTAGCCTTCGACCGAACCGGTCACGACCACGGCGCGCTCGGCCAACGTCTGAGGAAGCGCCGAGACGACCTGAGGCTCGACCATCGAAAGACCATCGGTTTCGAAGCGTCGGGCCCGGTCGCGATTCTCATCTTCTGACAGGTAGGCCACCACCGACGCCGCGATGACCGGACCGACCCCGGCGACGCCGGCGAGCTCCTCGAGCGACGCCGCTTCGAGCGCCTGGTAACTGTGGAATGCTCCCGCCAACTCGCGCGCCGCGACCGGACCAACGTGGCGGATGCCGAGGGCCACCAGCAGTCGACTCAGCGGCATCGCCTTGGCGCCCTGGATCGCTCTCACCAGTGACGTCGCCGAAAGTTCGCCCAATCCTTCGAGCACGGCGAGGTCCGGCACTCGAAGAGAGAAAAGATCGGCCACGTCGCTGATCAGTCCGACGCTCAACAGTTGTGCGACGCGCTGCTCACCGAGACCTTCGATGTCGAGGGCGCCCCTCGAGGCGAAGTGCACGATCTGTTGCAACTGTTGGGCGGGACAGGCCGGATTCACGCAGTAGGTGTCGCTCTCGTCACCCACGCGCTCGAGCACGCTGCCGCAGTGCGGACACGTGGTCGGAAACTTCCACGGCGGCTTTCGACGACGACCCGGTTCGCTCACCGCGCTCACGACTTCGGGAATCACGTCGCCGGCCTTGCGCACGATCACGAGGTCCCCGGGGCGCACGTCCTTCACCTTCACCTGGTCTTGGTTGTGCAGCGTCGCCATCGCGACCGTCGAACCGGCGACGACGACCGGCTCGAGAACGGCGAAGGGCGTCACCCGACCAGTGCGCCCGACAGAGACTTCAATATTGAGCAAACGCGTCGTTCGCTCCTCGGGGGGAAGCTTCCTCGCGATCGCCCACCTCGGCGCGCGGCTCGTGAATCCCAACCGCAGTCGCTGGGCCAGGTCGTCGACCTTCACCACGATGCCATCGATCTGATAGCGAAGTTCGTGGCGGTGCGCTTCGAACCAATCGCTACGAGCGATCATCGCCGTCGCGCCGACTTCGGTCGTCGTCTCGGCGGCGGTGAGGAAACCCCAGTCCGACAGTTGCGCCAGAGTCTCGACGTAGCGGGTGAAGGTTGAGGTACCACCCAGTTCGACTAGTTGGTAGGAGAGGAACGACAAAGGTCGGCTCGCGGTGATCGAGGGGTCCTTTTGGCGCAGACTGCCGGCGGCGGCGTTGCGGGGGTTGGCGAACTCCTTCTGGCCGGCCTCGCGCTGGCTGTGATTCATCTCCACGAAGTCCGATTTCGCGAGAAAGACCTCCCCGCGGACTTCGACGCGGGCGCGCACGTTGGAGGACAGTAGTTGGGGCACGTTGGCGATCCGACGCACGTTCTCGGTGACGTCTTCGCCGATTCGACCGTCGCCGCGCGTCGCCGCTCGAACGAGGACGCCGTCCACGTATTCGATCGAGAGTGCCAATCCGTCGATCTTCGGCTCGACCACGAAAACCACGTCGTCGGCGGAGGCCTCCAGGGTCTTCGCGGCGCGCTCGCTCCAGGCGCGCAACTCGGTTACGTCAAAGACGTTGTCGAGGCTCAACATCGGCTCGGCGTGGGTCACCGGCGTGAAGAGCGTCGACGGCGGCGCGCCGACTTTGTGAGAGACGGAGTCCTCGACGTTCACTTCGGGATGTTCAGCCTCGAGGGCGCGTAGTTCGCGAACCAACGCGTCGTAGTCGGCGTCGGGGATCGTCGGCGCGTCGTGCACGTGGTACGCCTCGTTGTGCGCGGCGATCTCGACACGCAGTCGCGCGGCGCGCTCGGCCGGCTTCACGACACTGCGACGATCGCGGCACCTTCGACGATCGTGGGCTCACTCAGGCGATAAAAGACCACCGACTGACCGGCGGCGACCGGGCGCGCCGGCACGTCGAGTTCGAGACGCCACTGCGCCCCGTGGCGCAGCGTCGCGCGCTGGGCCACACCGTGCGCGCTCCACTGGGCCAGCACCGCCGAGCCGTCGACGAGCTCGGCGTGGGAAAAGCTCAGCGACGACGCGTCGAGGGCAATTTCGTTGATGAGGATGTCCTCGAGACGACCGACCTCAACGCGCCCGGCGTGAAGGTCGACCTTGGAGACGAAACGGCGCTCGCCGTCGCGCGCGGGCAACACGCCGCGACGCTGGCCAACCGTCATCAACTCCGCACCCAACGTGGCGCCGATCTCCTCGCCGCTCACGGCATCGACGATCACGGCCGGCGTCAGGTCGATGCGCTGGCGCAAGAAGACCTCGCGACCCTTCGAGGCCTCGATGAAACAGACGTCCTGGCTGTCGGGCTTGTCCCAGGTTCGAAGACCCAGACGCTCGGCGTGTCGTCGGACGTCGCTTTTGTTCATGGCCCCGATCGGCAGCAACAACGTGGCCAACTGGTTTTCGGCGAGGTAGCCGAGCACGTAACTCTGGTCCTTTTGGTCGTCGGCGCCGCGAATGAGAAAGTGAACCCCGTCGCGGGCCATCACCCGGGCGTGGTGGCCCGTCGCCACCGCGTCGAAGCCGAGTCGAGCGGCCCGCTCGAAGAGCAGGTCGAATTTGATGTGACGGTTGCACTCGATACACGGGTTCGGTGAGCGCCCGGCGGCGTACGCCTCGATGAAGGGCGCGACGACGTGGCGCTCGAACTCTTCGGTGTAGTTGAAGACGTGGTGATCGATGCCCAGCATCTGCGCGACGCGACGCGCGTCATCCACGTCGGCGACCGAGCAGCAGCCCGAGTCCGAGACGCCGCCCCAGAGCTTCAGCGTGGCGCCCACGACCTCGTGACCCTGCTCGATCAAGAGACCGGCGGCGACCGACGAATCGACCCCGCCACTCATGGCGACTAGGACTTTCACCGTCTTAGTCTGCCAGTCGCCGAGGCTCTTATGCCTCGGCGCGCAACCGGTAGACGACGCCCGAAAGAATCGCGATGACGGCGTCGACCTCTCCCTCGGTCGTCTCGGCCCCCATCGAGAGCCGCAGTGACCCACGGGCGCGTTCGTGCGAGACACCCATCGCGGCCAACACGTGACTGGGACTCGCGGCGCCGCTCGAGCAACTCGCGGCCGCCGAGGCGCACACACCCTCTTGGTCCAACAAGAAGAGCAGTTCGTCGCTGGCGAGGTCGTCGAAGGTGACGTGCACGGTACCGGACACGCGTAGTGCACCGAGACCGGAAACCTGGCATCCGGGGATGAGACGCACGGCCGCGACGAGCTTTTCCTGGAGGTCGAGCACCCGGTCGTTCACGTCGGCCAGTTCATTCATCGTGAGGCGCACAGCGGCGGCCAGCCCCACGGCCGCGGCCACGTCAACGGTGCCGCCGCGGCGACCTCGCTCCTGTCCCCCACCCGGAATGACCGCTTCGAGCGTGACGTCACCGCGCAAGACCAAGGCGCCGGAGTTGACCGGTCCACCGATCTTGTGCGCGCAGATCGAGATCATGTCGGTCGTGGCGGTCACCGTCGCGAGATTCACCCACGACGCCGCCGCGATGGCGTCGGTGTGGGTGATCACGCCACCGGGAATGATCGACTTCGACAGTGCGCTCACGCCGTCCAGTGGCTGTCGAACCCCGGTTTCGTTGTTGGCCGCCATGACGCTCACGATCGCGGTGTCGTCGCTCAAGCGCGACATGAGCGAGTCAAGATCCACCACGCCGTCCGCGTCGACGTCGATATAACCCACGCTCACGTCGTCGTGGTCGCGCGCCATCTTTTCGGCGGCGTCGGAGACCGCGTGGTGTTCGACGCGACTGATCAGTATCTCCGAGGTGTCGTGCGTTCGACGGTGGTGGCTCGTCACGCCCGCGATGGCGAGGTCACAGGACTCGGTGCCACCCCCGGTGAAGATGACGCCGCCGGGCTTCGCCCCCACGAAGGCCGCGACCTCGTCGCGCGCCTCCTCGACCGCTCGTCGAGCGTCACGTGCGGCCCGATGGCTGCCTGAGGGATTGCCGACCACGCCGCGTTGCCACGGCGCCATGGCGTCCGCGACCTCGTCGCGACGCGGCGCGGAAGCCGCGTGATCGAAGTAGTACTGGCTCACGCCACGTAGAAGGACTTGACGTTCGTGAACTCACGCACGCCAAACTCACCCAGCTCTCGACCGAAACCCGACTCCTTCGTCCCGCCGAAGGGCAACTCGGGCATGGAGGCGACGACGGAGTTCGCGAAGACCATACCGACGTCAAGCCCGGCGATGGCGGCGTCGATCTCCTTCTGGTCCGTCGCGTGGATTGCGCCGCCGAGGCCCCACGGCGTCGCGTTGGCGAAGGCGATGGCGGCGTCGAGGTCGTCGACGACTTCGACGACAGCAACCGGGCCGAAGAGCTCTTCGCTACCGGCGCGTGAGTCGACCGGCACGTCGGTCAACACCGTCGCCGGAAAGTAGTAGCCCCGCCGGGCCAAAGGGGCGCCGCCCGTTCGAGCGACCGCACCTTTGGTGACCGAGTCGGCGACCTGGGCGGACAACTCGTCGAGTTGACCACGACTCACGACCGGACCGAGGACCGTCGCGGGGTCCATCGGGTCACCGGTCGGCACGGCCGCCATTGCCTCGACGAACTTCTCAATGAACTCATCGGCGCGGTCGCGAACGACGATAAAGCGCTTGGACGCAATGCAGGATTGACCGTTGTTCTGGATGCGCGCCGTGACCGCCAAGGGCACGGTCGCGTCCATGTCGGCGGAACTCGCGACGATGAACGGATCAGAGCCGCCCAACTCGAGCACGGACTTCTTCAGGTGCTGCCCGGCGATCTCGGCCACCGAACGACCGGCGCGGTCCGATCCCGTGAGCGTCACCGCGGCGATGCGCGGGTCCGCGATGATGCGCGGAACCTGGTCGTGACTCACGAAGAGCGTCGTCACGATGCCCTTCGGGAACCCCGAGCGGGTGAAGAGGTCTTCGATGAACTTGGCACATCCCGGCACGTTCGAGGCGTGCTTCAGGACCATCACGTTGCCGGCCATGACGGTAGGCGCGGCGACTCGAATGAACTGCCAGAGTGGGTAGTTCCACGGCATCACTGCCAGAACGGCGCCGATCGGGTCATATCGAATGCCGCTACGTGATCCGCTCGTCGAGACCGCCTCGTCGCGCAACATCGCCTCGGCGTGCTCGGCGTAGTAGCGCATGGTGAACGCGCACTTCGCGACTTCACCCTTGGCGGCGGTGAAGGTCTTGCCCATTTCGCTCGTCAAGAGCTCGGCGACGACCGGGATCTCGCTCTCGAGGATTTCGGCCGCCCGAATCATCAGGTGTGCCCTCTCGGCGACCGGTGTCGAGCGCCAGGACTCGAACGCACTCGCCGCGTGGGCCAGGGCGTGCTCGACGTCAGCGTCGCTGTGAGCCTCAAATTCAGCGACGAACTCTTCAGTGGCGGGATTGATTGCGGTGAATGACATTTCCCTAGTCTGCCAGCAAAACGGCAGGCTCATTCGGCGTCGCGGCGATCTCGCGCCAGAACTCGGGGCGCCGGAGTGTGACGATTCCCAACACGAGCGCCAACAGAACCGCGTCGCTCACGGTGACCGGGCGCACGCCCCACGCCCGAGCGAACGCCGCCTGCACGAGGGCACCCAATGGATAGAAGATCGACAGTGAGAGGGTGTAGAGCGAAAGTATCCGCGAACGCTCGCTCGTGGGCGCGTGCAACTGCACCGCGGTGTTGAGGCCGGTGAGCGTGCCGACGTAGGCGCCGCCGAGCAACACCAGGGCCGCGACCGCGAAGGCCAAGGTGTGGCTGAATCCGTAGAGCGCGAGCGCGAAGGCAACGGCGGCGAGTGAACCGCGCAACACGGCAATTCGCGACGTGCGTCGAGCGACGCCGGGCAAGGTGACCGCGCCGATGACCGCGCCAACTCCCTGCGCGGCCACGAGCCACGCCACGCCGGTTCGACCGGCGTGCAACGTCTGGATGGCCATGGCCGGAATCAGGGCGATGAAGGGACTGGCAATCAATGCGACGATCCCGATGCCGAAGATCGGGTATCGACAGCCCTTCACGGACCACGCGCGCTTCGCGCCGTCTTTGGTTTCGAACCACATGCGAATGGACGTCGTCGGCTTCGCCCGAGGCGCGGAGCGCACGAATGAGAACATCACAACGACGACGACGAACGACGCGGCGTTGATCGCGAAACAGACTCCCGGTGAGGCGAAGGCCAGCGTCACGCCGGCCAACAGCGGTCCGACGATGCGACCCATGTTGAACTGGGCCGAGGACAGTGATACCGCGGCGAAGACCTCATCACGGTCGACGAGGTCCGGCAACAACGACTGCCACGCCGCCCACGACGCTGAGCTGCAGAGCCCGTCGACGATGGCGAGGTAACACGCCAACTGGGGCGAAAGATGGTGGGTCAATCCGGCCGTCGCGAGCGCACTCGCGCTGAGGGCCATCACCAGATTGTTGGCCTGGATCCAGCGCTGTCGAACGACCCGGTCGGCGATGACGCCGCCCAACGGTGCACCGATCAAAGCCGGCGTCCACGCGCACACCGTCAAGAGTCCGAGCCACAAAGCGTCGTGCGTCGTCTGGGTCAGGTAGACGCCGAGCGCCACCGTCTGCATCCAGGTCCCGGTCGAGGAGATGAACGATGAACTTAAGGAGAGGGCGAAGCTTCGGTGACGAAGCGGCGCGAACGACGCTGAAGCCATCTCGTAACGCTAACGCTCCGGGTCGTCGCGATTCGCTGCCGCGAGCGAACTAGTCGTCGCGGTGTTTACGACGCGGGCGAAGGGCAAACCACCAGACCGAGATGATCGAGGCTAAGGCGCCCAATACTCCGATCGTGGACTTGACGCCCTTGCCCTTCTGGTTTTCTGCCATAACCCATCGTAACGAGCAAAACGCCGGGGACGTAGTCCCCGGCGTTTCAACTCTGCTGACCGATTAGATCGCTTGGTGCGCCTCGACGGCGAGCTCGATCGCAATCTTGTTGCCGACGACCAGGCTGCCGTTCTCCAGCGTGCTGCCGAAGGTGATCCCGAAGTCACGGCGGTCGAACTCGGCGCGGGCCTCAAAACCCGTGACGGAGACGCCGGGGGTCATTGACGGTCCGGTACCGAGGTACTCGAGGTCGAACGTGACTGACTTGGTGATGCCCTTGATGGTGAGGTCGGCCACGACCTTGACGTCGTCGCCCTTGGCGCTGACCTTGGTGGACTTGAGCGTCAACGTCGGGTAGGTCTCGAACTCGAGGAAATCCGGGCTCTTGAGGTGCGCGTCGCGCATTTCGTTGTCGGTGGTGATGCTGGCGGCCTGAACCGTCGCTTCAACACTGGAGTTCTCGAGCGTGTCGCCAATGGTGATCACACCGGTGAACTCGGTGAATCGACCGCGGACCTTGGAGGCCACGAGGTGACGGGCAACGAAGCCGATGGTTGAGTGGACGGCGTCGACGTTATAGGTGCCGGCGATGGGCAGATTGCTGGTGGCAACCTCGGTGGTGGGGGAACTTGTCATTTCGAATCTCCTGTGTTCTAGACACTTTCTGTGCTTCTGCCAGTATACTTGCTTATGCAACTACTTGTCAAGCAGTAATTGCTAGACGAACTATATGCTAGAATCCTTCCATGAGTTCCGAGACCCTCGCCTGCCCCTCCGGGGATGAGAAGGTCCAGCTCTTTGGTTTGTTGCTCGAAACCAACGCCCGACTCTCGCGCAAGCTCGGTATCGAATTGGAGTCATCGTGCGAACTCCCCCTCGCCTGGTTCGACGTGCTCTTACAACTACGCCGCTCCCCCGACGGTCACCTGAAAATGAATGAGATCGCTGAGGCCATCGTGCACTCGAGCGGCGGTACCACGCGGCTCGTCGACCGAATCGAAGAGGCCGGCCTCGTCGCGCGCCAGAGTTGTCCGAGCGACCGCCGAGCGATTCACGTCGCCATCACTGAGACCGGTAACGCGAAATTGGATGAGGCGCTCAACGTCCACCTCGAATACCTGGATGAGAGCCTCGCCAAGCGCCTTACCCAGAGTGAGCGTGCGACGCTCACCTCGCTCCTGACGAAACTCAACTCGTCGCGTTAATCCTTCGCGACCCAGGCCCTCGCGTCACGGTCGTCGTCGAGCTCGATCGCGGTTCCCTCACCCCAGCCCGGGCCCGTGATCACTTCGACCGCCAACACCTCACTCGCCAACGTCGCGAATCCGCCGGCGAGGTCGTCGATACCCGTGACGTGAAGCACGATGCGATCGGCGACGTCGAACCCGGAGTTCTTGCGCAGGTCCTGCACCTGGCGAATGACGTCGCGGAGAAAGCCCCGACGACGTAATTCGTCGGTCAGCGTCAAGTCGAGGGCGATGACCTCGCCCCCGTCGCGCGACACGGCGTAGCCGTCTTGTCCCTTCACCCGCAGTTCGATGTCGTCGGAGTTCAACGCGAACGTCCCCGACGAGAGCGTCACGCTGATCGATCCACCCGATTCGAGTGTCTCGGCCGCGGCGACGGAGTCCAGCGACGCCAGCGCCGGCCTCAGCTCCTTGACCGCCTCGC
>Ga0302270_10000458_pt1 | contig 43629 bp, 35 predicted proteins | sample III_Bog_E2_3_FD_198773 | JGI IMG/M metagenome (GOLD analysis project Ga0302270, IMG submission 198773) | Peat permafrost microbial communities from Stordalen Mire near Abisko, Sweden - III_Bog_E2_3 | ecosystem: Environmental > Terrestrial > Soil > Wetlands > Peat | place: Sweden: Abisko... | reverse complement strand
CCGACATCAAGGCGAGCACAGGCTTGTCGAGAAGCAGCATCTACCTGCGCATATCGCAAGGACTCTATCCCAAACCCGTGAGCCTTGGGGGCCGCGCCGTTGGCTGGCCCGCCATGGAGGTTGCGGCGATCAACGCTGCCCGGATTGCCGGTAAGCCGGACACTGAGATTCGGGAACTGGTCCAGAAGCTGGAATCAGACCGCAAGGTTACGGCATGAACCGGGGGGATTCCATGCAACGGAGACGCCGAATAAACCCCCGGCTGGTCAAGATCCACCGCAGTTATTCGGTGGAGGACATCGCCCACCTCTACGGGGTTCACAAGAATACCGTCCGCCATTGGGTCAAGGCAGGGCTGCCGGTCCTGGACGATCAGCGCCCAATGCTGTTCGCCGGGCAAGAACTGGCCACCTTCCTTCAAGTACGCAAAAACAAGAACAAACGAACCTGCCAGCCGGGAGAGCTGTACTGCGTTCGCTGCCGGGCACCGAAGAAGCCAGCCGGTGGCATGGCCGACTACCTGCCCCAGACTGAAACGCGGGGGACGCTGAAAGCACTTTGCCCGGACTGCCTTTGCCTGATGCACCGGGGGACAAGCAGCACAAAATTAGAACTGATTTGCTCAGAAATCAGCGTCACGTTCGTGCAAGGTCCGGAACAAGTAAGCAATACGAACCAACCCACCGTAAACAGTGACTTCAGATAAGGAGATGTGACCGTGAGCAAAAACAACCCCACAAACGAACGAATCAAGCGTCAGTATTTTATCTACCTGAGAGAGGCCAAACGCCACAGCGAGCCGACCGTGGATGTGGCGGCGAAGGCACTGAGCCGGTTCGAGGCGTACACCAAGCACAGGGACTTTAGCGCATTCCACCAGCAGCAGGCGATTGCCTTCAAGAAGCACTTGGCCGAGCAAAAGAACAACCAGACCGGCGACACCCTAAGCAAAGCCACCCTGTATGCAACCCTGACGCAGCTCAAACGCTTCTTCCAGTGGCTCGCCTGGCTGCCCGGCTACAAGTCAAAGATTCAGTATTCCGACGCTGAGTTCTTCAACCTGTCTGACAATGACGCCCGGATTGCCACCGCACACCGGGAACAGCGGGGGCCGACGCTGGAGCAGGTACAGCATGTCCTTAGGACTATGCCGAACCATACTGCCATCGAACGCCGCAACCGCGCCCTGGTTGCTTTCACACTTCTGACAGGAGCAAGGGACGGTGCCATTGCGTCCATGAAGCTGAAGCACATTGACCTTATCGAGCTTTGCATCTATCAAGATGCGCGTGATGTGAAGACGAAGTTCCGCAAGAGCTTCGACACCTATTTCTTTCCCGTGGGGGACAATATTGCAACCATCGTGGAAGAGTGGGTGGCCTTCCTGAAGCAAGAGTTGCAATGGGGCAATGACGATCCGCTCTTTCCGGCAACAAACATGGTGCTGGGGGCCAGTCGCCAGTTCGAGGTGGCAGGACTGAAGCGAGCCCACTGGAGCAACGCGTCGCCCATCCGGGCGATATTCCGCGATGCATTTCAAGCAGCAGGGTTTCCCAACTTCAATCCGCACAGTTTTAGAAACACACTGGTAAGGCTTGGACAAGACCGCTGCAAGTCGCCAGAAGAATACAAAGCCTGGAGCCAGAACCTCGGCCATGAAAAGGTGATGACAACCTTTATGAACTATGGATCGGTAGCGCGTGACCGCCAAGGGGAGATCATCAAGGGACTAGGCAGCGGTGAACAAGCAAGCGGTACAGACGCAGAAAAATTCGTCGCAGAGGTCTTCCGGAGATTCGAGCGCAGGGGCATCAAGATTCCTTCAATCGAAGCAATGAACCTTTCCGATTAGGCCGCCGGGTTCTTGAATGGCAGCACCTTCCCCTGCCGCTGCGTCTTCTCCAGAAAATCCGCCCAATCCTGCATCATCTCGGTGCGAGGCTCAAGGTACTGTGCGTGGTTATAGGCCGCGCTCACAGCGTTGCGAGGCGCATGGGCGAGTTGAATCTCGATATGGTCATGGTTGTATCCCTGCTCGTGGAGGATGGTGGAAGCCAACCCGCGAAAACCGTGCCCAGTCATGCGCCCCTTGTAGCCCATGCGCTCCAGAGCCTTGAGGATGGTCATGTTCGACATGGTTTTGCGCCGATCCTGCTCGCCCGGAAAGAGTAGCTCACTCTTGCCTGAGATGCCCTGTAGCAGATTCAACACGTCAATTGCCTGCTCTGCGAGTGGGACGATGTGCGGAGTCTTCATCTTCATCCGGGATGCCGGAATCTGCCAGCGTTTGGCCTCAAGGTCGAACTCTTCCCAACGCGCTCCAATCAACTCGCTCGTCCGCACGAAGGTCAACTCCATCAATTTGATAGCGAGGCGCGTCAACTGCCGCCCTTCATACAGTTCAATGGCCCGTAGCAGAGCGGGAAGCTCTTTCACGTTGATCCGCGCCATATTGACTTTGCGGGTCGGTTTGAGGATGTCTGACGGGCGAATCTCGGCCACCGGGTTGCGCCGGGCGATGCCGTGGGCTACGGCGTAGCGGAAGACCATTCCCACAACCTGGAGGATGCGTTTGGCCATGTCCGATGCACCACGGGATTCGATGCCCTTGGCCAGAGCCACAATCTTCATGGGCTCAATGTTGTCCATGGGGAGATCGCCAAGCACCGGGTAGACATTCACCTTCAGCCGGTTCCGCGTCGTTTCAACGTGCCGGGGGCTCTTATTACCCGCCCAGTGCTCCAGCCATGCAGCAGAGACCTTCTCAAAGGTGTGCTCTGTAGCCATCTTGAGGGCCGTCTTCTCGGCCTTCCGCTCTGCCAGGGGGTCAACCCCATTGGCCAGTTGTTTACGGGCCGCCAGGTGGCGTTCCCGCGCCTCAGAGAGTGTGACCTCTGGATACTTGCCTATGGCAATCTGCTTCTCTTTTCCCTCAAGACGGTACTTCCAACGCCACAACCTGCCCCCTGTCGGCGTTACGAGCAGGTGCAGGCCGCCACTGTCAAAAAGCTTGTATGGCTTGTCTGCGGGTCTGGAGCGGCGAATCTCTGTGTCGGTTAGTGCCATGGCGTCACCTCGCAAAAACTGAAATGCCCCCACCTTGGAAATGAAATGCCCCCACGAATGCCCCCACGGGTTCATGGATTCCACGATAGCGCGTTGGACGCTATAGGTAAAGAAGTATATAGATTTCAATGACTTATTTTGTTTTCTTGGACTTCTTCGGACAGCTTAGGAAGGGGAATTGGTGGGCACAGCAGGATTCGAACCTACGACTTCCACCGTGTGAAGGTGGCACTCTACCGCTGAGTTATGCGCCCGCTCGGCGGGGGCTGATACCAGCCGCGCTGTTTCTGCGCCGCCGCTCTGCTCCGCCGGGAACTCTTGCAGGATACCATCTCTGTGCCCTCTCCTGCACTCCCTCTCGTCCAGCGCCGGCAGACATCTGCGGGGTTTGCATCCAACTCCAATAGCAGCCGATTGTGGAGGCAGCCGTTTACAATTGGCAAATTCGCGCATGAAGCCCGTTCCCCGTCCAACCCGCAAGGCTCCCGCACCAGCCGCTGACCCGCCGCCGACCCGGCCCGAGGGCGAGCAAGCCGCAAAATCGCTGGAAAACCATGATTTTGCGCAACCTGAGTGCGAAATCGGGGTTACAGAAGACATGGCAAGCGTGGCCATCAATCCGGGTCTGGATGATGCCTCCCAGACGTTCGCGCCGTTCGACGCCACATTTGCTGATGCCGGTGCGCCGGAGACTGATGCCGAGATCATGCTGCGGCTGAAGGCGGGCGACGTAAGCGGGTTTGATTTTCTACTCGCCAAGTACCGCAAGCCCATCATCCATTTTATGTTCCGGATGGTGCACAACCAGGCGATTGCGGAGGAGCTGGCACAGGAGGTTTTTCTGCGCATCTACCGCTCGCGCGAGACCTACCGCGCGGAGGCGCGCTTCAGCACCTGGCTCTACCGCATTGCCACGAACCTGGGCGTGAACTATGCCCGCGACAATAAGCTGGAGCGCACCGCCTCCACCGTGTACCTGGATGAGCCGGACACTGAGACCGGCATCATGCACGACGTGGCCGACAGCACGCCCGGCGCCGAGGCGAAGATTCTGCGGCGTGAGCGTATGCAGGCCATCCGCGAACATGTGATGGCGCTGCCGGAACGCCAGCGCATGGCCGTGCTGATGCATAAGTACGAAGAGATGGACTACCGCCAGATCGGCGAAGTGCTGAAGCTGTCAGAGTCCGCCACCAAGTCATTGCTCTTCCGCGCGTACCAGACGCTGCGCGAGAAGTTGAAGGATTTTGTTTAGGAAGTTTCCGCCGGGCCCGTGTACCGCGGTTTTAAGTTTTTTAGAATTGCAGGGAGAATCACAATGAACTGCCAACGTTGTAAAGACGAACTCGCCACGCTGCTGCTGGATGCAGCCAGCCCGGCCGCTGCCGCAGTGCAGGCCCATGTGGATGCCTGCGCCGCGGAGCTGCACTCGCTGCGCGCCACCATCTCACTGCTGGATGCCTGGACCGCGCCCGCGCCGACGGCCTTCTTTGACACCCGCCTGCATGCGCGTCTGCGCGAAGAGATGGCCGCGCCGCCCGCCGGTTTCTGGGAACGGATGCGCGCCCGCATGCTCTTCAACAGCAGCATGCATCTGCGTCCGCTCGCCATTGGCGCGCTGGCCCTGGCGCTGCTGGCCAGTGGCGGCGGCTATGCCGGATTTACCCTGTTGCATCCGCACCATGCTGAGGTCTCCGCCACCGTGCAGGATCTGCAGATACTGGACCGCAACGAACAGACCATCTCTCAGATGGATCAACTGGATGACAACACCACTCCGGACGACTCCGGCGACGCGACCCAGAATCCATAGAATGTAAGTGAGCCCGATGAAACACAGCTCTCCAATCCGCAAGCAGGATGCGCAGGCCGGTGCGGCGACGCCTGCGTGCGGGAGAGTGCCAGCCGCAGCATGCGCTCTGCTCTTTTTCTGCATGGCCGCACACGCGCAGACAGCGCCACCGCCGCACCAGCCGCAGCCGCATCCACCACCGGCGCAGAGCACAAACCCCCCTGTGGGCCCGCACCTGGGCAAGTGGCTGAGCGCGCATGAAAATGAGACGCCGGAGCAGCAGCAGCGCGCCCTGGCACATGAACCCGGCTTCAGCCAGCTTCCGCCGGAGCAGCAACAGCACATGCGCGACAAACTGACGCAGCTGAACCATATGCCGCCGGGCCAGCGGGAGCGCACCCTGGCGCGTATGGAGGCGATGGAGCGGCTTACGCCTGACCAGCGCCAGCAGGTGCGGGGAGCGCTCGCCGGGCTGGGCAGTCTGCCGCCGGACCGCCGCCGGGCCGTGGCGCGCAGCTTTCACAGCCTGCGCATGATGCCGCCGCAGCAGCGCGAGCAGGTGATGTCGTCAGCCGATTTCCGCAGCACCTACTCTGAGGCCGAGCTGAACACCATCAACAGCCTGATGGCGGTGGATCCGTACCTGCCGCCGCCTGCGCGGCCGCACGCCGAAGCAGGCCACTAGGGCGCTGCACGGCGCCCTGCTGCATTGCGACAATCTCTAGGCGTTGTTTGGATGGGAAGCGGCAGCATCACTGTCATAGCGCCCGACCAGCGAGTTCCAGCGCACCACCACCATCTCCTGCAGCATCCGCATGCCATCGCGGAGATAGCTCATGCGGCTGCGTTCGTCATGGCCCCAGCTGACCGGCACCTCGCGCACGGTGTACTTCAACTTCTGCGCGATGAACAGTATCTCGGGATCGAAGCCCCAGCGCTCAATGCGCTGCAGCGGGAAGATATGGTGGGCAGCCTCATAACGAAAGGCTTTGAAGCCGCACTGCGTATCCGCGTAGGGCAGATGCATAACCAGACGGGTGATGAGATTGAAGCAGCGGCCAAAGAAGCGGCGGTACCAGGGCTGCGCCGTCGTTTGCCGCGCGCGCTCCAGCCAGCGCGAACCGATGGCGACATCGGCGCCTGCGCGAATGGCGGCAAAGAGCTGGTTCGCTTCATTCATGGGCGCGGAGAGATCCGCATCAGTAAACATGACGATCTCACCCACAGCCTGCAACAGGCCGTTGCGCACACTGTATCCCTTGCCGCGGTTGCCGGGATTTTCAATCAGCCGCAGATAGGGCTTGCGCTCCATCCACTTGCGCACGATGGCGGCGGTATTATCGTGCGAGCCGTCATTCACGACGATCACTTCGGCGGCCCAGCGCTCGGCTTCAACGCACTCTGTGACCGCCGCCAGGGTGTCTTCAATGCGGGCGCTTTCGTTGTAGGCGGGAATGACGATGCTGTACTGGAGCGCGGCGGGCATGGTCGGAATATTCATGGTCGTGGCGCGGCGCGTAACGCCACTGCATTCCGTCATCATACTTTATTTCGCCTTGCTCACGGAGGGTCCCTGGCCTCTCTGGTTACGTTGCGCAGGGCGGCGAAGTTGCATAGCTCGGCAAACTCTGTGTTCCCGCGCCCGCCGTGCCTGATAAACTCCTCGTATTATGACGCCGCTTCCGCCAGACACACCCGAAGAGCTTCGTCCTGAGCCCGGTTTTACCGCGCCCGCGTTTGTTCCCTTCGCCCCGGCCCCGCCGCCGGCAGAGCGCACCAAGAAGCGGCGCTCCGGCTGGTTCTGGCTCGCTGTGATCGGCGGCCCCATCCTGGCGCTGCTGCTCATTGTCGGCGGACTGATCGCCTACGGCATTCACACGCTGGGAAGCGATGATGATGATACCGCCGCGGCCAAGCTCAGCAACTCGGAGATCGGCGTAATCGATATCAGCGGCGTCATTCTCAGCGCTGACACCATTGACAGGCAGCTCGATAAGTTCAACGACGACAGCTCCGTCAAGGCCATCATCCTGCACATTAACTCGCCCGGCGGCGGCGCAGCTGCCTCGCAGGAGATCTACCACCAGGTGCTGCGCATCCGCGCGGAGAAGAAGAAGCCCATCATCGCTTCCATTGAGAGCGTGGGCGCCAGCGGTGCGTATTACATCGCTTCAGCCTGCGACAAGATCTATGCGAATGAGGCTTCCGTGGTCGGTTCCATCGGCGTGATCATGGAGTGGACGAACTATGGCGATCTGCTGAAATGGGCCAAGCTCAAGCCCGTGGTGCTCAAGTCCGGCGTGCTGAAAGATGCCGGCGACCCCACCCGCGACATGACTCCGGCCGAGCAGGCCTACTTCCAGGGGCTGGTCGACAACATGCGCGGCCAGTTTGTGCGCGATGTGGCTGCCGGGCGCAATGTGCCCTTTGCCAAGATCGACCCGCTGGCCACCGGTGAGGTCTGGACCGGCCAGCAGGCGCTTCCGCTGGGCATAATTGACGTGCAGGGCGGCTTCCACGATGCCCTGATGGATACCGCCAAGCAGGTCGGCATCAGCGGCGAACCCTCCATCCGCCGGCCCAGCAAGCCCAAACACGGGCTGGTTGCGCTGCTGGACGGCGACGATGACTCGGCCGATAATCTGTTCCCCAACCCCAGCAAGCTGCTGGACCAGTCTCCCGGCTTCTATTTCATGTGGAAATAGGTTCCGGAGCCGACCCTGGGTTTAAATGGATAGTTTTGCGCTAACCCCTAGCCACTAAAGCTACTTGGCTCTACAATTGGGGACAACGGCAGGACCGTGACTTCGGTCACAGGCCTTCAACCGCCGCCGCAGAATTCGCGATACCACGCTTGAGATGGCAACTGCAACAGTTCCAATGCACGATAGTAGCCCGCATGAAGGGAGCCGAACGTGACGAAAGCAGACCTGGTTGAGAAGGTGACCGCCCTGGGCGATCTCACCCGCAAAGACGGCGAGATTATTGTCGATACGCTGTTTGAATCCGTCATCGGCGCGCTGAAGGACGATGACAAGGTAGAGATTCGCGGCTTTGGCAGCTTCCGCACCCGCCAGCGCAAGCCGCGCATCGGCCGCAACCCCAAGACCGGCGCCAAGGTAGACGTTCCCGCCAAGCGCGTTCCTTTCTTCAAGCCGAGCAAAGAGTTGCGCGACCTGGTGAATCCCAGCGGCGCATCCTCCACAAGCGAAATTGACGTGCATCATCCGCCCGCCATGTAGCTGCACGGAAGAAAACACTTCGCTCCCGGCCCGTATATGAGTATGCTGGTGCTGTTCCCATGACAACAGCCTTGCAAGCCCATGCCCTTACGCGCCGCTTCGGTGATTTCCTCGCCGTCGATGGTATTGACCTCACCGTGCAGCAGGGCGAGTTCTTCGGCTTCCTTGGCCCGAACGGCGCCGGTAAATCCACTACCATCAAAATGCTGACAGGGCTGCTGGCTCCGAGCTCCGGTTCCATCCGGATTCTCGGCCTCGACCTCGGCTCCGATTCCGTGGATATCAAGCGGCAGATCGGCGTGGTGCCGGAAGGCATGGCGCTCTTTCCGCGCCTGACCGCGCCGGAGTATCTGCGCTTCGTGGGCCGCATGTATGGGCTGGATGAAATGCTTATCCGGCAGCGCAGCGACGAACTGCTCGAGTTCATGCATCTGGCGAACGAGCCGAAAAAGCTCATTGCAGATTTCTCACACGGCATGCAGAAAAAACTCGCGCTCGCTGCCGCGGTCATTCACGGGCCGCGCATTCTATTTCTGGATGAACCCTTCGAAGGCGTGGATGCGATTGCGGCCGGTCAGCTGAAGGCGATGCTGCAGCGCATGATCGCCCGCGGCGCCACCATCTTTCTTACATCGCACGTGCTGGAGATTGTGGAGCGCCTGTGCTCGCACGTGGCCATCATTGATAAGGGCCGCATCGTGGCCAACGGCTCGCTGGAGAGCCTGCGCGCCGGCATCGCCAACGAAAGCGGCGAGCGCGTAACCCTGGAGCAGATCTTCATCCGCGCCGTGGGAGCCGATGAATCAGACGCGCCCGCGCAGGAGCTCTCGTGGCTCTCGTAGCTTCGCCCAATCCGCAGCCGAGGACCGGCACCCAGCTCAAAGCGATTGCGTGGCTGCGCTGGCGGCTCTTCCTGCGCGCCTTCAACAAGACGGGCGCAGGCAGCGTGGTGCTATGGCTGCTGATCGCTCCCTTCGCGCTCATGATCTATGTGGTCGCGTTGTGCGGCCCCGGGTTTCTGGCGTATGCGGCCGTTGCAGCGGGCGGCGCGCGTCTCTTCTCCGCACTGGAGCTGCTGCTGTGGGGCATCGCCCTGCTGGCGTTGATGCTTCCGCTGCTTAGCTCCGCTGCCGCGCCCCCGTTTGAGTTTGCGTCACTCATCCGATTTCCCTTCCGCTATCGCGGCTACCTCGCCATGCGCCTGGTCTATTCCATCATCGATCAGCCGACGATTCTGCTTGGGCTGGCAACGCTGGGAATTTTTTCCGGCTCACTGTTCGCCAGCACGGCCTTCGCCGTACACGCCATCCCTGCGCTGCTGCTCTACGCCCTGAGCTGCTTCTTCTTTGTGCGGATGCTGCTGGTCTGGCTTGACCGCTGGCTCGCACAGCGGCGCTCACGCGAGATACTGGGTTTCTTCTCCTTCCTCTTCGCCATGAGCATGCAATTCGGCTTTCGTGCGATGCACAACCTGAGCGGCATCGCAGCGGCGCACCCCGCGGCCATGCCGTATCTGCATGCACTGCACCGGGCCGCGCGCCTGCTGCCGCCCACGCTTGCCGTTCACGCCATGACGTCAACATCCGCCATGGCCTATCTCGGCAATTTATTCGCCGTGGCCGTTTTTGCGCTGATCTTCTTTGCGCTGTTTGACCGCCGCCTTCGTCTGGAATATCGCGGTGAAAATCTGGGTGAGGCCCCGGCCCGCAAGACCGCAACGGCAGCAACTGTCCGCAAAGTGGCCGCTGTGCCGCGGAGGGAAGCATCACACGCACCCTCAGCAAGAGCCTCGCTGCTTCCTGCTACGGTCTATGCCGTCGCCGTCAATGAGTTTCGCCTGCTCTTCCGCGGGAATGCGAAGGTTCAGCAACTGGTGGCGCCGGTGCTGATCGCAGTCTTCATCACCTTCCGCACTCACTCGCGCGGCGTGCACAGCGGCACCATCGGCTGGATGACCGTTATCGGCTACATGGTATTCCTGATTGCGAACAGCATGATGAACAACGTGCTGGGTGCCGAGGGATTCGGGCTGCAGCTTTATTTTCTAGCGCCCGTGCGGATGCGCGACGTCTTCCTCGGCAAAAACATCATGACGCTCGCTGTGGGTGGCGCTGAGTTTGTGGCTGTCTATCTCACCATGACGCTGATCGGCTCGCGGCCCTCCGCGCATGCTCTGCTGCTCAGCATGGCCTGGCTCGCCTTCACCGTGCCGGTATGCTTCTGCATCGGCAATCTGATGTCCATGTACATGCCGCGACGTTTTGATCCGGGTGCGGTTCGCCGCCGCGCTGCCGCCAGCGGAGCTGGCTGGCTTACCATGCTGATACTGCCGCTGCTGGCCGGGCTGGGCGTTGGAATCTACTGGGCGGCGCGCCACTTTGACGTGCTCTGGGTTGCCTATGCGAGCTTTGCTGTATTTGCTGCGGCCGCAATGGCGGCGTATACCATCACGCTCACGCGGCTGGACGCTATCGCCGAGAAACGGCGCGAGAAGCTCAACGAATTAATCTGCAGGACGGCGTGAGCTAAGCCCGACCGATCACATTCAACATGCGGCCGGTGAAGCCGTGTTCGGCGCGGTGAGAAAAGAACCGCTCCGTATGGCACGCCGTGCACAGACCCGTCACCGTGATGTTCTTTTCCGGCACCCCTGCTGCCAGCAACTGCTGCCGGTTAGCCTCCCACAGATTGAGGTGGATCTGCGGGCCGATGCTGGAGTGGCCCGGCGCGCGCGCGGTGAGAAACAGCAGCGGATACTTTGTCTTCACCGGGTCTTCGTCATACACCTCAGTGAAGAGCGAACGCCAGTACTCAAACTGCGATTCAAACTCAAACCGCACCTCTTCGCCCACCGCATAGCAGCACGGCCCAATGCCCGGCCCGATAGCCGCCACAATGTTCTTCGGGTCGGTACCGTACTCCAGCCGCATACGGCCCACGCCGCGCTCCACAATGCGCGCCAGGGTTGGCCGCCAGCCCGCATGGAACGCAGCCACCGCGCCCGACTTTTTATCGGTGAGCAAAATCGGAATGCAGTCTGCCGTCTGAATGCCCAGCAGCAGGCCGGAGAGATTTGTCATCGCTGCGTCGCCGCGCAGCACGGCGCGATCGTCCGCCGTAGCGAGCGCGCGATACGCTTTGCCGTTCACACTGTACCGGTCTTTGCCAGTGCCTTTGCGGATGACGTGCACGATGGGCGAGTGCGATTGACGCAGCGTTACAAGCTGCGATTTTTTGTTCGCTGCCGCGCTCAAAAAGCGGCGGCGATTCTCAGCGACCAGGGGGGCATCATCCTCTTTCGTCCAACTCAGGTTCAGATCGCCATCTCCTGCTGCCAGCCAGGGGCGGTAGACGCGCGAGACGCCGCCGGGGCGAGTGCTGAATCCGTGCGCAACGCCGGCTTTCTGCAGTGCCGCGGCGCGCACCACGTCGAGCGCGTTCGGGCGAATCGCCTTGCGCTTCACAGGCTTAGGAGCCACGAGCTGGCGGCGCTCGGCGCGCGGAATGCGTTCTCCCTGGTCCCAGGAACCGGTCAGGGTGGCTCGCTTGCCTGGCTTCATGCCGGCGATGGCGAGGAACTGGTCAATACCGGCGATCGCTTCAGCGCTCTCAGCGGATTGGACGGGACGGGCGGTCTGCTTTTTCGGGCTCAAGCCTGTATTTTACGCGGTCTGCCGCAGACGTGAAAAACCCACCTTCCGGTGGGTTTTAAGAGGCTTTGAGGAGAATCGGTAGGATAATTTGTCGGTGTCCCGTGCGGGACGATGGTGCTGGAAATAAATACATCGGTAGGGGAAGTTACTGAGTATTGCCTCTTGTGATGATCTTTCTAAAGCAAGTTGAGGGCCATTGTGCTCGTTGCGGGCGGGGGGACACAAAATACGCAACTTACAATATTCGCAACCGAATTGGCATCCCTAGCAGCGTACCGATTTGGGAATATAGTGGAATTTTTTTACCACTTTGCGGTATTTAAGTATTCATAATAGCCACTTCTACACAATTTGCCCCGTAGCCTCCAGCACCTTCAGCCGGTTCAGGAGCGACTTATAGCTCATCTGCAGGCGGCGGGCGGCCTCTTTCCGGTTCCAGTGGGTCTCTTCCAACATGCGGCGGATGGCGACGGCCTCCGCTTCCAAAGACGCACGCTTGCCGATGGCAAAGATGGGCTCATTGGCTTTCCCGGGCGGCGGCACAGGCGTGCGCGGCTCAGCCTGGGGAGCGGCGGCCGGCTCAGCCAGGTGGGCGGCCATCTCGCGCAGTATCTGGGTCTCTCCGCCGACGATGACGAAGCGCTTGCACAGATTCTCCAGTTCGCGAATGTTGCCCGGCCAGGCATGGCTCATCATGGCCTTCTCGGCTTCGGCGGAGAAGGTGGTGCGTGGCCGTCCGTACTGCTTGGAATATTTGTCGAGGAAGAGGCGCATGAGCGGCACAATCTCATCGCGGCGTTCGCGCAGCGGCGGGATATGCACGCTGACGACATTGATGCGGTAGAAGAGGTCTTCGCGGAAGAGGCCGTCGGCCACGCGCTGCTCCAGCAGCTTGTTGGTGGCGCAGAGCAGGCGGACATCGACCTTGACGTCCTGCTTGGAGCCCAGGCGTCCGAACTCACCATCCTGTAGCACGTGCAGCAGCTTGGCCTGCAGTTGCGGCGACATCTCCGCGATCTCATCCAGAAAAAGCGTGCCGGTATGCGCCAGCTCAAACTTGCCGGGCTTGGCTTTCAGCGCACCGGTGAAGGCGCCCGCCTCGTAACCGAAGAGTTCGCTCTCCAGCAGGTCGTGCGGGATGGCGGCACAGTTGACCTTCACGAAAGGCTTATCGGCGCGTGGCGAACGCGCAAAGATCATGCGCGCCACAATCTCTTTGCCCACGCCGCTCTCACCGCGGATGAGTACCGTTGCAGAGGTCGTGGCGACCTTGGCGATGGTCTCGCGAATCTCTGCCATGTGCGGATGCTGGCCAAAGAGCGGATGCTCGGACTGCGCGGCAGTGCGCGTCTCGACAACAGCTGCCTGATGGGGAGTGGCGAGCGGCTGCGATGGCGTGCGCGGATGCGCCAGAGTGTGGGCGACGGCGTCGGCCACCTCTTCATCGGAGTTGGAGAGCAGCAGCATAGCGTCCGCGCCCAGGCGCGAGGCCTGGAAGGCGAGCTCTGGCTGCGCGGTGGTGAGCATGACCACAACCAGTGTGCCGGGGCTCTGCGCACGGATGCGGGCCAGCGCATCCGTGTTCTGCTTCAGCTCGATCAGAACGAGCGTGGGATTTTCCTCCGCCAGGCGCGTGGGCAAGGCGGTCGCGAGATCTTCAGCGCTGGGTGTATCCAGCTGGGTCACAGCGTAAGCGGCAGAGGCAATGCTCTCAGCCAGCGTCTCCGCAAGGCCACGCGTGTGGGTGGCGATGAGCACGCGAGCTGGGATGGACTTGGGCACCGTTCGATATATTTTACGGGGTTGCGCGGGGCTACGGTAGAGGCTTGCGCGGGGAGTGGTTGCGGTGAGTCCCTGCGCCGGGTACAGGTGCATCCGGGCTGTGCCTCAGCGGGCTGACAAACGTTGACGGCGGCACCTGCACGCTGGTCATCTTGAGCGCTATTGCGAAGAATCTCAAATGTTCGTTGCGGCACTCAGCAAGGGTTGCCGGCGCGGTGGAAGAGGGTGCGCATGGCTTGCGGGCCGGAGAGTTCCTGCGCGACCAGGAGGGCGCGGAGATTCTCCGGCGGCACCGGGCGGGAGAAGAGGTAGCCCTGCACGTCGTCGCAGCCAGCTTCCACCAGCATGGAGACCTGCTCCATGGTCTCCACGCCTTCGGCAATCACCTTAATGCCGAGGCCGTGGGCCAGGGAGATGATGCTTACCGTCACCACGGCGCTGTGCGCGCTGACCGTGCTGTCAGAGATGAATGTCTTGTCAATCTTGAGGCGGTCAATGTTGTGCCGCAGGATGTAGCTCATGCTGGAGAAGCCGGTGCCGAAGTCGTCAATGGCCAGCGCAACGCCCAGGGCGCGGATGCCGGCGAGCGACTCCAGCGTGCGCGGCAGCTCGTCCATCAAAGCGTTCTCCGTAATCTCGATCTCCAGCATGTTGCCGGGAAGTTTGCTGCGCGTCAGCGCCTGCTCCACTACGCTGGGCAGGTCCTCGCGGTGCAGCTGCGAAGGCGAGATGTTGATGGCGAATGGCACCGGCTTTTCCAGTTCGGCGTTGAAGGCGGCGGCGAAGCGGCAGGCCTCGGCGATGACCCAGTCCGTCAGCGGCGCGATCAGGCCGGTCTCTTCCGCGAGCGGAAGAAAATCCATCGGCGGAACGGGGCCAAACTCGCGTGAGTTCCAGCGCATCAGCGCCTCCAGTCCGCTCACCGCGCCGGTAACCAGCGAGACCTGCGGCTGGTAGTGCAGCGCGATCTCTCCCCGCTCAATCGCGTGCCGCAGCGCGCGTTCCATGCCGATGCGGCGGTCAGCGCGGGCCGCCATCTCCGTGGTGAAGAAGGCGACGTGACCGGTGCCGTCATGCTTGGCGTGGTACATGGCTGTCTCTGCATTGCGCAGAAGCGAGTAGGCGTCAATGCCGCCCTCGGGATAGACGGTAATGCCGATGCTGGCGGTGACGACGAGCTCGTGATCGTCTACGCGGATCATGCCTGCCAGCGCGCGCTGCAGATTGCGCGAAAACTCCATGGCGCGTTCATTGGTGAGGGCGCCGCGAACGTAGATGGCAAACTCATCCGCGCCGATGCGGGCGATGATGTCAGAACTGCGCAGGCTGTTCCGCAGACGCCGCGCGGCTTGCGCGATGAGCTGGTTGCCGGCATGGTGGCCCAGCGTCTTGTTGACGCGCTTGAACTGGTCAAGGTCCACGACCAGAACGGTGAAGTGGGCCTGCGGGTCAAGGCGGATATCGCGGGCCAGGCGGCGCTGAATGGCGCGCAGCGGCGGCAGCTCGGTGACGGGATCAAGCAGGTCAGAGTCAGCATAATACTCGGCCATGGGCGCGCGGGCCATGCCGTGCGCGGTCGAGATCCAGGTGACGGCAATGGCCAGCGAGATGGAGCTGACAGCACCCAGGATGCGGAGATCCAGCGCGAGCCACTCTGGCGGCGGGGCAAAGAAGCCGCCGCGGATAAGACCGGAGAACTCCGTGGTGGCAATGAGCGCGAAGAAGGTAATGAGCATCCAGCGCGTGCGGGAATCGAGCCGCGAACGGCGGACGACAGCCGTGAGGATGACGGCGATGACCACATAGGCGATCCAGACCGCGGCATCTGACACCACGCCGGGCGATGCGCCGGGCGAGAGGACACGCATGAAACGCTGCATGAAAGGAAGCTGAAGCGCGACGATCCGCGGCCACAGGAATACTGCGGCCACGGAGATGATTCCTATGAGCCCGGAGATCAGAGCCTGCGATGGCCGCCGCAACAGATCGATGCGGCCTTGCGCCTGTTTCATACGGTCAAGCCTTTCATGCGGAACGTCCGTTGCGATAGATGCGTGCCAAACGCAGGTCATCTTCGCTACAACAGGAACTCCCGTCATGGGTCGCTTCGCGCTCAATACTCACGCAAGCGATTACAGCTTTGGATACAACAATCACCGACAGGAAGCCCAGGACATAAACGGTTGCCAGCATATGGGGTCTCCTTGTGTGAAAAACCGGGGGGAGAAGGAGAGTAAAGGAGCTTACGAAACAATTACTAACGTAACCCTAAGTAACTATCTCATCTTCAATGAAAAGAATGAAATAACAAATTTGGGGGAGGCGGAGGGGGTATCCACAGCAGCAACCGGTCGCAGAAGCCGAGAGGAAAATAATTTCTCTAAGTCGCTGCAACAGAAGGTTTTTTGGGAATTTCCACGGAGCCTAGTTTGCATCTGGACCGCAGAGGCGGTACTATACGCCGACTAATGAAACCGCACACTATTAATGTAGCTCCTCAATTTCTTCGTTCCCGCATGGGAAAACTATGCGTCGCCATCGGGGGTTCTACGCCCCAGGAGATGGTCGAACAGGCCGCTGTCGCGGTAAAGGAATCATCCTTTTTAGAGTTCCGGCTGGACTACCTGCAGAACCCGCTGGCGGCCATGCCGCGGCTGAAGCAGTTCCTGACCGAGCACAGTGAAGCCACTGCCGTGGCGACCTGCCGCCGCGCCGCCACTGGCGGAAAATTCAAGGGCAACATCGCCGCTGAGATGGAAGTGCTGCAGAAGTCGGCAGCCGCCGGGTTCCACCTGGTCGATATTGAGATGCAGAGCGCGCTGACGCTGAAGCACGGCGAAATGGATGCGATTCGCGCGGCCGGGGCGGCCATTATCGTGAGCTATCACGATTTTGAAGCGACCCACGACCTGGACGGCACGTTTGAAAAAATCCTTCCTCTGGGCGCGGAGTTTGTGAAGATCGTGCCCACGGCCAAGTGCCTGGCAGACAACATTACCCTGATGCGCTTCCTGGAACGCACCGTGGACAACGCCAACGTGATCGGCATCTGCATGGGCGATTACGGCGTGATCAGCCGCGTGCTGGGCGTGCGCGCCGGCAGCGTCTTCACCTTTGCCGCGGCCGCGCCGGGTGCAGAGACAGGCCCCGGGCAGATCGCCGCGCGCACCCTGCGCGAGACCTACCGCATTGAGCAGGTGGATGCAGCGACCAAGGTGTACGGCGTGGCCGGCAATCCGGTGAAGCATTCGCTCTCGCCAGTGATGATGAATACGGCCTTCCGCCGCGAGACGGAGAATCGCGTCTACCTGGGACTGCAGACATCGAAGCTCACCGACCTGCTGAAGCTGGTGAACGAGATTCCGCTGCAGGGGTTGAGCATCACCATGCCGTTCAAGGAAGAGATCCTGAAGCACCTGGCGAAGACGGACCCGCTGAGCGCCAAGATCGGCGCCTGCAACACCGTGGTGCGCGCGCAGGATGGCAATCTATACGGATTCAATACGGATGTGGCCGGCATTGTGGGACCGCTGGAGAAGCGGCTGCAGCTGCGCAACGCGAAGATTCTGGTCCTCGGCGCGGGGGGCGCGGCGCGAGCTGCGGTCTTCGGCCTGAAGGACAAGGGCGCGGACGTCTACATTCTGAACCGCACCGCCCCCACGGCGCAGAAGCTGGCCCGGCAGGCAGGCGCGAAGACCATCAAGCGCGAGCTGCTGGTGAAGACGCAGTTTGATGTGATCGTGAACGCGACGCCCATCGGCATGGCGGGCTTCAAGACGCAGACGCTGCTGGAGCCGAAGGAACTGAATGCGCGGCTGGTGTTTGACCTGGTCTACAACCCGGTGGAGACGCCCCTGCTCCGCATGGCGCGGCAGAAGGGCATCCCGATCATCACGGGCATTGAGATGTTTGTGCAGCAGGGTGCGCGCCAGTTCGAGATCTGGACCGGCAAGCCCGCGCCGGAGCAGGAGATGCTGCGTGTGGTCATCCATGCGCTGCAGCAGCAGCAGGGCGCCTCGCAGCCGGTCGCTGTGGCGGCTCCCACGCGGCTGGCGGAGCCGGTCGTGCAGGATGTGGCGGAAGACGCTCCTGTGCCTGCGCCGCCGGTGAAGAAAGCGGCTCCGGCGAAAGCTGCGCCGGTAAAGGCGGCTCCGGCGAAGGCAGCTGCGAAGGCTCCGGCAAAGGCCGTGGCCAAGAAAGCGGCTCCGGCGAAGAAGGCAGCTGCAAAGCCGGTGGCAAAGAAGAAAAAGTAAGTCTCTCTCCGCTGCGCTCTGCATGACAGATTGCGGTGAAGCAGATTTCCCGGTTACGCTGCGCTTCACCGCAGGATGCAACTTTGGCGCATTCAGAATGACGGTTTCAAATTGGCACTATGCGGTTCCGAAAGGGGCGGCATAGTGCTTTTTGCTGCGCTTATGCCCCGAAAGTTGCAGAGCCGTTGGGGATGCGGTTCCATAGCATGGAAGACAGTGTTCGATAACCCACCCGGATAGAGGTGGCAGAGCACCGGTCTATTTTTATGCATGCTCTCCTGGTCCAAGACGAAGACGCGCGGTTGAAGGCACTCCAGCTGTATGAAGTGCTGGATACGCCTCCCGACGCTACTCTGGACGACATAACTCGTTTGACAGCACAGATCTGCGGCACTCCCATGGCGGCTATTTCGCTGGTGGAGATTGACCGGGTCTGGTTCAAATCGCGGATTGGGATTGATTCGCCCCAGGTGCCGCGGGCCTCTTCGCCCTGTGAACAGACGATTGAAGGCGACACCATCTACGAGATTCCGGATGCGACCAAGGTGGCGGAGTTCGCGCCGCTGGGCATTCCGATTGACGGAAAATATGCGCGCTACTATGCGGGTGCGCCGCTGGTCACGCCGGATGGAGTGACGGTGGGCGCGCTCTGCGTGATGGACACCAGGGAGCGGACGCTGGATGCCGGACAGCTGGCGGCGCTGCAGATCCTGGGGCGGCAGGTGATCACGCGCATGGAGTTCTACGCGAAGGTGCGCGCGCTGGAGCGGCAGGCGCGGCAGCGGGCGCGCATTGAATCGGCCCTGACGGTGGAGCGCAACTTTGTAAGCGCGGTGCTGGATACAGTGGGTGCGCTGGTGCTGGTCATTGACACGGCGGGCCGCGTGGTGCGCTTCAACCGCACCTGCGAGCACATCTCCGGCTATAACTTTACGGAGCTGCAGGGGCGGCCGTTCTGGGAGCAGTTGATCCCGGAGGAAGATTTCGACGAGACCATTGCGCAGTTTGAGCAGATTCGCTCCGGCGGCTATCCGGCGGCCTATGAGAATCGCTGGCTGGCGCGCGACGGCAGCGTGAAGCGCATTGCATGGAGCGCCACTGCCCTGCTGGACGCGCAGAACCAGGTCGCGTTCCTGATTGCAACGGGCATTGACGTGACTATCCAGCGCGAAGCGGAGAAGACGCTGCGCGAGAGTGAGGCGCGCTACCGGCAGTTGGTAGAAGGCTCGCTGGGCATGGTGTGCACGCACGATATGCATGCCAACCTGCTGAGCGTGAACACCCATGCGGCCGAGAGCCTGGGCTACGAAGTCAACGAGATGGTGGGCCAGCCGCTGGCGAAGTTTACGCAGGAGAGCGACCGCCCCGGCATCCGGCATTACCTGCGGCAGATGGTGAAAGCGGGTGAGTCGCAGGGACTGATGCACCTGTGCCACCGCAGCGGCGAAGTACACGTGATCGCCTACCGCAACAAGCTGATTGAAGTGGAAGGCCGCGATCCCTATGTGCTGGGCTTCGGCGTGGACATCACAGAAAAAATTCAGGCCGAGGAGAAGCTGAACCGCCTGACCCGACAGAGCGATTCCATCCTGGAGTCAGTGGGAGACGGCATTTACGGCACCGATCTCGACGGTAAAGTGACGATTGTGAATCCGGCGGCGGCAGAGATGCTGGGCTATAAAGTGCAGGAGCTGCTGGGGCAGGACATGCACACCCTCTCGCACCATACGCGCGCCGACGGTACGCCGAATCCGAATGAGAGCTGCATGATCCGGCAGAGTCTGGTCACGGAACAGACCATCCGCGTGGCGGACGAGGTCTTCTGGCGCAAAGACGGCACCAGCTTTCCGGTGGAGTATGTGGCGCGGCCGCAGATCAGTGACGGCAAGGCGGTGGGCGTGGTGGTCGCGTTCACTGACGTGACGGAGCGGCGCGCGCTGGACAAGATGAAGGACGAATTCATCTCTACCGTGAGCCATGAACTGCGCACGCCGCTGACGGCGCTGCGCGCGGCACTGGGGCTGGTGGCGGGCGGCGCGCTGGCATCCAAGCCGGAGAAGATGCACCAAATGATAGAGATCGCGCTGGGCAATACCGACCGGCTGGTGCGGCTGGTGAATGACATCCTGGACCTGGAGCGGATTGGCAGCGGCAAGGCGCAGTTGCACTCCACCATATCCAGCGTGGATGACCTGATGCGGCGCGCGGCGGAGCTGCAGAGCGTGCGCGCGGCGAAGGCGCATATCCAGTTCGCCATCTCTGCGGAAGGCGTGCAGGTGTGGGCCGATCCGGACCGCATTATGCAGACGCTGGCCAACCTGATTGGGAACGCGATTAAGTTCTCACCCAACGGCGGCGAGATTCATCTGATCGCGCGCAACCTGGGCGATGATGAGGCGCAGATTGAAGTGCATGACCAGGGCCGCGGCATTCCGCAGGACAAGCTGGAGGCGATCTTCGAACGCTTCCAGCAGGTCGATGCGAGCGATTCGCGCGCCATGGGTGGTACCGGCCTGGGGCTGGCGATCTGCCGCAGCATTGTGCAGCAGCATGGCGGACGCATCTGGGCAGAGAGCGCGCCGGGCAAGGGCGCGAGCTTCTTCTTCACCCTGCCGACCAAGCCGAAACAGAACCTCCGGGGATAAATACTGCGAACCCAGGTCTCAAAAGCGCGACCTGGGGCACCCGCGTTATGCGCGTCGCGCGCGATTCTCATGTCTCAAAAACGAGACATGGGCACCCGGCGAAGCCAGCGGAAAACGAAGGTGTCATTCTGAGCGCTTGCGCGAAGAATCCCGATGAACGCTTGTGCTGACACTGACGCCAAAGAGTTCCTAACCGGAAAACTCTTGGCATTGGTGCGGCGGAAGCTTGCGGATGCATGGGTGATGCGAGATGCATCTGGATTCTTCGACTTCGCTACTCCACCCCAGCGAACAAGTTCGTTCGCCGGGGACCCCGGTTCCGCTTCGCTCAGAATGACTCGTTCAAAGGTTTGGGTTAGGCCTCAAAGATAAGCAGGAGCGGTTCGCGCTTGGTGCGAATATCCCACTCATCGCAAAAAACGCGATGAATGGGGCACCCGGCATTTCACAGGATTACTCGTCCTGCTCGCGGAGTTTGGCGATGATGCCGAAGTCCTCCAATGTGGTGGTATCGCCTTTCACTTCGCCGGTGGTGGCGAGTTCGCGCAGCAGGCGGCGCATGATCTTGCCGCTTCTCGTCTTGGGCAGCATCTGGGTGAAGCGAAGATCATCGGGGCGGGCTAACGCACCGATCTCTTTCGCGACCCACTGGCGCAGCTCCTGCTTCAGCTCTTCGGTCGGCTCGTTGCCTTCTTCCACCGTGACGAACGCGGCGATGGCCTGCCCCTTGAGATCGTCAGGACGGCCAACGACGGCGGCTTCCGCGACTTTAGGGTGGGCGACGAGGGCAGACTCAATCTCCATGGTGCCCAGGCGATGACCGCTGACGTTGATGACGTCATCGACGCGGCCCATGAGCCAGAAGTAGCCGTCGGCATCCTGACGCGCGCCGTCGCCGGTGAAGTAGCAGCCGGGAATCTCAGAAAAGTACGCCTGCTGGTAGCGCTCGGCATCACCGTAGATGGTGCGCGCCATGGAGGGCCAGGGCTTGCGCACAATGAGCAGCCCGCCCTGCCCCGCGGGAACGGTTTCACCCTCCTTGGTTACGACCTCCGGCTGAATGCCGAAGAAAGGACGCGTAGCGGAGCCCGGTTTGGCGGCCACTGCGCCGGGAATGGGCGCGATCAGGATTGCGCCCGTCTCCGTCTGCCACCAGGTGTCCACGATTGGACACCGCTCCTTGCCGATCATGCGGTGATACCACATCCAGGCTTCAGGATTGATGGGCTCACCGACGGTGCCGAGCAGGCGCAGCGATGCAAGGGAGTGTTTGGTGACGTACTGGTCTCCCCATTTGATGAAGGCGCGGATAGCCGTGGGCGCGGTGTAGAAGATGGTGATCTGGTGCTTGTCAATGAGCTGCCAGAAACGGTCGTTTTCAGGATGGTTGGGCGCGCCTTCGTACATGAAGACGGTCGCTCCGTTCTGCAGCGGGCCGTAGACGACATAGCTGTGGCCGGTGACCCAGCCGATATCGGCCGTGCACCAGTAGACGTCATTCTCCTTCAGGTCGAAGACGTACTTGCTGGTGAGGTAGGTCTGGACGCTGTAGCCGCCGGTGGTGTGGACCAGCCCCTTGGGCTTGCCGGTAGTGCCGCTGGTGTAGAGGATGTAGAGCGGATCTTCTGAGTCGAGATGTTCGGCGGGGCAGTGCGGGTCGGCCATGTCGACCGTGTCGTGCCACCAGTGATCTCGGCCCAGCTGCATGGTCACCTGGCAGCCGGTGCGCTGGTAGACGAGGACATTCTTCACGCTGGGGCAGGCGTCAATCGCTTCGTCGACGACCTGTTTCAGCTTGACCTCGCCGCCGCGGCGGTACGAGCTATCCTGCGTGATGATGGCGACGCACTGCGAGTCGTTCACGCGATCCACAATGGCGTGGGGCGCAAAGCCGCCAAAGATGACGGAGTGAATGGCGCCGATGCGCGCGCAGGCCAGCAGCGCAATGGCCAGCTCAGGGCACATGCCCATGTAGATGGCGACGCGGTCGCCTTTCTTGATGCCGAGGGACTTGAGTGCATTCGCGGCCTTCTGCACCTGGGTATGGAGATCAGCGTAGGTGAGGCTGCGAACCTCGCCGGGCTCCCCCTCCCACAGGAGAGCGACCTTGTCGCGGCGCGCACTCAGGGCATGGCGGTCCACGCAGTTATGGCAGAGATTCAGCTTGCCATCCACAAACCATTTGGCATTGGGCACCTGCCAGTCGAGCACCTTCGTCCACGGCGCGAACCAGTCAAGGTCAGCGGCTGCCCTGGCCCAGAAGGCTTCAGGGTCAGCGATGGATTCGGCATAGAGCGCTTCGTATTCGGCGAGCGACTTGATGTGGGCTTTGGCGGCAAACTCAGCAGGCGGCGGAAAGACACGGTCTTCGCGGAGCAGCGATTCCATGTTCGTACTGGCGGCACTCGACATCGGGTGGGGATCCCCTTCGTTGGGTTGGACTATGCCACGGTACGATACCGGATGCATGGGAAGCAAGTGCTCTGCGCGATAGCGACGGGCTCGCGCGGCTGGACTGGAGAGACAGAGGTTATACGAGCATCGCACCCAGGTCTCAGAAACGAGACCTGGGGCACCCGGCATCGTACCCAGGCACCCGCAGCGTTGCGTGAGGGATACATGGGCCGCGGGATAGACTGGTCTGCATGGACTTCCCGGCAGCAGCGTTGATTGGATTTTTTCTCGGCTTCGGCTTTGGCGTGGGCTGCGCGCTGGCGGTGATGTATTCCATCTTCATGGGCGGATACAAGAAGGCTGTGCGCGAGGCGGAGGAGCCGAGCGAGCGCTTTTTGAAGGTGAAGGCGGGGCTGAAGGATTAGCGAGTCAGCGAGTCAGCGGGTCAGCGGGTCAGCGGTAAGGAAATAGAGAAGCGGATCCCCGCTGCGCTACGGAATGACAAATTAATGGAATTGGGCCGATTCAATGGATTGGGTGGATCAGCTTTTGGCGGCGAGGTCGGCGCGGATCTGCTTGAGTTCTTCGCTCAGTGCGGCGATCTGGGCGGTCAGCGCCTTGAAGTTAACCTCCTGGGCGCTGGGCTTGACGGTCTCCACATAGAAGTTGCCGTTCGGCTCCAGCACGCATTTTTCCACCTCGCTGAAGTGGTCCACATTCTGCTTGTGCAGGACGGAGAGCAGCTCTTCCCGGGTCAGGGTCTCGCGCTTGAGAGCCTCTTCATCGACGACGCCGTGACGGATCAGCACCGTCTGCCTGCCTTCGAAGGTGGAGGTAAGCTTCGGCGCACGGAAGAGCAGGCGGACGACGATCCAGTTGATGGCCAGCAGTGAAAACGCCCCGATGATGCCGCCGGTGACTGAATTGTCATTGCCGATGATGGCATTCTGCACAGTATTCGAGAGGGAGAGCAGAACGACGAGGTCAAACGGATTGAGCTGGGCCAGTTCCCGCTTGCCGAAGAGGCGCAGGAAGACGATCAGGCAGAGATAGACAATGACTGGCCGCAGAATCTTTTCCAGGATGGGCAGTGGCAGCTGAAACATACTTTGCAGCATTGGTCAGGACTCCTGGGGTCAATTCTAGCGGCGCGGAAGGCTGCTAAATGATGGCATAAAAGGGAAAGTTAGCGGGGCAGGTTAACCTGACCCGCCCTTTCTGCAACCAAAGATGTAGAGAAAAAACGAGAGTGTTAATGCTCGGATGAACAAAATAGGACAAACTAGGCAGTACATAAGTCGTGAATTTTCAGTCTCACCGAGGGCCGGGGAAGATTTTTTAGGAGGTAAGAGGCGCTCGGATTTGCTAAGATTAGCGAAACCTCTTCTGGTTGCACCTCTGGTTCCCCCGCTCTCCTTCCAGAAGGTAATACAAGATCTAAACGAACCATAAATCGAATAGACGCTGTTTTGATGGATCAGCTTCCCGGCTGCGGGAGGTCTCCATGAGAAATTCAGAGGACCCAAGAAGCATGGCGACGGAGCAGAACCCCCAGGTACGGAGACCGCAGACGATTGAGACCCCGGGAAATTCGACGCCCGGAACAATGCCTGTCGCGCAGGGGCACGGCATCCCCGGAACTGAAGGCTTGCACCTGAATGACCGCCGGCCATCGGGAATCCGGCCGCTGCCGCCGTTGCCGCCGGGCAAAGACGTCTCGTTCGCCCACTTTGGCGTACTGAACGCCGGCGAGCAGAGCAAAGCCACGCTGTTTACCTCCGGCGTGGTGAATGTAACGCTGGCGGTGCTGATCTGCCTGATCGGTGCAGCCGCCAAGAAGGTGCATGACAAGCACGTGCTGCTGACCTCCCTGACGGAACCTATTCCGGTCAAGAAGGAGGAGGAAAAGCCGAAGCCCAAGCCCAAGGTTCCGACACCTCCGAAGATCGAGCCGCCCAAGATCGAGCAGCCGAAGATCGAAATGCCGAAGATTCAGCAGGTTAAGGTGGATATGCCGAAGCCGCCTACGCCCCAGGTTCACATGGACGTGAAGCTTCCGATACTGGCAGCGGCTCCACTCAAGGTGAACGCTCCGGCTGCGCCGAAGCTGCTGAATAACCTGACGCGGGCTGCATCGGTGAAGAACAACGATGCGCATCCCAGCCCGGTCATGGTGGGAACGCTGAATAACCCGATGAAGGTAGACCCGAATTCGCGGACCACCTCAAAGATCAATATGGGCAACCAGGGTGTGCCGGGGATGCCTTCGGGCAATACGGGCCACGGACCGGTATCGCTGGTGAATTCGATGGGCTCCGGCGCGCCGAACGGCTCAGTCAACGGCCGGGCCCATGCGGCAACGTCGATTGCGGGCCTGTCAACGGGTGTTCCCGGCGGCCAGGGCCATGCGAAAACGACTACGGCAGTGGCGATTGCGCCGATGGTCGCCGCAGCGGCTCCGCAGCAGCAGAGGCCGAGTTCGGGAGTTCGCAAGGAGCTGACCGTCACCAGCAAACCGGTTGCGCGCTGCACGGACGATGCCAAGCGGGCGCACATCGAGGGCCAGGTTTCGGTAAGCGCGAACTTTACGGCGCGCGGAACGGTCCAGATTCTGGGAATTATTCGCGGCCTGGGGCATGGTCTGGACCAGGAAGCCGAAGCTGTAGTGCAAGGCATCCAGTTTCACCCGGCGACGGTCGATGGCCAGCCGATAGACCAGAAGAGCGGCATCAATGTGACCTTTGCGTGCAGTCCGCAGTAAAATTGCCGGATGCAACGGCAAAACTTGCGGTACCAACTGCATCCAAGGGAAGACGTACACCAAAGATTCGGAACCGCGTCTAACCAGTTTCACGGCGTTTCAATACTTTACGGTTAAACCGTAGCGCTGCATGATCGATTAACAGGAGCCTTGACGATGAGTTTGCGTACATACCTTGCCGGAGCTGTTCTGCTCGCCTTTGTGGGTTCCTGTGTTCCGGCACGTGCCATTGGGATGCCCCACATGCACATGCCGGGGTTGAAGAAGAAAGAAAAGGATATGACGATGCCCGGCCACAAGCCGACGGCAGAGCAGAACGCATTGATCGACAAGGCGATTGCGCGGGAGAAGGAGACCATCAAAGTCATCCGCGAGCGGCGACCGCTGGTGGAGGTCTATCTGCAGCAGATGAAGCCTGACACGGCACTGCAGCAGGTTCCTGCGAATGACCTGCACATCCTGCAGCGCGTGAACTTCACCAAGATCGTAGGCGAAGAAGATTACGACATCAAGACTGAAGCGAAGAAGGGCATCATCAAGGGAACGCTGGACAAGATCCTGAACGTCCAGAGCGCATTCCGCTATCACTTCAACGGCGTTGGTTTTACGCGCATGATCGTGATGGATTCTTCGAAGTTTGACCGCCAGCACTATGACTTCCTGTTTGTACGCAGAGACTTTCTGGGCAGCGTGCGCGTGAGCGTGTTTGACGTGACGCCGAAGAAGAACCTGAAGAAGGGCGGATTCTGGGGCCGCGTGTACATCGAGGAGCAGGGCGGCAACGTCGTGCGCTTCAACGGCACCCAGAACGGCGATACGGTCGACGCGCACAACATGCACTTCGACAGCTGGCGCACCAATGTGCAGCCGGACCTGTGGCTGCCGACCGCCTTCTACGTGGAAGAGACCCAAGCCACGGATAAGGAACACTCCGTTGCCACCAAGGCCGTGGGCCACATCTGGGGCTATGTGCTGAAGGTGCAGCCGTCGGACGCGGAGAACACCTCCGTCCAGGTAGAAAATGCACAGGACGTGAGCCAGGATGCGCAGGACGTGAGTCCGCTGGGGGCACAGCGCGCATGGGTGCAGCAGGCGGAAGACAACGTGATCGAGCGCCTGTTCGAAGCTGGTCTGCTGGACGCGCCGAGCGACTTTGACAAGACCTGCGCGGACATCGCCAACAACATCGTGATCGAGAACAAGATCGACACGTCATCGCCGCTGAAGTGCCGCATCCTGCTGACCGAGCCGCTGGAATCACTCGCGATCGGCAACACAATCCTGCTGAGCAAGGGACTGGTTGACACGCTGGCGGTGCAGACCACTGACCCTTCGGCTCCGCTGGCAAACCTGGCGACGTTCATCTCGTTTGAAGTGGCGCATGTGATCCTGGGCCACAGGCTGGACACGAAGTATGCGTTCAACGACCGCCTTCTCTTCCCCGACGAGGCTGCCTTCCAGCGTATTCCGATGCACCACACGGACAGCGACAACGAAGCAGCCGCAAAGAAGGCTCTGGACCTGCTGAACGGATCAGAGTTCAAGGACAAGCTGAACTACCCCGGCCTGTACCTTGAGCAGCTGGCGACGCGCGTGAAGCAGCTGCCGCACCTGAACGAGGCGATCATCGGCGATTCGCTGATCAAGAACGAGAAGGATTATTCGTTCTGGATGGGCGCTCTGCTCTCAAAGGGCGGCAAGCTGGACATGAACGACCTGACGCAGAACGCCGCGATGCCGCTCTCGAGCTTCCTGAAGTTCGACCCCTGGACGGATCAGGTCAACCAGATCCATGCACGGTATGAGCCGCTGCTGAGCGCACGCGACAAGATGCCGTTTGAAGTCACGCCGGTCTATCTGAAGCTCTCATACTATGTTGGGCCGGTAACGGCTCCGGCAGCAGCACCGGCAGACCAGGCCGCACCGGCTGGCGCCGCACCGGCAGGTGCAGCAGCACCGGCAGGAACCGCACCGACGGACCAGACTGCACCGGCAGGAACTGCCGCACCCGCAGGAGCAGCACCGACGGATCAGACTGCACCGGCGACGGCTCCGGCTGCAACTACGCCTCCGGGGCAGTAAGCCGGGAGCAATGGTTTAGAGGTAGATTGACGCTGGGCAGAACGGGAGCGGGCCGCGGGGGCCAGACGTTCGAGACGGTGAGATGAACTGAGGAGAGTTGCTTGTGCTGAAGAAAATACTCATGCTGCTTTGCCTGACGGCCGCCGCGACGACGCTGCTACGCGCCCAGGAGATTCCGACTGAAACACGAGCCGGCGAACTGCAGGTGGGTGGCGGATACGCTGGTGCAAACCCGGATTACAGTGAACATAAGTTCTATGGCCCGTATCTTTATACGACGTTCGACTTCCGTGAACACATCGGCGCCGAGTTCAACTTCCACTATCTGAAAGAGAGCAACGACACCAGCGGGGAGGGGCTGTACGAGAAGACGTATGAGATAGGCCCGCGTTATGTGTGGCACGTAAAGCAACGGTTCAATCCGTACCTGAAGTTCCTGGTGGGGCGCGGCGTATTCCAGTACCCGCATAACAGCGCGAATCTGGCATACAATCTGTACTCCTTCGGCGGCGGCCTGGACGTGAATATCAAGCCATACCTGAATGTACGCGTCCTGGATTTCGAAGATCAGAAGTGGGGCAGCTTCCCGCCGCATGGCTTGTCTCCCTTCGTGGTGTCGTTTGGCGCCGCATACCGTTTCCACTAGAACGCAGCTGCAAAGGATTTGAAGAGACGCCCGGGAGCTTCCCGGGCGTTTTGTTTGTGCGGGAGCCGAGGGCTGCAAGGGACGCGGAGACAAATCACCATGGCCTATCACCCAGCGCCGTATTTGTGCTGAGTTCCTAGCTGCCGCCGCTGGTGATGTGCTGTTCGGTCGCCTCAGACATCTTTGCCGTGCGCTCCAGCTTGTCCCAGCTGAAGGGCTTGCCGTCAATGGCGCGCTTCAGCGTCTTGAAGAGAACGATGGAAAAGACCTGGCGGTAGGTGAAGCGCTGCAGCCAGATGTGCGCCAGCAGCCACACATCGCCCTTGCTGGCAGGGTGCTTGCGTTCGAGCGAGAAGGCGAGCCCGGAGGCGGCGAAATCGATGACTAGGAAAGCCAGGAAGAATGCCAGCAGCTTGTAGAGGCTGGCGGCGCTGGCGGCCTCCGGATGGAAGTGGCGGTCCACGAAGTACTGCACAATGCCCGCCAGGAAAAACAGATCGATGAAGGGCGAGAGCAGCGGCAGCAGGATCTGGAAGATGAGGATGTTGGGCAGCGCGAAGAGGCCCATGGCGCGGTGACGCGCAATGGCTCCGCGATGCTTGAAGACGGCCTGCAGCATGCCGAAGGACCAGCGGAATCGCTGCCGCTTAAGACCGTCGGCGTTGATCGGAGCCTCCGTGAAGGCGAGCGCCTGATCCTCATAGATGACGAGGTAGCCTTGCTCCAGCAGATTCATAGTGAGATCAGCGTCTTCGGCGACGGTATCCGCGGCGTATCCACCGGCGGCCTTCACCAGGTCAGTGCGCCAGGCGCCGATGGCTCCGGGAACGACCATCACGACGTCAAAGAGGTCGAGTGCACGACGCTCAAAGTTCTGCGAAGTGATGTATTCCAGCGCCTGCCAGCGGGTCCATAGGTTCACGCGGTTGCCGACCTTGGCATTGCCCGCCACCGCGCCGATGAGCGGATTGGCGAAGTGTGGCACCAGCCGCGCAATGGCATCATGCGCGATCACGGTGTCAGCATCAATGCCGACGTAGATATCATCGTCAAAGAAATCCAGTGCGTAGTTCAGCGCCTCTGCCTTGCCGGCATTGGGCTTGGTGAGCACCAACAGCGCGCCGCTGGCAATCTCTGCCGGATAAGCGGCACGGGCGACCTCCGCGGTGCGGTCCTTCGACCCATCATCAATCACGATGATGCGCATGTTTTTGTAGGACGACATGAGCACCGAGCGGATGGTGCGGACGATGACCTTCTCCTCGTTATACGCGGGGATAAGGACGGCGACGCTGGGATTGTAGTCCGGGCCGGCGAAGTTGGGCCGCTTGCGAAAGCGATCAATGACGGCAAAGATGCCAATGAAGATCAGGCGCAGGCTCATCAGCACGTCGCCGACAAAGAAGATGAAGAAGACAAAATGATTGAAGAGCGAGATGCCGGAGAAGGCAATGGAATCGACCCTGGCCTGCCAGCGCTGGCGCGTGGTGAGCGGCGGCATGGTATCCGCGCGCGTCTTGCCCAGCAGCGCGCTGACGGGCACAATCTCATATCCCCTGGCCCGCAGAGCCTGGATGAGCACGGGCAGAGCATCTACCGTGGGCTGGCGATTGCCGCCGCCGTCATGCATCAGGATGATGGAGCCGCGCATCCAGGGCTTGGCCTGCATGTCGTTAATCTGCGCGAAGACTGAGTCTGTAATCTCCTGCGGCGTCTTGCGCGGATGCTCGTCCCAGTCGTCCGTATCAATCTTGTCGCCGAGGATGATATAGCCGAGCTGCTGCACGCGGTCCACAGGCTCAGCCTGGTCGTTGGTATCGGGCTCCTGATCGATGGAGTAGGGTGGCCGGAAGTACACAGGCTCCACGCCGAGCTTGGCCGCGAAGAGGCGCTCAGTGAGATTGAGCTGCACCTCCATCTGGCGATTGGAGATTTCGCTGATGTCAGGGTGGGTGAAGGTGTGGTTGCCGATCTCATGGCCTTCGCGATAGACGCGGCGCATGAGCTCGACGTTGTCTTCGGCGGATTCGCCGATCATCAGGAAGGTTCCCTTGACGTTGCATTTCTTCAGCACGTCCAGAATGCGCGGCGTCCAGGTGGCATCGGGACCGTCGTCAAACGTAAGCGCTACGCGCTTCGGGTCATAGCCGTACTGCTCCAGGGTATAGGAGAGCGGATACTTCACCATGGTCTCGTCCACGGCAAAGCGGTCGTTATCATCCATCTCCACGGAACGTTTGCCCGCCTGCGGACGCTTGACCACGCGCAGAATATCGCCGTCACCCTCCGTATCCACATCGGCCCCGGGAGGAATGTCGTTAATATCGTTGTCAGGATCGGCGGTCTGGGGCTTGTCCCATATCTTCCAGAGTGACTGGTCTTCGGACCCGAGACGCCAGAGCGCGAAGGTCTGGATGCCGAGGTCGCGCGCGGCACGCATCTCATTCATCACGGTGACGGCGTCAAGCAGCCACACCTGGTGGCGGACATGTGCGTCATCATCGTCATAGGCAAAGTGCGGATTCAGGGTCTTCGGATCGAGAGAGACCTCTGCCTCCGCGTCAGAGGCCTCCTGCCAGACCTCCTGAGTGGAGAGGTTGGTCGCGTTGATGAACTTGTTGGGATCGAACTTTACCCGCTTGCCGCGGCGATGCGTATCACGCGGCGGGGGCAGCGGCATGGTCCAGTCATACCCGTAGCTGCCGATGGCGCAAATGAGCTTTTCTTTGGGAACATCCTTCAGAATGAGCTTGAGATTATCGACAAACCACTTCTGCGGAGCGATGGCGCCGGGGCTGCCTTCAGCCGAGTGGGCATCATAGTTCATCATCAGCAGGCCGTCAGAGTTGGCCGCCATGAAACTGAGATCGTAGTCACTGTCGCCCACGGGTGCGTTGATGTAAAGCCGCAGGTGGCGCGGGTGAAAATCGTTATAGAGCGCCTGCAACAGCAGCTTGTAGCCGGGCTGAGCTTCCAAGGGAATCTCTTCAAAATCGACCGAGAGGCCGTGGTACTTCGGGTTCTCCGCCAGAAACCTGTCAATCTGCTGGATGAAGTTCGCTCGCGCATCGGAGCTGTTGAGGAAGTCGCCGACGCTGGGCAGGAACATGCCTTTTACGGGATCGTAGTTGTTGACCAACGGAAAGATTTCAGTATCGACCTTCGCGTTGGTGATGGTCTTGATGACCTTGTCCTGATGATCGACATCGTGGACGCCGCCGCGATCTACGACCGCGAAGGGACGGTTATCAATCGTGTAGGAGACGACATTGCCATCCGGCGAGACGACGTGCAGCCACTCCGGAAAGAGGATGTCAATCTGCGAGATGTGCTGCTTGAGCGAAGAGTAGCTGGCGGCGTCCCAATCCACATAGTAGGCCGCGCGCACGCCTTCACCGGAGTTGAGCTGAATGTCAGAGGGCTTCTTGTCCGTCTTGCGGTGGGGCGCATGGTGCAGCTTCTTCGGATTCTCATCCTTGACGGCACGGTAGTTAAACTTCTGCGTGGGCAGCAGAAGTTCCTTCAGCGGCTTCGTCTGGAGGACGCGCACGACAAACAGAATGAAGATGAACGAAGCCGTAACGACGGTGACGTCGATGACGCGGCGAAACCGCTTCCAGCGCTTGCGTTGCGGGTCATAAAATACGGGCTTCTCAGTCATGCGGTCTCTAAGGAATCGTAAGCAGTAGGATACGCTACGTCAACGGGTGTAGCCGCGTCCAGCTGCGACCGGCGGCACTGCGCGAAAAACAGCAGCAAAGAGCCGCAAATAGACGATATGATGCTCAAAAGATGCAACGCACATCCTGGCATACACAAGAGCCCGTCGTGGGATGGGTGCAGTTCGCCGCCGCGCTGACGGCGGGGCTGGCGCTGCGGGTGGGCTTCGTGCATTTCTTCGGGCAGACGGAGGGCGATTCCCTGCTCTACGGCGATATCGCCAAGAATCTGCTGCAGCATGGCGTGTATGGCATGACCCACAGCGACGGTATGGCGCCCACGCTGCTGCGGCTACCGGGCTATCCGCTGTTTCTTGCGCTCTGCTTCAAACTCTTTGGCATGGAGCACTACGGCGCGGTCATGCTGGTGCAGAGCGTAGTGGATACCGGCACCGCACTGCTGGCTGCCGGGACTGCCGGGCGGCTGTGGGGACGCAAAGCCGGCCTGTGGGCGCTGTGGCTGGGCGCGCTCTGCCCCTTCACCGCCAACTATGCCGCCACCGCGCTGACCGAGACCCTGACGCTCTTCTGCATTGCGCTGGCTTTCTACGCTCTGACGCGATGGCGCACGCCGGATGCAGAGCTGGGGCTGAACCGTTACTTCTGGATGATGGCAGGCGCGATGGCCTATGCCATCCTGCTGCGGCCCGATGGCGGTCTGCTGGCGGCGGCGGTGGTTCCGGCCGTGGCCTGGACGGCGTGGCACCGTCACGACCATGCGGACGACGTGCCGGAGACCAGGGCCAACGCCACTGCGCTCACCATCGTTCTATGCCTGCTGATTGCCGCTCCCCTAGCGCCGTGGACAATCCGGAACTGGCGCGTGTTTCACGTCATTCAGCCGCTGGCGCCGCGCTATGCGACCGATCCCGGCGAGATGATCACCTATGGATTCAACCACTGGTACCGCACCTGGGGCGTCGATTTCGCTTCCACTGAGGATGTGTACTGGAACCTGAACGGCTCGGTGATCCAGATTGACGATATTCCCACGCGCGCGTTTGATAGCGACGACCAGTTTGACGCGACCCAGCAGCTGCTGCAGGAGTACAACCAGACCACGACCCTGACCCAGCAGATGGATGATCGCTTTGCCCGGCTCGGCGATGAGCGCATGCGCGCCAATCCCATGCGCTACTACGTGGTGATGCCGGTGGCCCGGCTGGTGAATATGTGGTTCAGGCCACGCACGGAGCTGCTGCCGGTTTCGCTGGAGTGGTGGAAGTTTCGGGAGCATCCGCGGCAGACGGTCTTTGCGTGGGCGTACGGCGCGCTGGGATTTCTATACTTTGCCGGCGGTGCGCTGGGAGCGTGGCTCGCCTGCAAACGCATGCCGCGCGAGAAGCTGCCGCTGGTTCTGGCCATGGTGGCGTACGTGGTGATGCGTTCGCTTCTGCTGCTGACGCTGGATAACGCGGAGGAACGCTACACGCTGGAGTTTATGCCTCTGGCGTTTGTGCTCTGCGGCTATCTGGCGGGCGGCTCATTTTTCGATTGAGAAGCTGATAGCTGGGATAGAAAAGTGGCTCCGGGGCTAAAGCCCTCTGATTTTGCTGTGCTAATTTCCGTGGGGCTGAAGCCCCACTCCCCCCGGCTGAAGCCGGGGGCTTAATCCAGACAATCCGGCTATCCAGACAATCCGGCTATCCAGACATTCGGCTTAATCCAGGCAATCGGACTATCCTAACAATTCGCCTATCCAGGCAATACGGATCGATCCAGTGCGCCAGCAGATGTCAATACTTGAACAAAAATGCGCTAGCGGCGAACGATAGTTGCGCCGGGAGCCTTGATGGTGAACACGTTCGCATCCATCTGCGTGTTGATGCGGATGGCGGAGTACCAGGCGGTGCGCGAGTCGCCGCCAGGCTCAGTGAAGACCTGCTTGAGCGAGACGCCGCGCACGGGATCGACCCATATGGAGATCTTGCTGAACATGTTGCGCACACTGGCCTGTTTGGAGACGAGATCGAGATGCGCGACCTGGACGCTCTGCGCGCCGTCTTTCATGGTCTCGTAGCCCGCGAAGGTGATGTCCCAGCTGGCCTGCAGATCGCGGCCGCTGCCCCCGAAGCCGAGGGTGAGGAAGCTCTCATACTGGTCGCGGTTGGAACCGGGCGAAAAATACGTGATCTGATTGATCTTCGGCTGGAAGAGCTGGAGCTGCTTGCCGTCGTAGACGACGGTCTTGGGGTCGTCCCTGCCGTTCAGCTTGCGAATCTGTGCGGCCATCTCCGTGGTCTTGCCCGCGCTGATGCGCTTGAAGTAGACGGTGCCTTCCTGGCGGTCCGTGGACTGCACCACCATGGTGTACTGGTCCCAGCGGAAGTCAGCCTGCGCCGATTTGAACTGGGCACTGGCGGCATCCATCTGGCGCAGCACTTTTTCCAGGTCGCCGGTAGCGGCATGTGCGGGCATGGCAGCAACGGCAAGCAGGGCAACGGTCACGGCAGCGCAGCGGGCAAACAGGGTACGGAGTCGAAGCATCGAGAGAACCTTCATTCTTAAGTTGAATGGCATTCGCGGGGAAAGGTTGCGCGAACCGGCAAAAAGAAAACGGCGGAGATCAGCGGGTGACCCAGACGCGGTAGGCCACGATGCGGCGGTCGGCGTCAAGGATCGGCTCCGTGCGCTCCACGTCCACCGTGCCGGCGATAGGTTCCACCACGCGCAGGATGGCCTGGCGCTGCTCGTCGGGGGTGTGCGCGGCAGCGAGATCGGCAGCGCGAATCTCAAACGTGAGATCGTCTTCATCGGTCGCCTTCACCAGTACCTGGCTGGCCTGCAGCGGAATGGTCACGGCCGGCTTGTCTTTGTAGTTCCACAGGTGCGGCGTGATGAAGATGAAGGCGAGGATAAAGGTGACCATCACGTCGTAGTGAAAGTCACCGCGCTCATAGGTCCAGTAGAAGTAGCGACGGAGGATGTTCATCATGCGGTAGTCCTCTTGGTACAGGGGTTCATCGCGCGGCCTGCTTTGTGATGACGCTGGCGCCGTTCATGTACGGCACCAGCGCATCCGGCACGCGAATGGAGCCGTCAGCCTGCTGGTAGTTCTCCAGGATAGCGAGATAGGTGCGGCCCACGGCCAGGCCGCTGCCGTTAAGCGTGTGCAGCAGCTCTGATTTCTTTGCGCCCGCGGGGCGATAGCGGATGTTGGCGCGCCGCGCCTGGAAGCTCTCGAAGTTGGAGCAGGATGAGATCTCGCGATAGAGTCCCTGCCCGGGGAGCCAGACCTCAAGATCGTACGTCTTGGCCGAGGAGAATCCCATATCCGCCGTGCAGAGCAGCATACGGCGATAGGGCAGGCCGAGGGTCTCCAGCACAGCCTCCGCATTGGCGGTGAGCTTCTCGTGCTCGGCGTACGAGTCTTCCGGCCGCGTGAACTTGACCAGTTCCACCTTCTGGAACTGGTGTTGCCGGATCATGCCGCGCACATCCTTGCCGTAGCTGCCCGCCTCTGACCGGTAGCAGGGCGTGTAAGCGCAGAAGGAGATGGGCAGCTGCGACTCATCCAGCGTCTCGTCGCGGAAGAGATTGGTAACGGGCACTTCAGCCGTCGGGATGAGCCAGTGATCGTTCTCGCGGTAGGTGCCGGGAACGAAAGGCTCGCCATCTTCGCAGCGGAAGAGGTCGGCGGCGAACTTGGGCAGCTGGCCGGTGCCGTAGAGCGAGTTGGAGTTGACCAGATTGGGCGGCAGCACCTCAGTGTAGCCGTGCTGCGCGGTGTGCAGGTCGAGCATGTAGTTGGCCAGCGCACGTTCCAGCCGCGCCCCTTGACCGTAATGCACCACAAAGCGCGCGCCGGAGATCTTGGCGGCGCGGTTGAAGTCCAGGATGCCGAGCGCCTCGCCCAGCTCCCAATGGGGCTTAGGCGTGAAGTCAAATGTGGGCGGAGTGCCCCACTTCTTGATCTCAGCATTGTCATGCTCGCTCTTGCCCACGGGCACGCTCTCGTGCGGCAGGTTAGGAATGCCCTCAAGAATGGTGCGATGCGCGGCTTCTGCGGCAGCCAGCGCGGCGGCAGAGGCTTCAATCTTCGCCTTCAGCGCGCTGGACTCGGCCATGAGCGCGGTGGCGTCGGCCCCGGTGCGCTTGGCCTGGCCCACCTGTTCGGAGATCTTCTTCTGCGCGGCGCGGAGCGATTCGCTCTCAGTGACAGCGGCGCGGCGGGCTTCGTCAAGCTGCTGGAAGTCGCCGAGGATGGCTGCGGGGTCTGCACCGCGGGTACGGAGTTTTTCTTCCACCAACGGCAGGTTGGCGCGGACAAAGGCGAGGTCGAGCATGTCTTCTATTCTAAACGGCTGCCCGGTGCAGGGCGAATGCGCGGCAGTTTTAGCCTGCGGCCAGCAGGGGCGGGGCTGGAATGGTAGCATCGAAGGATAGCCAAAGTGCCGCGGCCGGCCCAATGAATATGGGAGTGCAGCGGATGAGCTTCAGGGCTTCGCCGCGACGCGGTTTTTGCCGGGCGTACAAAATTTTGCACTTCCAGTTCTAAGGATATTCATGAAATTGCGGTCCCTCGCTCTTCTTCCGCTCGTATTCGTTCTGCTCAGCATCACAGCGCATGCCCAGACCGGGATTTACCTGAATCCGGTGGCCGTCCGCGTTAGCAACTCGCAGGCGGATTCGCAGGAGTTTGCATTTCTGGGCCCGGGCAAAACCTCGCAGATGTTTTACGGCATCCAGTTCGGCGGCTACTACGACTTCAAACACACCTCGCCGATTGGCCTGGGCCTGGAGATGCGCGACTCGCACACCTACGGCAACAGCGCCATGCTGAACAGCTTTCTGGCGGGAGTGCGGCTGACGGCAAAGCCGCTGGCGCGTCCGTTCAAGTTCTACGTGGAGCCGACGATCGGCCTGGGAACAACACGCACACCGTCTTCGCCGAGACGCAAGAGTAACTTCCAGTTCGGCGTCTACGGCGGCGTGGATTATCCCGTCCAGAAGCATATTGACTGGCGCATCGCCGAGGTGGGCTTCAGCTCGCTGCGGACAATCAACAGCACGGATTTCGGCTATGCCGCCACGGCCACCTCATCCAAACTGGTCAGCATCAGCACCGGGCTGGTCTTCCGCTTCTAGAGCATTTCCCGGAATACTGTGAACCGGATGCAGTAGAGAATGCCATTTTCCTTGATAGAAAATGGCGCTTGCACCCTCGGATTCAGGTCTACACCTTTCCGGAAAAGGCTCAAGTAAAGCGATACCATACAGACATGGTTCAGGAAAAGATCGGACACGGGCCTGATATGCGCGTGGTGATCGCCGGCGTGGAGTTCACCAATCCGGTGATCGCCGCCAGCGGCACCTTTGGCTATGGCACCGAGTTTGAAGAGATCGTGGATATGTCGCGGCTGGGCGGCTTTGTGACCAAGGGCCTTTCGCTCGCGGCCATGCCGGGCAATCCGGCGCCGCGCGTGATTGAAACCTCCGCCGGCATGATGAACTCCATCGGCCTGCAGAATATGGGGGTGCAAGCGTTCATCGCCAAGCGGCTGCCGGTGCTGCAACGCATCACGCGCAAGACCAACGCCAAAGTGCTGGTGAATGTGTTCGGCTACACCGTGGAAGACTACCTCGCCGTGGTGCGTATTCTGAATGCGGTAGACGGCGTGGCGATGTATGAGATCAATGCCTCCTGCCCGAATACCAGCCACGGCGGCGCACTCTTTGGCACGGACAGCGACCTGCTGCGCGGGCTGATAAGCGCGGTGAAGAACGAGGCGAAACGGCCCGTGATGGTGAAGCTTTCACCCAATGTGACCAACATTGCGCACATGGCATGGGTGGCGCAGGATGCCGGCGCGGACGCGGTATCGCTGGTGAACACCTTCGTGGCGCTGGCGATTGACGTGGAGACCCGCAAATCACGCATTGCGAATGGGACCGGCGGCCTGAGCGGCCCCGCCATCAAACCGATCGCCGTGCGCATGGTGAATGAAGTCTCACGCGCGGTACAGATTCCCATCGTGGGCATGGGCGGAATCCTTACCGCGGAGGATGCGGTGGAGTTTCTGCTGGCTGGTGCCACGGCGGTGCAGGTGGGCACGGCAAGTTACGCTGACCCGCGAGCCACGGAAAAGATTGCCGTGGGCCTGAAGCGCTGGTGCGCCGCGCATAACGTAGCCCGTGTGACCGAGCTGCGCGGCGGACTGCTGCCGTAAGCGGGCAGGATTCACCGGCCTGATACTTCAAACATTTGCCATCCTGTGCAGCGCTCCACATCCGTCATCCTAAACAGCACACTATGTTTGCCATCCTGAGCAGCGCTCATATTTGTCATCCTGAGCAGCACACTATGTTTGTCATCCTGAGCGCTTCTGCGAAGGATCTCAGTATTTCCCGGGCCACTTCACTCCTGCGCAGGAGCGGACCGCCTGCCTGTCGACGCAAAAAAGCCTCCGCGACGGGAGGCTTTTTGATGCAATCAAAATACGGAGAGAAATCAGGCGGCGTGCTTGTGGCGCTCGCGGTACTCCTGATGCTCATGCAGAATGCCGTTCAGATAGCCGGGTGCGGGGGTGGCAATTGCGACCAGAACCCACGCCAGCATGGAGATCAGAAGTCCGACCACTGCGGCCATCTCCAGGCTCAGCACCAGCGTCATCTGGTGAATCTGCAGCGCCAGCGACCAGGCACGGAGCGTGGCTTCGTGGCGAATGACAGCAATCGCCAGAATAAAGGCCACAATCGAAAGTGTGGTGAGCGTGATCAGAAAGACGTCAATGTTGCGGTGCAGCTTCTGGCGCGTCCGGCAGTGCGAACACTCGGCCAGGTGCAGCTCATAATCTTTGCCCATCTCAGGACTTAGGCCGGAGATGTCATATCGCCAACTGGAAAGAATGTCTCCGACCACCTGATCGGTGCAGAGCTCTTCCGGTATGGATTGTTTCGTGAACATAGGGTTAATAGACTTAGTCTACTACTGTTCGGTTGCAAAATCTCCAAAAAAGCGGAGGCCTGAGGAAAACAGGAACATGCCGGGGTACACCATAAACCATTGAAAACATTGCCATAGAAGCATTGCGTCGGGCGGACGGCACTATAGGACGATGGATTCCGTGGGTGCTCCCTGCTCCGCCAGGATGAGCTTGTTGCCCAGAAGGCTCATGTGGCCGGAGAGGGCGCTCTCCGCGGCAATGCGCGCCAGCGACGGCAGATTATTACTCTCAGAGAGATGCGCGAGGATGATGTAGGCTGCGCCGCCGTCGTACTCCTCCTCTAGAAATTTGCTGGCGGTCTCATTGGAGAGGTGGCCCACGCGCGACATGACGCGCTGCTTGACGGACCACGGATACGGGCCATCACGCAGCATCTCCAGGTCGTGGTTCGACTCCAGCATCAGAACATCGCAGCGACGTACGGCCTGCTTCACATTCGTCGGGATGTAACCAAGGTCCGTGGCGATGGCGATGCGCGCGCCTTCCGCCGCAAAGACAAAGCCACAGGGATCGGCCGCATCGTGCGGGATGGTGAAGGGCGTGATGGCGATGTCGCCGATAGTGAAGTTCACCCCGGCGCTGAAGTGCTCAATCGCCGGCAGAAAGGTGGGCGCGGCGGTGGGCGATTTTTGAGCCGAGGCAGGCGTCCTGCGAACCCAGGTCTCAGGAGCGAGACCTGGGGCACCCACATCTTCGCTCGTCCCCACGGCGACGGCGGTTTCAGCTTCCTGCACGATCTCGGCGTCGGATTCAGCGAATATCTGCTCGATGACGTCGCCCGCACCGGGTCCCATGGCCTCGCGGGCTGCAAGATCGGCTGCAGCAGCGGCGCGCTCCTGTTGGCGCTGTTCCAGCCACTGCGCGTAGGTCATGGTGGTGCGCGGCGTGAGCATGCGCACCCAGGCGCGGTGCGTGGGCTCGGTAATGAAGACGGGGATTTTGAGCTTGCGCGCCAGCACGCCGAGGCCAGCCACGTGGTCCTGATGCTCATGCGTGATCAGGATGGCGTCCAGCGTGGAAGAGTCTTCGCCGGCGGAGGCCATGCGCTTGAGAATCTCGCGGCAGGAGAGTCCGGCATCGAGCAGGATGCGGGTGTTGCTGCTGGAGACAACCGTACAGTTGCCCTTGGAGCCGGAGGCGAGCACGGTCATGCGCATGACTCTAGGATACTCCGGCGGGGTGTGGAATTGCGTTGCTCCGGCCGCGGACCCCATGCGCGGACAGAGATACCCCATGTCTCGGCAGCGAGACATGGGGCACCAAAGCTAAAGCTCAGGCGAAGGCGGCTACGGGAGCGCTGGGCTGCGCGGCGACCTTGGAGCGCATGGGGGCGAGGAAGTTGACCACGCTGCGCATCACAATCTCATCCCGCTGGTTGAAGGTGAGGCTGGCGAGCTTCACCACGCCGTAGAGGGGGCGCGTGCGCGAGTGGCGGACGCCGACGATCTCGCACTCGGTGCGCAGGCTGTCTCCCGGACGAACCGGGGTGGTCCAGCGAATCTCATCGACCCCGGCGCCGATCATGCCGCCAACCACGTGGAGAGTATCCACGCGCATGCGCATCACGATAGCCGCTGTAAGCCAGCCGCTGGCGGCCAGACCGTTGAAGAAGGAGTTTGCGCCCGCCTCAACGTCGAGGTGGAAGGGTTGCGGGTCATACTTCTGCCCGAACTCCTTGATCTCCTGCGCGCTCACCTTGATGCTGTAAGCAGACTTGAATTTCTGACCCGGTGCAAAGTCTTCGTAATAGAACTCCTGTGGCATGGGCTTCCTCTCTCGGCTGAAAAATATATCAGGCGCGATACACAGTGGGCAGCGGCCCGGAAGAAATTATTTTGCAGGCGGTGCAGCACGCGGGTGAAATTGTGACCAACGTCACAGGATGAAGATGACGGCGGCAAATGCAGAGTGCGATACTCGGTCTATCCAACAGCAACACATGGGAGCAGGCTTGGGACGTATTGTGCAGGGCGATAATCTGGAAGTATTGCGCGGGCTGGCAGCGGGTTCCGTGCCGCTGATCTATATCGATCCGCCGTTCAATACCGGGCGCAGACAGGCACGGACGCAGATGAAGACGGTGCGGGACGACGCAGGTGACCGCACCGGATTCGGCGGGCAGCGCTACCGGACGGAGAAGGTCTCCGGCTCCAGCTATGCCGATAGCTTTGACGACTTCCTGGGATTTCTGCGGCCGCGCATGGAAGAAGCGTATCGCGTGCTGAGCACCAACGGTTCCCTGTTCTTTCACATCGATTACCGCGAGGTCCACTACTGCAAGGTGATGCTCGACGAGATCTTCGGGCGGGAGTGCTTTCAGAACGAGATCATCTGGGCGTACGACTACGGCGCGCGCGCGAAGAAGCGCTGGCCGGCGAAGCACGACAACATCCTCTGGTACTCGAAAGACCCTGAGAAGTACACCTTCAATCTGGACGAGTGCGACCGCATCGCCTACATGGCTCCCGAACTGGTGGGCCCGGAGAAGGCCGCGCGCGGCAAAACGCCCACGGATGTGTGGTGGCACACCATCGTCTCCCCAACAGGGAAAGAGAAGACCGGCTACGCAACGCAGAAGCCGCTGGGCGTGCTGGAACGCATTGTGAAGGTGCATTCGAATCCAGGCGAGCTGGTGCTGGATTTCTTTGCAGGCAGCGGCACCGCGGGCGAAGCCGCAGCGAGAAACGGACGCGATTTTCTGCTGGCGGATGAGAGCGATGAGGCCGTGGCGGTAATGCGGAAGCGGCTGGCAAAGTGGCTGTAAAGTTGCACTGGGCATCGACGTGTGGTTCGATAGGCGGGTGGCCCATACAACCAAACTTGCCCCTGGATTGGGCAATGAGTGGGATATAAGCATCTGAGATTCTTCGCTGCGCTCAGAATGACAAGCAAATAGCAAAGGCCTCGCACACGCGAGGCCTTTGCTGTAGATGCGTGATGTTCGAGCTAGTGTGAGGTGTGCGCGGCGCTGGCGATCTTCTCTTCGGCTTCGCGGGCAAGGGCGTTGGCTTCGTCGTACTTGTGCGCGTCGTCGCCGGCTTCCTGCCAGAGCTTTTCTGCCGCGGCGAGTTCCGCCTGAGCGTCCGAGGCGTTGATCTCTTCGGGAAGCAGGGCAGTCTGCGCGAGGATGGTGACGCGCTCGGGCAGCACTTCTACAAATCCCCAGGCCACAAAGAACGTTTTGTTGCCGGAGTTGCCGCCGTGCAGGCGAACCTCGCCCGCGCCAAGCTCCGCCAGCAGCGGAGCCGCGCCGTAGAGCGCTTCAAGATAGCCGCTCGCGGAGGGCAGTTCGACCGCCTCTGCGGTTGCGTCCACCAGCACGCGGTCTGGCGTGACCAGGCGGACGGTGAGAAGACCGGATTGGGTTGCTGCTTCTGCCATTGTATTGCTCCAGCTTCTAGCTTTTAGCCCTCAGCTTCCAGCTAAAGGCTAAAAGCTAGCGGCTACTACCTGTCTTATGCCGTTTGCTTCATCTTTTCGGCGGCGGCGAGAACGTCTTCGATGCCGCCCTTCAGATAAAACGCCTGCTCGGGGATCGCGTCGTGCTTGCCTTCAATGATCTCCTTGAAGCTGCGAATCGTGTCTTCGATCTTGACGTATGCGCCGGGGATGCCGGTGAAGATCTCAGCCACGTGGAAGGGCTGCGAGAGGAAACGCTGCACCTTGCGCGCGCGCGATACGGTGAGCTTGTCTTCATCAGAGAGCTCATCGATACCGAGAATGTTGATGATGTCCTGCAGGTCCTTGTAACGCTGCAGAATGCGCTTCACGCCCTGGGCCACGTCGTAGTGCTCCTGCCCGATGATGCGCGGCGAGAGGATGCGCGAGGTGGAGGCCAGCGGATCGACGGCCGGGTAGATGCCGAGCTCTGACAGTGGACGCGAGAGCACAGTGGTGGCGTCAAGATGGGCAAAGGTGGTGGCTGGCGCGGGATCGGTAAGATCGTCCGCGGGGACGTAGACGGCCTGCACCGAGGTGACGGAGCCCTTCTTGGTGGAAGTGATGCGCTCCTGCAGCTCGCCCATTTCCGTGGCGAGGTTGGGCTGGTAGCCGACGGCGCTGGGCATACGGCCAAGCAGCGTGGAGACCTCAGAACCGGCCTGGGTGAAGCGGAAGATGTTGTCAATGAAGAGCAGCGTGTCCGCGCCCTCTTCGTCGCGGAAGTATTCGGCGACGGTGAGGCCGGTGAGCGCGACGCGGAGACGAGCCCCTGGAGGCTCAGTCATCTGGCCATAGATCAGCGAAGCCTTGGACTTCGGCAAATCCTTGAGATCGATAACGCCGGACTCCTGAAACTCGTTCCAGAGATCGTTGCCCTCGCGGGTGCGCTCGCCGACGCCGGCGAAGACGGAGAAACCGCCGTGCTTGGTGGCGACGTTGTTGATGAGCTCCTGGATGACGACGGTCTTGCCTACGCCCGCGCCGCCGAACAGGCCGATCTTGCCGCCCTTGAGAAATGGCTGGATGAGATCGATGACCTTGATGCCGGTCTCGAACATCTCTTCGGTGGTGGACTGCTCGTCAAACAAAGGCGCCTGCCGGTGGATGGGCATGTGGACCTTGGCGTTGACGGGGCCGAGCTCGTCGACCGGCTCTCCGAGGACGTTGAGCACGCGGCCCAGGGTCTCGCGACCCACGGGACCGGTG